>OGUK01001850.1_pt1 | contig 12720 bp, 5 predicted proteins | sample 1553151 | NCBI WGS metagenome assembly OGUK01 (sample SAMEA2580208, study PRJEB22360) | human gut metagenome | biome: human gut; feature: human-associated habitat; material: faeces | place: Denmark | collected 2008/2010
AGCCTGCGGCCATAATAGGGCCGCAGGCTTTCCGGAGCAGGCGCTTCTCCCCTTCGGGGAGCGCTATTCGGCTTCGAGCACGAATACGGCGCTGTCGTAAATTTTGTTCAGATTGGGGTTGATGCCCGCATGGTTGAGGTATTCGCCGGTGAAGGTGCCGCCGTCGAACCAGAACCGTTTCTTATCGACGTTCTGCTCCCTGATCTTGTAGCGGGTCTGCGCGTCGAGTCCGTAAAGCCGGTATTTCGGAACCAGCGTGCGGCTCTGGTAGAGGGTGCAGTAGGTGAACAGCACGGCCTTTTTCTTGTCTTTCGACACGTACATCACTCCGTAGTAGCCCGTATCGTCGTAAGGCGTCCCGATGCGGTAGAGGTCGCCCTCCATGACGATGTCGCGGTATCCCTTGTAGCTTTCGATGGCTTTGCGCGCGAAGGCCTTCTCCTCGGCGTTCATCTGCTTGGGCTGCAACTCCATGCCCAGACGGCCCGCGCAGGCCATGTCGAAGCGGAATTTGATCGGCGTGATGTTGCTGGTCTGGTGGTTGGGCGTGGCCGAGACGTGCGAGCCCATGACCGTCGCCGGGTAGAACAGGCTGGTGCCGTACTGGATGCGGGCGCGCGAAAGCGCTTCGGTGTTGTCGCTGGTCCACACCTCGTTGAAGTACTTCATCGCGCCGTACTCCACGCGGCCGCCGCCCGAAGCGCAGGCTTGGATCAGCACGTCGGGATATTTGGCGCGGATGCGCTCCATGACCTTGTAGAATCCCTGCACATAGTCGATCCAGAAGTGCGACTGCCTGTCTTTGGGCAGGAATTCCGATCCGGCGTTCTCCGCATGGCGGTTGGCGTCCCATTTGATGTAGTCGATGTTGGGCGAGAGCTTCATCGTGTTGTCGAATACCGAGAATACGAAGTCCTGCACCTTGGGGTTCGTGAGGTCGAGCAGCCACTGGTTGCGGGTCGTGGGCGCTTCGCGCTTCGGCGGACGGACGATCCAGTCGGGGTGCTTCTCGGCCAGCTCGCTCTTGGGGTTGACCATCTCCGGTTCGATCCAGATGCCGAACTTCAGTCCCTTCGAGTGGGCGTAGGAGGCGATGTGGTCGATGCCTTCGGGGAGTTTCGCGGCGTTCACCTGCCAGTCGCCCAGTCCGGCGTTGGAGTTGTTGCGCGGGTATTTGTTGCCGAACCAGCCGTCGTCGAGGACGAACATTTCCAATCCCATCGAGGCCGCGTCGTCGATCATCTGTTTCAGGACCTTGGCGTCGAACTTGAAGTAGGCGCCTTCCCAGCTGTTGAGCAGCGTGGGGACGGCCTCGTGGCCGTGGTAGACGCCGTAGTTGCGCGCCCAGTCGTGGAGATTGCGCGAGGCGCCGCCCGCGCCGCAGAACGAGTGGGTGTAGATCATTTCGGGCGTGGTGAACGACTCGCCCGGGCGGAGCCTGTACTCCGAGGCGTTGGGGTTGGCGCCGGCCAGGACGGTCAGCACGTCGAATTCGTCGACCTCGAAGTTGAGGCGGAAGTTGCCGCTCCAGGCCAGCGCTCCGGCGATGACTTCGCCGCAGGTCTCGCTGAACGAATCGCTGTTCAGCGTGAGCAGGAACGCCGGGTTTTCGGTGTGGGTCGTGCGCACCTCGCGCGTCGACTCGATGCTTTTCGATCCGTGGGTCAGCAGCGTGTGGTCGACCTGCGCTTCACGCGCCCAGGCCCCGTAGAGGTGCGTCAGGAGGTATTTGTCGGCCTTCAGCGGGAGCGACGAGGAGTAGAAGCTGTGCAGCGTGACGGGACCCTTCTCGCGGTTGCGGATCACGGCGTGCGTGGTGATGACGTTCTCGCGGGCGTAGGCCGTGAAGACCAGTTCCACGTCGAGCGCCTGACAGCAGTCGGTCATCTTCACGACGGTCTCCGTCACGTTCTTGTCGGAGAGCTGTTTCGAGGCGTGCGACACGTAGCGCAGTTCGGTGTTCATGTCGCCGTCGGCATGGGTGACGCGCAGGGCGGGTTCGCGGAAGTTGCGGCCTCCCGTCGCGGGATAGGCCAGGTCCTCGGTTCCGTGGTCACTGCGGCGTTTGCTCTTGTAGTCGGCCAGCGGCGCCGGGTCGTCGATGCGTCCGCCGAAGTGGCAGAAATAAACTTCGCCTCCGGGGGCGGCGGTGAGCACCATCGAGACCTTGTCGGTGCTGATGTCGATGACCTGCTGCGGCGCGGCGGCCGATACGGTGTTCGCGGCAAAGGCGGCAATCAGGGGGATCAGTAGTTTTTTCATACGCTTTAAACGGTTTCTGCGTCCAAAGATACGAAAATATGCGAAACTATACGAAATAAACCGAAATAACACCATAATCCGGGCGGCTTCCGATCAGAACGTATAGGCGACGCGCAGGTAGCCGTAACGGCCCAGGTAGGAGGTTGAGGAGGTGACGATGTAATCCGTGTCGAAACTCGTGGTGGCGTAGTCGGGGCGGTTGAGGATGTCGATGACGCCCACCGAAAGCCCCAGTCGGTTCTCCTTGCCGAACTTGCGCCCCGCCGAGGCGTTGAGGATCACGTTGTGGCGCGTTTGCGCATGCGAGTTGCTGTTGCAGTAGAATTCGTAGAGCGTGCCGACCGACCCGAAATACTTGCCGAAGCGCAGGTCGACGCGCGCCGTGAGCTGTTCGCGCAGCTCCTGTGCGGTCTCTTTCTGCGTGGTGTAGGAACTCATCGAGGTGTTGGAGCGGATGTTGAGCTTGACCTTGCTCGAAAAGCCCGAGTCGAAGCCGAAGCCGAAGCCGAGCGAATGGCGGACCGAGTGGAAGAGGTCTTCGCCGGTGAAATAGGGCGTCTGGCTGAAGCCGTAGTTCACCGAGACGTTCAGGGTCGAGCGCAGCGGGTTGATCTGCTGTGAGTAGGAGACCCTGCCCCCGAGGTTGTAATTGCCCCCGACGTTGGTCTGCGTGGTGAGCTGCGCACCCTTCCGTGCCGTGTAGTCGTACTGGGGCAGGTAGGTGTCTTCGAGGAAGAGCGTGCGTCGCTGGGCGATGTAGTTGAAGGTGTAGCTGCCGTTGAGCCGCACGCTGAAGGAGAGGGCCTTTTTGACGTCGGTGAACTGGAATCCCGCCGATCCCGAGAGGTCGTTCTGCAACTTGAGACCGGGGTTTCCGGCCTGCAACGAAAGGGGGTTGGTGGCGTTGAGCGTCGAGCGCAGCGCGTCGAGCGGGATCATCTGCGGGAAGGAGGCCAGGTTGAACGAAAAACGCTTCCGCGACTTGCCGACCGAGAGGTAGACCGTCGGGTTGAGCTGGAAGAACAGCCGCGGGAAGCGCTCCTCCTTGGGGAAGCGCTCGCTGCGGGCGATGTCGTAGAGCACTCCGCCCAGTCCGGCCATTATCCAGACGTCGCCGCTCCGGTATTGCAGGCTGGTTTGCAGGCTGTGCGTGTAGGTGTCGGTCGTGTAATGGTAGGAGTTGACCGTGTCGACGACGCCCTGCGGGTCGGAGAGGAAATCGACCGCCAGCTGTTTCGAGCGGGTGTAATCGCGGCTGAAGTTGTATGAGGCGTTGACCGAACCCTTTTTTCCCAGTTTGTAGCGGTAGCCCAGATTGGCGCCGAACGAATAGTTGCGGCTGGTGCGCCCGGCTGGGCGGTTGGCATTGCGCGAAGGTTTTCGTCGAGGCCGTCGTGTCGATCCGCCAGCCGTCCCGGTCGCCGGGTGCGTATTTGCCCGAGACGTTGAACGACAGGGTCGACCGTTCGGAAATTTTCGAGTGGAAGAAAATGCTGACATTCAATCGGATGTTGCGTATGTCGGAGTTGCTGTTGAGGTTCGTCCGGGTCTTTTCGTCGTCGATTCGCTGCTGCGTGCGGCTGTGCCCGAGTGTGGAGCCGTCGTCGATCGAAAAGGTGGTCATGGCCCCGAAAACCTTCTTCTTCCGCTGGATGTTGACGTAGTTCGAGATCTCCGCCGAAAGCGATTTCGAGAGCGATTCGTTCCGGCTCTCCTCGTTGCGCAGGGCATAGGCTTCGGTCGGGAAATATTCGGTCTGCGAGGACCCCGTGCTGCTCTGGCGGCTGCGACCGAACCGGACGGCGGTCGATACGTTGGTCGAGTCGCCCCGGCGCAGGGTATAGTCCGCCTGGGCGTCGGTCTGTTTCGTGGGGGTCGTCTTCGAGTCGAACGAGACGCCTTCTCCCTGCCGGATGTTGTCCTTCGAGTTGGAGGCTTCGAGACGCCAGTTGCCCCTTTCGGTGTTGCGGTAAAAGCTTCCGGCCTCGGAATGGCGGATTTCATGCCGACCCGAGTAGTCCCTTTCGAGGCTCGCGCCGAGCGTGCCCTCCAGATTCCCGCCCAGGATGTAACCGCGCTTCGACTTGGTTTCGACGTCCATCACCTTCTCCTTTTCGGCCGTGTTGTCCCCCAGGCGCTTTGCCTCGGGGCTGAAATCCTCGTAGACCCGCACGCTCCGGACGTCCGAGGCTTCGAGGTCGGTGAGTGCGTAGGAGGTTTTCGAGCCGAAGAGGTTTTTCCCGTCGATCAGCACCCGTTTGACCTCCTGCCCTTCGGCGTAAATCTTGTTGTCCTTGATCTCGACGCCCGGCAGCTGTTTCAGCAGCTCCGCGAAACGGTCGTCGGCCATGGTTTTGAACGCCCCCGCGTTGTAGACCGTCGTGTCGCCCCGGAAGACCATGGCGACCTGCTGCCCGACGACCACGACCTGCGCGATCGACTGTTCGTCGACCTCCATTTTGACCTCGATCCGTCCCCGGAATTCGGTGTTTCCGTAGCGTTTTTTGAACGGCTTGTAACCCACGTAGGTGACCTCCAGGTCGACCGAGTCGCGGAAAATCCGGTCGCAGCGGTAGACGGCCATGATACGGTAGAAATCCTCCTTGACGGTCGTACCCCGCAGCGTGTCGGCCCGGCTGACGAGCGAGACCGTGGCGCCCAGCAGCGGGTCGTGCGTCTCCTTGTCCTCGACCGTGACGACCGTGCGCGCCGGCCGGCCGAAGTTCATGGGTTGGTAAGAGAGGGCGAAGGATTGGAGCGCATGATTCCCCGCCGGATGTGCGGAGGGCATGCCGACAAACCCGAGAAGGGCGAGAATCAGTAGTATGTAACGCGTCAAACCGGGGGGGGTGAAGGTTTATTGGCCGCAAGATAGTAATTTCCGTTCATAGTACAGCCGGTCCGCAAAAAAGAAATTTCGGCCCGAATGGGGCGTTTCGGATCGAAACCGCAGGCGGAAATCCGGTTAAACATTGTCGCGATATGCTGCAGGATGCGTTCGGATTGTAAGTTCGGTTAAATTCATGGTTCGAAAAGATGTTCGGAATGGTGTTTTTTTCTTATCTTGCGAAACAAGATTTGTCTTGAATCAAATGAAACTGGCATGAGGAAGAGTGGATTGAACCGCCGCCCGGCGACCGCCCGGATCAGCGTTCCGGACCATGCCGACGAATTCCAGGCCCGGGTTCCCCCCCCCGCGGGAATTGCCCTACCATCTGTTGACAGTCGCGTGTTTCCCGATGCCCGACAGTTGCGCCATGCAGCTGCCGGAAGCCGTTATTGTGTCCCCTGACCGGTAAAATCCCCATTTCTCGGGATTGCCGCCTGTTGTGCGGCACTCTATCTTTGTCCCCCGAAAACGAATGACATTCTTACTATTCACATAACCCTGTTTGCCGTGAAGAAATTTTTACTAATGCTTTTATTGGCGGGCGTCTGCATTCCGCTGGGAGTGCAGGCCCAGGCTCCGAAGAAGGTCTCCATCGAAGGGACCGTGACGGAGTACAACACGAAGGAGCCGATTGCGGGCTGCGTGGTTTCCATTCCGACGCTTGAGCTGTGGGTGGTGACCGATGCCAAAGGCCGGTTCCGGATGCCGTCGGTGACCACCGGCAGCTACACCATCGAGGCAACCTGCCTGGGTTACGAGCCGCTTTCGTACAAGGTGACGGTCAGCGCTTCGATCGGGGCGCTCTCGCTGCGCCTCAAGGAGTCGAGCCTGCAACTCAACACCGTGACCGTAACGGCCCAGCGGGGCCGCAGCATCAACTCCTCGTCGACGATCGACCGTCAGGCGATGGACCACCTGCAAGCCACCTCCGTCAAGGACGTGATGCAGTTGTTGCCGGGCGTGCTGACCGCGAATCCGGAATTGACGAACTCCACTTCGAATTTCGTCGGCATCCGTGATCTGCCTAATTCGATGACGGACGGTAAGGATGCGAACAGCATCAACTCCAGTTCGGTGGGCGTCTATGTCGATGGAGCCGTTGTGAATAATAGCGCGATGCTGATGGGTGGAAAAGCGGCCGCTTTCGGGCAGCAAACCAGCCGGGGTATCGACATGCGCACCATTTCGACCGACAATATCGAGTCGATCGAGGTCATCCGCGGCGTTGCGTCGGCCGAATACGGCAATATGAGCGCCGGAGCGGTCGTCGTCAAGACCAAGCAGGGCCGCACTCCCTATGAAATCCGGGTGAAGACCGTGCCGGACACCAAGGCCGTGTCGCTGACTAAAGGTTATGCGTTGGGGTCCGACAAGGGTTTCCTCAATGCGTCGATCGACTACGCCAATGCGATGAAGGACATCCGTACGGTGGAGGAATCTTATGACCGCGGAACGTTTTCGGTGGGTTATACCAATACCTTCAACCGTGACCGCACGCCGTTTCAGTTCAATGCGAAGGTGAGCGGTTACCTTTCGCGCGGCACTACAAAGGCTGATCCGGACAATATCTCGCAGGCTGAACGCAAGGAGTTGGACGACCGGAACCTGTCGATCAACCTTAATGGTTCGTGGCTGCTCAACAAGTCGTGGATTACGTCGTTGAAATACGTTTTCAACACATCAATGACCCGTCAGTACGCCCGTCAGCAGATGGCGCCCAGCGCCCTCGGTGTCGCCAATCCCGGAGCTTTGGAAAACGGGGAGTATCTGACTGAATTCACCCCTGACAATTACTTGAGCGATATTCGGAATTTGAGTATGGCCTATTACACCACGGCTAAAATGGTGGCTGAACTTTCGGGGCGTTACGGCAAGGTCTACAACAAGGCGATGCTCGGTGTCGAGTGGAACAATTCGGGCAACACCGGCAAAGGACAGTATTACGAAGGCGTGCGTCCCATGTCGTTCCGTCCGGAGCCGTTCAGCGACATTCCTTTCCTGAATCAGGTGGCTGTCTTCGCCGAAGAAAAAGCGACGCTGCCGATCGGAAAAACATCGCTCACGTTGCAGGCCGGCGGACGTTTTACCTATATGGCGACGGATCAGCTGAACGATAAGTGGGCCGTCGATCCGCGTTTTAACGCCAAATATACGATCATCAGCAATCGCGCGCCGAAAAAGGTCCGCGAACTGTCGCTGCGCGCCGGCTGGGGCATCCAGACCACGCTGCCGGCCCTGCGGCTGCTTTATCCTTTTCCGGTGTATATTGACCGGGTTTCGTTCAGCTGGGGCGGAACTACCGAGACGGGGCCTGTGGCGGCATGGACTACGTTCGTGACCCCGCAGTCCGATATGATTAACCGCGATCTGAAGATGCAGTACAGCAAGAACTTCGAAGTGGGTCTCGATTTCGATATGTTCGGTGTCAAGGGAGGCATTACCTATTATAATGAAAAGATGCGTAACGGTTATACCCTTCGTATGGTTCCGCAGGTATTGTCATTCCGGGAATACGAAACCTATAAAGGGACGGAAGTTCCGGTTTATATGGATGATCCGAACAATCCGGGACAACCGGTTCTGGGCGTGGGAGGCGAGCCGCTCGACTATCGGGATGAGAAAATATTCAATACGGCATCCGTCAAGAAACCGGCCAATGACGGTAAATACGACAAGTGGGGTGTCGAGTATACGTTCGATTTCGGGCAGATTCGTCCGGTCCGGACTTCGGTCGTTGTCAACGGAGCATACATGACCATGACCCGGAAGGATAGCGAGGGCGTGTTGTTGTACGATACTTATTCCTCGGTGAAAGTGCCTATTGACGGTAAGAATATCTACAACCCGTTTCTGGGAGCCTATTATGGAGGCAAATCCGTCTCTTCCGGTTCGGTGTACACCCGGTTCAATTCCAATATTAACCTGATCACGCACATTCCGAAGTTGCGTCTGATTACAACACTGACCGTCCAGTGTGTATGGCTCAACCGGACCCGGAATCTCCAGGCAGACGGTGTTTACATCCTCGATGACGACAATAATCCCGTTTATGGCGATTTTTCGAATGGGACGAATGGCAAGATGATCTACCGGGACCCCGATTTCTATATGAACATGGATGGTCAGCTATTGCCGTTCAATCGGGACTTGTACAACGATCCTACCTATGGAGCGGCTTACCGGGAATACCTTCAGACGGGCAGTGCGACTACGACCTTTGTCGAAAATTCGTTCAAGCCTTATTTCATGGCCAACCTCCGTGTTACGAAAGAGATCGGCAGGATTGCCCAGATTTCATTCTACGCCAACAACTTTACGAACTCGCATCCTAAAATGTTGCTGAAGAGTACGGGAACTTATAAGCGCGTAAATACGGATATTTATTTCGGCGCGGAACTAAAACTTAAATTCTAAAGAGTTGCAGATGATGAAAAAGATTTTATATTATCTGGTGCCTTTGGCGACGGCCTTTCTGCTGTGCGGCTGCCTCAAGGATATGAAAGACGGCGAATTGCTCCATGGCAACAGGGAGGTGCTGATCTCCATTGATTTGCCCGGAGAGTTGGCATCGCTCGACAAGTCGGGGTTCAAGGTGACTATGCGCAATACGAAGATCGGAAATACGTATACTTCCGAAACGGATGCGAAGGGTGAAACCCGGATCGACGCCGAATACGGAAATTACAGCGTGATTATCAGCAAAGTGGCCGATGTGGGCGGAATCAGCAAGTTCCTGCATGCCACCAGGGATTTCGTGCTGAATAAAGACGGTCAGTCGGCCGGGACGAACAATCTCGAGATTAAGGCTACGGCGCGTGGCACGATCATTCTGAAAGAGGTTTATTTTCACAAAACGAAGACTGCCGACGGGAAAGCGAATTATAACTATGACCAGTATTTCACGCTCTGCAACAATTCCGACGATGTGCAGTATCTCGACGGGGTGGGAGTCGGATTCCACACGTCGTTCAATTCGGGAAAATCGGCCGTGTACAATAAATTCTGGTTGGGAAGCACCAGCACCGAACTCCGCGATTCCATTCCGGTCAACGCTTTCGGTTTTGTTTTCCCGGGCGAAGGCCGGGAGCACCCGATACAGCCGGGCGAAGAGGTCGTGATTGCCTTGAGCGCCGTCGAACATACGGCAGACCAGACCAGCAGACCGATGAACCTTGCCGCGGATAATGTATGGGCGATGTATATCGACCGTTTTGCTGGCTCCGCGGTAAAAGCTCCGGCCGCGGGCGTTGAACGGCTGGAATGCTTCTGTGAGCTGGCATCCGGAAATTCGATCGTTCTCTCCATCAGCTCGCCGGCGATCGTTGTATATCGGCTGCCTGAAGATCCTTATGAGTACGTTAAGGACGGAGCCATCAAAGGCCGGCCCTACGGCAAGGTGATGTATCAGCCGACGAAGTATCAGAGTATGCCCTCGATAATGGTTCCCAAGGAGTGTATTCTCGATGGTGTGGAGTTCCGCAGTAACGATACGCACGTCCCGCGTCTTTGCTCCGACATCAGTCTCCAGCCTTTGTTTATCACGACGGCCTCGTACAGCGGTCAGTCCTATATCCGCAAGGTGGACGAAAGCGCTTCGGAGATCGTAGGTCGTACGGTTTATCAGGATACGAACAATTCGGCCGACGACTGGATTCCGCTCGATGAACCGACCCTTTGCACGGAGTACAAAAACCGATAAAACGAAACAGCCATGAAGAAAAAGATCTATGCGGTGCTCCTGTTGACTGCGGTATGTGCGGGGTCGGGCGTTTTCGCCCAGTCCTCCGCTCCGAAGGAGAACCTTGAAAAATATTATACCCTGGAACGGATTCGTTCGAAAAGCGGATGGCTCGTTTCGGACAATGCGGCGGGCCTGATGCTCAATCAGGCATCGCTCTCCATTGCGGAAGTGAATTATGATTTCGAGCAAGGCGGACTGCGCAACGTTACCGATGGAGCGGAAGTGAATGCGTTTGGGGTCCGGTCCGAGTCGTACCGCCGTTGGAATCGTCTTTCGTTCTACGGTAAGTTGAGTTATGATTATGCGGCTTCGAAGGACCGCAGTTGGGCGGGAAATGCCAACATCGGAGATTCTCCGATGCTGATCGGCGATTCGATTCCCGGAAATACGCGTGATGAAACCTATGCCATCGAGGCCGGGGTTGCCTACCGTATGGGGCGCTGGGTGGTTGGAGCGATGGGGAAATACGAGGATCGCAGCCTGGCAAAGCGTCGGGATTCGCGCAATAAAACCACCTCGATGTATTTGAGCGTTCAGCCGGGTGTGATGTTTACCTCGAAGGTGGTGGACGCAGGTCTTAATTTTACGTATGAACGCTCGACGGAGCAGGTCGGCTATGCGGCTTTCGGTACGAATACGACCAGCGGAATGATCTACTTCTTCGAAGGCATGTGGTTTTATACCAGCCAGCAGCTCGGGGGAAGCGAAAAATTCTATGACGTCTATTACAAAGGCTCCGAATACGGAGGCGCCGCCCAGTTGGAATTGAAATTGGGAAAGAGGGTGAAGTTCTTCAATCAGTTCTCGGCCGAATACGGCAAAATGGAGCGTTTCCGCTTCGATTTGGACCAGCATCTGGGCGACAACGATCAGTTGACCTACCGCTATCTGGGGGTGCTCAACGTTGCGGGCCGCAGGGTCGATCAGCGGCTTTCGGTCGACGCCTCGTGGGGCGACCTGCTGAAATACAACAATATTCAGGAGCTGGACCTTGATCCGGAGACCAATCAGAAACTGTACAAACAGTACGGCCGCTTCCTGAAATTCTCGCAGAAGCAGCGCAGCGTCGATGCCGATTACAAACTCTACGTCAAGCGCAACGAGTGGAGCAGTTCGTGGATCGTCGATGCGGCTTATACCTATTACAAGGCCGAATCGGAATATACGATCTCCCCGGCATGCTACGATCAGGACCTGCACTATTCGAAACTGATGCTGGGCGTGACGAAGAACTTCCGGTTCAGCGGCCGCAGCTGGCTCGACGCGACGGTGCGCGGCGGCTATACGTTCGGCGGCGGAACCGAACTGGAGAAGAGCTGCCCCGAGGGGGTGCAGATCGACAACGAGAACTACCGCGCCGACCTGCTGGCCCAGGAGTATGCCTTCCTGACCAACGACCGTCTGAACGGCGAGGCCGGCCTGCGCTATACGCACTGTTTCCCGGCGAAGAAAATGAGCCTGTACGTCGATCTGAAAGGGCGTGCGGCATGGGGGCGCAGCGGCCTGATGGACGGCAGCCGGCGCGGCGGCCTGTTCGCGGCCGGGGGTCTGAACTTCTGAACCGCGGTTCGTCATTAAAAACCCCGCAGGACTTTGCGCGTCCTGCGGGGTTTTTGTCGTCGGGGATTCATAAAAAAGGAACGGACCCTTTCGAAAAGGGTCCGTTCCTTGGCGAGCGCAGGGCGGGTTATTTCACCAGCCGCATTTCGTCGATCAGCTTTCCGGCGCCGGCGTATTTGTCCATGATCCACAGCACGAAGCGGATGTCGACGCAGACCGTCTTGAAGTTGGTCGGGTGGAAATAGATGTCGCCCGACATCGACTCGCGGTTGCCGTCGAACGCCAGTCCGATCACGTCGCCCCGGGCGTTGAGCACCGGGCTTCCCGAATTGCCGCCCGTGATGTCGTTGTTGGTGAGGAAATTGACGTACAGCCGGCCGTTTTCGCCCCAGCGGCCCCAGTCCTTGCTGCGGATGAGCGAAGACATCCGGTCGTCGACACGGAATTCGTAGTCGTCGGGATTGTATTTTTCGAGGTAGCCGTCGATCGTCGAACGGGAGTCGTAGTGCACGGCGTCCTTGGGCGAGACCGGGCCTACGGTTCCGTAGGTGAGGCGCATTGTCGAGTTGGCGTCGGGATATTGGGGCGTGCCTTCCGATTCGCGCATCTCGTAGATGGCGTGGGTGTAGCGGAGTTCCTCCTTGTCGGCGTCGATGCCCGACGTCTCCTCGGCCTGCTTGAGTTTCTCAGCGAAACGCCGCGAGCTGACCGAATTGGCCATCGCCGCCATCGGGTCGGAGAGGATCTCCTCGGCTGTGCGGGGCTGTGCGAACCAGGCGCAGAGCTTTTCGTAGCTGGTGCAGCAGGTGTTTTCGAACGCGTAGTCGACCAGCGCCGGAACGTTGCCCTTGAAACGGTCGTAAAGCAGCGGCAGCTGCTCGCCCCACATTTCGCGGGGCACGTTGTCGGTGAAACTCTCCATCATCCGTGTCAGCACCTCCTTGTCGGTGGCCAGGTCGAAGTCCTTCATCATCCGGCGGGTGTTGGACTTCACGCCCGCGAAGTTCTTGTCGCCGTCCTGCACCGAGGCGATGCCGTCGCGCTGCATGCGGTCGACGAGCGTGCCGAGACGGTTGGCCGTCATCATCACGTCGCTCGGGCGAATCCACGTCTCCTGGTAGTAGCACTTTTCGCGCACGGCTTCGGCGCGGGCCTCGTAGCCTTTTTTGAGGTTGGCGAGCAGGTCGCCGTATTCGGCCCTGCGGGCCGGATCGGAGACTGCGGCCGACTTCCTGGCCAGGACCTCCTGTTCACGGGCCTCATCCAG
>OGUK01001857.1_pt1 | contig 12683 bp, 14 predicted proteins | sample 1553151 | NCBI WGS metagenome assembly OGUK01 (sample SAMEA2580208, study PRJEB22360) | human gut metagenome | biome: human gut; feature: human-associated habitat; material: faeces | place: Denmark | collected 2008/2010
TCTACTATGGTAAAAAATGCCTGATATTCCTGATCTCAGTATTTATATTGTCTGTTGCTGTATTTTATGTGGCACGTCTGGCACCTGGAGATCCACTGATTTCTTATTATGGTGACCGTACAGAGAAAATGAGCCCGGAAGAACGTGAATGGGCGATGGGAAAACTGGGTCTGAACGAACCGATCACAGTACAGTATGAGAAATGGGTAAAGAATGCTTTTCATGGAGAATTTGGTATTTCATTTAAATACAAGCAGGATGTATTGGAAGTGATCGGCGGTCGTATTGGCAACACGCTTTTGCTGGGAGGAATCGGATTTGTCATTATGTTCGCGGGAGCATTGCTTCTGGGAATCCTGTGTGCCTGGTACGAAAACCGGCTGGCAGACCGGATTTTATGTAAACTGGGTACGATATCCAGCTGTATCCCGGAATTCTGGATGGCGTTGGTGCTGATCCTTATGTTCTCTGTAAATCTCAAGATCCTGCCAAGCAGTGGCGCATACAGTACCGGAAAGGCAGGAGATGTCGGAGACAGGTTGATTCATCTGATCATGCCTTTGACGATCGTAGTTCTGGAGCATCTGTGGTACTATGCTTACATGATCCGAAATAAGATCCTTGAAGAAGTCCGTGCAGATTATGTGCTTCTGGCGAAGGCCAAGGGATTAGATAAGAAAAAGCTTATGTTCAGACACTGTGTTCGAAACGTAATGCCTGCTTACTTAAGCATTATGGCTATTGCTGTTCCGCATGTACTTGGCGGAACCTATGTTGTGGAAAGCGTATTTTCGTATCCTGGAATAGGAGCTCTGTCTTATGAGAGCGCCAGATACCATGATTACAATCTGCTGATGCTGCTTTGTATGATGTCAGGAATCCTGGTTATTTTCTGTAATATCGTCAGTCAGACTATCAATGAACAGATTGATCCTCGTATGAAGGATGAAGTGATAACCGAGAAATCGGAGGTGGTGGAAGGATGACGAATCATTTATTTGAACTGGCAGAAAACAGAAAGACAGAAACAGTAATTCCAAAATCAAAGAAAAAGTGGTACGAAGGCAAACCAGTTGTTTCAGCAGTAATATTAATTCTTATCATCCTGGGTTGTCTGGGCGCAGAACTGATCATGACTAAGGATCCTGCTTATATGGATCTTCTCAATTATAATAAGGCACCAAATGCGGAATTCCTTTTTGGAACGGATACGATGGGAAGAGACATCTTTTCCATGATCTGGTATGGAGGAAGAATCTCCATTCTGATCGGTGGATTGGCTACGGTGATTTCTACTTTTATAGCGGTGGTAGTTGGCGCCTTCAGTGGTGTGGCACCGGCGTGGCTTGATGAAATGATCATGCGATTTACAGAAGTTTTTTTGAGTATACCAACACTGCTTCTGATCATTTTACTGCAGGCTATCCTGGGAAATGCGAACATCCTCAGCCTGTCGTTTGTAATCGGCGTGACCAGCTGGACCAGTATTGCAAAAGTAGTACGTACCGAAGTTCGACAGATTCGAAACAGCGAGTACATCATCGCAGCAAAATGTATGGGAGCAGGGTTCTTCCGTGTCTTGTGGAAGCATCTGGTACCAAACTTCTTCTCATCGATTATGTTTATGGTAGTCATGAATGTAAGAACTGCAATGATTTCTGAGGCTACCTTGAGCTTTATGGGAATTGGTCTTCCAATAGAAGTTATAACCTGGGGAAGTATGCTGTCTCTGTCAGATAAAGCACTGATGACAGGATCCTGGTGGATCATCCTGATCCCGGGACTTTTCCTGATCGCAACAGTACTTTGCCTGACAAATATAGGAAATGCCTGTAGAGAGCAGACAAACAGAAAAGAGAGTAATTTTTGATAAGAAAATATTGAGTAAGAAAACACGAGACCGCCATTGGCGGTCTTGTTGTGGTTTAACATACAAACAAAAGCATTTTTTCGGGCTTTATGGGAAATCTATAGGAAGAAAGTATCTACAATGGCAATTTTTCTGGTGTTGCAGATACAATCTATTGGGAGAAAGTATCTACAATAGTGATTTTAGGTTATTGCGGATGAATTTCATTGTAAGAAGGTATCTTTAAATCGAGAATTATATTAGTCAAGATGAATTTATATGTGATAATAAGTTTAATAATATCTTAAAGTCTAAATAAATGTAAATTGAAGATGTAATCGGTTGTAAAAAAGTATCCTCGGATATAGAATTACATAAAGAGAAGATATATTAGTGTCCTAAATGTATCTGTGATAACTGAAAAAAAGAAAATTAAGATGCATTAGATGATAAAAATACATCTGTAATAGTGGGAGTAGAATAGTGGAGGATGCAAAATGAAAGAAGAAGCTAAGGGCAAAGGAGATGTATTACGAAAGCTGTTTTTTTCATGTTTATATCTCAGTACATTTACATTTGGCGGCGGTTATGTGATCGTGATGCTGATGAAAAAGAAATTTGTGGATGATTATCATTGGATTGACGAGAATGAAATGCTGGATCTGGTTGCAATTGCCCAATCTTCACCAGGGCCGATTGCAGTAAATGGTGCAATTGTTGTTGGCTATAAACTGGCAGGGATTTTGGGGGCTATGACTGCAATCCTGGGAACGATCATTCCGCCGTTTCTGATCATTTCGGTGATGTCAGTCGGATATCATTCATTTAGGGACAGCTATATTATCAGTCAGATACTTGAAGGAATGCAGGCAGGTGTTGGAGCGGTGATCGCATCTGTGGTTTATGAAATGGGTGTGGGGATTGTGCAGGAAAAAGACAGGATCTCTTTACTGATCATGGCCGGAGCATTTGCCGGGTCCTGTATATTTAACATCAATGTTGTATATATAATCATTGCCTGTGGAATGATCGGCGTGATCCGAACTTTCCTTTCAAAGAAGGGAGGAGAGAAATGATCTATTTATATTTGTTTGTAAGTTTTTTGCAGGTGGGGATGTTCAGTTTTGGAGGTGGATATGCGGCAATGCCGTTGATCCAGGAACAGGTGGTGACGATCCATCACTGGCTGGATATATCAGAATTTACAGATCTGGTGACAATCTCACAGATGACTCCGGGTCCAATCTCAATAAATGCAGCAACTTTTGTTGGAATTAAAGTTGCTGGGATTCCGGGAGCAGTTGTAGCTACAGGTGGATGTATCCTGCCATCCTGTGTGGTCGTTATAATCATTGCGAAAGTATATCTGAAGTATAGAAAGATGGGAATGCTTCAGGGAATATTGAATGCATTAAGACCGGCAGTCATAGCGATGATCGCGTCTGCAGGTATATCAATTTTAATAACCGCATTCTGGGGGAATGCAGTTATTAAGTTGATAAATACAAATTGGAGCCTGGTGATAATTTTTGTGATATGTTTTATACTTTTGCAAAAATTTAAGAAGAATCCCATAGGGGTTATGGTTTTGGCGGGGATTATGAAACTGGGTCTTTCACTAATAAAAAAATGATTCAAGAATGCCTTTGGGCATTCTTGAATCGGTGAACTCAATCAGCGTTTTTGCTGGTGCCCTGTTCAAAAATGGCAACCGCTTTTTCATTTGGTGCAGAAGTAAGTTTTGCAACAATAATAGCTACTACAAGGCTTCCAAAGAATCCCGGAACAATTTCAAAGATACCCGTGGAAGCGGTCATACCAGTTAACAGCCAGCCCAGATCGATCACAAATCCGGAGATGACACCGGCTACAGCACTCTGATAATTAAACCGTTTCCAGAACAGAGACAGCAGGATGGTAGGTCCGAAGGAGGCACCAAAGGCACCCCATGCATTTTCGACCATATCCATGATAGCCTGTGCACCGCTGCCCTTGGAATTAGCAATTACAAAAGCAATCAGTGAGAGAACAAGTACAAGTACACGTCCTACGAACAGAGTCTCTTTCTCGGTTGCTTTTTTGCGGAAGAAAGGCTTGTACAAGTCTGCAGTGAAGGAACTGGAGGCAACTAATAACTGAGAGTCGGCAGTGGAAATAGAGGCTGCAATGATAGATGGCAGCCGCAGGCCCGCCGTCTCGGAGGCTGCAATGATAGCTGCCAGCAGCAGTCCGCAGATACCAGCAGGGAAGAATCTACGTGCCATTGCAATGAAGACGAGCTTCTGATTTCCCTGAGTAAGCAGTTCGGCACCCATGACCATTCTTCCGAAATAAGCGATCATTACAGCGGAAAATAATGAAATGATTACCCATACGATCGCAACAATCGAAGATTTTTTTAATCATGGAAGGTTTTTCGATGGACATGAAACGAACCAGGATATGTGGCATACCAAAGTATCCGAGTCTCCATCCGAGACCGCTGAGGATGTCCTGCCAGCTCGTATTGAAAATACCGCCGCCGAATGCACACTGTGTCACAGTTCCTGTGGCTGCATCAGTATATTCATATACAGTGGTAAAGAATCAGGATTTGCGGTAATACAGATAAGAATAGATCGCTGGCAAAAGGCAGGGAACGATTGCAGCGGCAAGCAGTATCCACATGTTTTGCAGTGGTGAGGTAAGGATCATAATGATTCCTCCGATTACCATGCATTTTCCACCAAAGCGATGAGTGTGATACCAGTTATCAGGATCATTTAATGTCCATGGAATACGAAAACCAATCGTATAGTTTGGCTTTACTGTAGGGAGAAAATTTCCAAGAACAAGATAAAGAACTCCAATGAGGATCCCACATAGATAAGACATATCAAAATCATATCCTAAACTGTATCCGTAGATTACAGTAGAGACAAACAAAGAAACCAACGGGCAGATCCATAATAAAACCCTGAATATTTTTTTATTAATATCTTTTGATTTGGGATCAATGTTTGTTGCGACCACACATACTAAATGAACTGCCAGCAGAATCAGCGGCAGGCCAAATACTGCAAAGGCTTTGGATGAATATCCGTCCGGCTGATTGTTTAGTCCAAAATGTGTTGCAACAGAATCTGGTAATTGATTCCACAAAAACAGACCAATAAAGACTGGAAGCAGTGTTATAACGGATGTAAGTAAAAGTAATTTTTTATTTTGTTTGATCATAATCATTCCCTTCTTTTAATTCACTGATCCATAAGAGGATTTCCTCGAGTACGGTAGCATTGAGTTCGTAATAGATAAATTTTCCTTCTCGTTCGTTACGAATCAGATCTGCATCTTTTAAAACAGACAGATGACGAGAAATGGCGGCACCGGAAATAGAAAAATGATTGCTGATCTCGCCGGCTGATAATCGAGACTGTTTGAGAAGGTTAAGTATTTCACGTCTTGTAGGATCGGCAAGGGCGTGAAGAGTGTCCTGCATACCCAAAGTCATTCCCCCTTCATTTAATATTTAACTTAAATGTTAAATGAATTATAACACAACATTTCTTGTTGTCAAGAGTTCCCCGGTTTATTCTGATGTTTGTGGAAAAGTGTACAAAAACGGGATAGAATTATATGAAAAAGCGGAAATCCTTATGAAGCAGGAACCGATAAGACATTTTCCCTGGATACTCTTCCTCAGGAATATACAGCATATGGAAATGGTGATTATCGTATCAATGGTCTGACAGTACTGGAAGAATGCCATCATATGTATCATGGTGAAAAGGTTGCATTTGGAACCCTGGCACAGCTGGTACTGGAAAATGTCCCACATGAAGAATTGGAAGAAATTATTATGTGGTGTATAGAAGTGGGACTTCCGGTCACACTTGAAGAACTTGGAGCAGGTAACGTAACAGATGAGCAGCTTATGGAAGGTGCAAAGGCTGCAAGTGCAGAAGGTGATACTCTCCAGAATATGCCATTTACAGTTACACCGGAGAGTGTATTTGCAGCGATCAAGGCAGCAGATGCATATGGCAGATATTATCTAGGAGAAGAATAAGCGGAGTATAATGTTTTTGTACAAAAGTGACTTTACAAATCCATCCGGAAAAGGTAAGATTCTTTTATAAAATACTTTATAAAAGGAAACTTTGAGATGGTTGGAACGGAAAAGAAAAACAGTACAAAATTTCAAATTATCAATTATATTATAAATCATAAGGCAACGTCTAAAGTGGAATTGTCCAGAAATCTGAATCTCAGTATGCCAACGGTCTTGTCTAATGTAAATGAGCTGCTTGCCAGTGGAATTGTAGTTGAAATGGGAGAGTATGAATCTACAGGCGGACGAAAAGCAAAAATGATCAGTATAAATCCTGCTTATCGTTATGCAGTTGGAATTAGAATTACTGCAAAACATGTAGGGTTTGTGCTTGTAAATCTGAAATCCGAAATTGAAAAGTATGAAAGAATCCGGCTGGAATTTTCAACAGAAGCTTCTTATTATTCACGGCTCAGAGAAGAACTGCATCATTTTCTTGCAGATGTAGAAAATCAGGATAGAATTCTTGGAATTGGTATTTCTGTTCCGGGAATTATAAAGTCAGGTGATGGAATACTGATCAAATCACATGCGCTTCAATTAGAAAACTATAGTCTTGGTTTTCTTGAGCAGACATTCTCGCTTCCTGTATATTTTGTGAACGATGCAAATGCAGCAATGATGGCAGAAGATTTAGACAGATATAAAAATGCACTGTATCTGTCTCTGAATAATACTCTTGGTGGAGCATTTTGTATTGATGGAAAATTAATACAGGGAGAGAATCAGAAAGCCGGTGAATTTGGGCATATGATTCTGGTCCCGGAAGGAAAGCAATGTTATTGCGGAAAGCTGGGATGTGCGGATGCTTATTGTGCAGCGAGTGCATTGACAGATGAAACATGCCAGACACTGGAACAGTTTATGAAGAGTTTAGAAAATAAGGAAACCAAAGCAGAAGACCTTTGGCAGGAATATTTGAAAAATCTGGCAATTTTGATATCAAATTTACGAATGGCGTATGATATGGATATTATTCTTGGAGGTGAAGTTGGAGGATATCTTACAGAGTATATGATTCCATTAGGAGAAAAAGTAATGGAATATAATGGTTTCGACCATGATGTGAGATATCTGAAAATGTGTTCTTACAAGAGAGAGGCATCTGCAGTGGGGGCGGCAAAGCATTTCCTGCAGGAATTTATAAAAAATATGTAATTATGATGTCAACATCATAAATTTAAAATCCAGAGAGAAAACACAGAAAAGAGTGTTTTCTTTCTGGATTTTTTGCTTTGTTGAAAATTACTCCTTAATATTGTAGTAAAAATGCATAAAATCAACGGAACAAACTTGTGCAATAGGCAGAAGTGAATAAAAGGATATTGACAAATACTGGCAAGTGAATAATAATGTAATTACTTTAATAAAACGTTTAATAAAAGATAATAAATAAAGGAGGAATTAATTATGTTACAGCAGGTAATGACAAATCCAGGAGAAATTATTTTTAGAGAAGTTCCGGTTCCGGAAATAAAAGATGATCAGGTATTAGTCAAGATCATGAACATTGGAATCTGTGGATCGGATATTCATGTATATCATGGAAAACATCCATTTACCAAATATCCGGTCACGCAGGGACATGAAGTATCAGGAGAAATCGTAAAAGTAGGAAAAGATGCTTCAGGTTTACGTGAGGGACAGAAAGTAACAATTGAACCGCAGGTTTATTGCGGACACTGTTATCCATGTCGTCACGGAAAATACAATCTTTGCGAAGAATTGAAAGTTATGGGATTCCAGACAACAGGAACTGCTTCGGAGTATTTTGCAGTAGATGCATCCAAGGTAACACCGATTCCGGAAGAGATGTCTTATGAAGAAGGTGCAATGATCGAGCCTCTTGCTGTAGCTGTACATGCTGTGAAGCAGATGGGCGATGTAAAAGGAATGAACATTGCAGTTCTTGGTGCTGGTCCGATTGGAAATCTGGTTGCACAGGCTGCGAAAGGGATGGGAGCAGCAAAGGTTATGATTACTGATGTCAGTGATCTTCGCCTGGATAAAGCGAAGGAATGCGGCATTGATGTATGTGTAAATACAAAAGAGAAAGATTTCGGGGAGGCAATGGTTGAAGCATTTGGACCGGATAAAGCGGATGTGATCTATGATTGTGCAGGAAATAATATCACAATGGGACAGGCTATCAAATATGCAAGAAAAGGAAGCGTGATTGTTCTGGTAGCTGTATTTGCAGGCATGGCATCAATTGATCTTGCAGTCGCAAATGATCATGAACTGGATATCAAGAGTACTATGATGTATCGTCATGATGATTATATCGACGGAATCACACTTGTAAATGATGGGAAGGTGCATTTAAGACCTTTGATCTCCAAAACATTTGCATTTAAGGATTATCTGAAGGCATATCAGTATATTGATGACAATCGCGAGACTACCATGAAAGTTATCATTAACGTTCAGGAAAAATAGAATTCCAACAACATTCTGACAGGGAGGAAGATATGGGGAACGAAAGTAATAATGGGAAAGTGCCGCTGATCAGTAAGATCGCATATGGATTTGGAGATGTAGGCTGTAATTTCAGCTGGATGTTTGTCAGTAATTTTCTGATGATCTTTTATACAGACGTGTTTGGAATCAGTATGGCTGCAGTGTCAGCCCTGATGCTCTTTTCAAGATTCTGGGATGCGATCAATGATCCAATCGTAGGCGGTCTGACAGATAAGACTCATACAAGATGGGGCAGATATCGCCCATGGCTTCTTGTAGCTGCGCCTATTACAGCGATTCTTCTGGTGCTTTCTTTTTGGGCACACCCGGATTGGTCAAATACAGCGAAGATTATCTATATGGTGATTACCTATTGCCTGCTGGTATTAGGTTATACCTGTGTAAATATTCCATATGGAACACTCTGTGGTGCTATGACACAGGATATTGATGAGCGTGCCAAGATTAATACTTCCCGTTCTGTGTCAGCAATGATTGCGATAGGAATCATCAATATTGTGACAGTGCCGCTGATCAGTAAGCTGGGAAGCAGCAGTGCAAAGAATGGTTATTTGTTTGTTGCAATTATTTATGGATGTATCTTTGCTGCCTGTCATTTCTTCTGTTTCGCAAAGACAAAAGAACAGGTAGCAATTCCTGAGAAAGAAAAAATCTCAATAAAAGTACAGTTGAAAGCAGTTATGCAGAACAAACCATATCTTCTGGCTTTGGTTGGACAGGTGTTGTTTGGATTTACATTATATGGAAGAAATGCAGATATTTTATATTATTTTACTTATGTAGAGGGAAATGCTTCTTATTATACAACATATTCTATGTGTATTATCATTCCGTCCATTATTGGTGCAGCATGCTTTCAGCCAGTATTTCGGAAGCTGAATAATAAAGGAAGAACTGCATCGATCTTTGCACTGCTCACAGGTATTGCAATGCTGGCAATGTACTTCTTCAATGTAAAAGAATCACCAGTTGCATTTTATGCGCTCGCCGGGATTACACAGTTCTTTTTCTCTGGGTTTAATACAGCAATTTATGCAATTATTCCGGATTGTGTGGAATATGGCGAATGGAAGACGGGACTTAGAAATGATGGATTCCAGTATGCTTTTGTTTCTCTTGGAAATAAAATCGGAATGGCGATTGGCACAGCGCTTCTCGCAGCATTGCTTGGAAAATATGGTTATGTAGCAAACCAGGCACAGAATCCGGAAGTAATCGCAATCATGAAACATGCATTCTCGACAATTCCGGGAATTCTGTGGATCGTTACAGCAATTGTTTTGTTCTTTTATCGATTAAACAAAAAACGCTATAACGAAATCGTAGAAGATTTGAAAAAAGGAAAAAGTCATAGTAATAATGCCTAAAAACAGAAGGCTTATTTTTAGTAAAAATCACTTTTGAAAGAAAAAGAATATTGAGGATATAAATCCATGTGGAGGAGAACAATACAGCAAAAAAACACTGATCGAGGCAGAGGCAGCCAGCCCGGAAGCTTATGTAAAAGAAAACGGAAGATTTCCTATCCTGGAAACCACAAGTAACGAGAATGGAGACGTTGTAATAGTAACAGGTGATAATAACGGCTCTTTTGTACGATATACATTTACGGAATAAAAGTGCCGGTAAAATATAATATTTGCAATGAAAAAGTGTGTAGCCTGTCAGCGTAAGTCCAGCTTATAAGACAGGGTGTGCACTTTTTTTGTGCCAGAAAAGAGAGGAGTAAAACAAAATGGCGGAAAGCAACAAAATGAAGGATATGCCGGTGAATAAGCTGATGATCCAGATGGGAATCCCGATGATCTTATCCATGGCATTGCAGGCAGTCTATAATATTGTGGACAGTGCATTTGTAGGAAATATGAGAGTGGGCAGTGAAGCTGCATTAAATGCACTGACGCTGGTATTTCCGGTTCAGATGCTTATGGTGGCAGTTGGGATTGGAACTGGTGTAGGAACAAATGCACTTCTTGCGAGGACACTTGGACAGGGTAACAGTAAAAAAGCTGCAAAGGTAGCAGGTAACAGTCTGTTTCTGGGCGTGATCATTTATGTGGTCTGCTTATTGTTTGGTATCTTTGGAGTGAGAGCATACATTTCATCACAGACAGTAGATCCTGAAGTACTTGAGATGGGAGTCAGCTATCTGCGGATATGCTGTGTGATTTCTTTTGGTATTATCTTCTTTTCTTTATTTGAAAAGCTGCTTCAGGCAACAGGTCGTTCTCTTTATTCTACGATTGGTCAGGTAGTCGGTGCGGTTGTAAATATTATCCTTGATCCGATCATGATCTATGGTATTGGCCCCTGCCCTGAAATGGGCGTGAAAGGTGCAGCCTATGCAACCGTAATTGGTCAGGTAGCATCAGCAGTTTTATTATTCATTTTCCATATGAAATTGAATAAAGAATTTGAGCATGGGGCGAAATACATGAAACCAGATGGCAGAATTATCAAGGAAATTTATGCAATCGGACTTCCGGCAATCATTGCTCAGGCCCTGATGTCTATTATGGTTTATGTAATGAACCTGATCCTGAAGTTCAATCCGTCAGCACAGACAGCCTATGGATTGTTCTATAAGGTACAACAGTTTGTTCTCTTCCTTGCATTTGGTCTGCGAGATGCGATCACCCCGATCATTGCGTTTGCTTATGGAATGAGAAGCAAAAAGAGAATCCAGGATGGTATCAAATATGGTCTGATCTATACAATTGTATTAATGATCCTGGGAATTGCAATCACAGAGATTTTCCCTAGAGCGTTTGCTACTCTGTTTAATGCAGGACAGTCAAAAGAATATTTTATCAGTGCGATGAGAGTAATCTCAGTAAGCTTTTTGTTTGCCGGAATCAATGTTGCTTATCAGGGCATTTATCAGGCACTGGATGGTGGTATGGAATCACTGGTTATTTCACTTTTGAGACAGCTTATTATCATTTTGCCACTGGCTGGAATTTTTTCTATATTTGTTCGAAATGGTCAGATGGGAGTTGCACTGATCTGGTGGGCATTTCCGATCACTGAAATAATTTCATGCTTTGTAGGATATGTGTTCTTAAAGAGAATCAGAAAAAATAAGGTTAATGCTTTGCGTTAAGGAGGACTCAGAGATGGTAAAAAGAATCATTACGATCAGCAGAGAATTCGGAAGTGGTGGACGATTTATCGGAGAAGAAGTTGCAAAAAAACTTGGAATTGCTTATTATGACAAAAATATTATTAATGAGATTGCGGAAAAGTCTGGTTTATCTCCGGAATATATTCAAGAAAATGCAGAGCTATCTCCGAAGAGAGGCTTGTTTGCATATGCATTTGCCGGACGTGATATCACCGGAAAATCAGTAGAAGATATGGTATATGAGGCACAGAGAAAGGTTATCTTAGATCTGGCAGAGAAAGAGTCTTGTGTGATCATTGGAAGAAATGCGGACTATATCCTGAAAGACCGTGATGATGTGCTGAATGTATTTATCCATGGAAATATGCCGGAAAAAATACAGCGTATCACTCGTTTATACAATGTAGAAGAGAAGGAAGCTGTCAAAATGATGGCAGACATAGATAAAAGACGTATGACAAATTATAACTTTTACACGGAGCATAAATGGGGAAAGGCCAGTAATTATACGTTGTGCCTGAACAGTTCACAGCTTGGATATGACAGATGTGAAGCGATAATTATGGAGTGTGTGAAGTAAAGCACTGTTTTTTTCTTATCATTATAATATAGAACAGAGAGAAGATGGTTGTCGTTAGCCATCTTTTTTCTTTTTACGGACAAATTTTACGGACAAATTTGCAATAGACTTATTTCAAGAAAAAATGTATAATAAAAGAAAAAGATTCGTCAGCAAATCAGCCGAAAGTCTGGGACACAAAGCTATATGGTCTGCAAAATAGCAGCCAGTTACAACGTTTAAGATGCATTGCCTGAAAAGACAGTGCTTTTTTTGTTTTGAGAATATTGGTTAGGGACAGGCAGCTAATAATTATAAACCGGGGAAAAGTTATATGGAAGAATACAGAGATGATATAAAAAGTAAATTGCATTACATGGATGAAATCCTTCATAAGATTTCTTTTATGAGTCAGGCAGAGAATGAAAAGCAGCTGGATGACATGACACCATCTATACTGAAGAGTGTTGGAAAATATACAGCAGCAGACAGAGCGTATATTTTTGAATGGAATTCAGAAAAGAAGGAAAGTTTTAAAAATACATTTGAATGGTGTGCATCAGGAATTGAACCACAGATA
>OGUK01001860.1_pt1 | contig 12667 bp, 9 predicted proteins | sample 1553151 | NCBI WGS metagenome assembly OGUK01 (sample SAMEA2580208, study PRJEB22360) | human gut metagenome | biome: human gut; feature: human-associated habitat; material: faeces | place: Denmark | collected 2008/2010
TTGAGCGCGACCGGCCGGGCCGCCAAGGTGGCCCCCGCCCCCGCCGATGACGACCAGCGCGTCGATGCCCAGCTCACGGCACTTGGCTGCGCCTTTATCCTGGCCCTCTTTGGTCTTGAACTCAAGGCAGCGTGCGGTGTAAAGGATGGTGCCGCCGGCAGAGATGATGTTCGAGACACTGCGCAGGTTCATTTCGAAGCACTCGCCGTTCAGCAGACCGTTATAGCCGCGCTGGATGCCGATCATGCGGAAGCCCTTGTGCAGGCCGGTACGGACCACGGCACGGACAGCTGCGTTCATGCCAGGGGCGTCGCCGCCGCTGGTGAGAACACCGATCGTCTTGATTTGCTTTTCCATAGAGAGATTCCCTCCAATTTGTTTCTTCACATACCACTCGGGGTGCGCGCATCCCCTTCTTCCACAGATGCGGCCCGACTCGATGCAACATATTTGCTATGGCTTGCCTTAGACAAGTATATCACAAAGTTAATCATTTGAAAACAGCGCGGGCATAATGATTGATGCACAGAAATGTCATTTTGTTGCAACATTGCGTTCACCAAGCAGACGTTTCAGCTCCTGGAACAGCAGCGGATGGCCCGAAGCATAGAGCCTCCGGGGCGCGGCGAGCTTCTGCTTGACATCCTCGAGATAGAAAATGACGGGCATATCGCCGTCGAATATCTCAAGGAGATTGATGACCTTTGCATACTCGGGGCAGCTGCGGGACGGCAGGCGGACATAGAGCCGCTGGGCGGCATCCCGCATGAGGTTGGGGCGGTTGGTCTGCGGGTGCTTGGGGTCATAGCCCTCGATGGGCGAGATGCTCTCAGCCATCAGCTTGGAAGGCTCATCTTCACGCACGGAGAGGCGTCCCTCGATGACCACGACGGCATTTTCCTTGAGCGCATCGCGGAAAGTATCCAGTACCCGTGGAAAGACGATGACCTCCATCGTACCGGTCAGGTCCTCCACGCTGGTGAAGGCCATCATCGTGTTGGATTTGGTGGTCATCATCCGGTTCTTGACGATGGTACACACGATACGGACATGATTGCCGTCCAGCTTGTGAGCGTCCTCGCCGGTGAGCTCCTTGATGCTGTTGGACGCAAAGCGTGCCGACTGTTCCCGATAGGCGTCCAGCGGGTGGCCGGACAGATAGAGGCCGCTGACCTCTTTCTCCTGCTGGAGCAGTTCGGTGTGGCTGTACTCCGGGAAGGGCTTTATCTCGTAGCTGTCGGTGTCAGCAGTCTGAGATTCTCCGCTCATCACCGAGAACAGGTCCAGCTGTCCCTCAAGATTGCGGCGGGAGTCGCTCTCCACGCTCTTGATGATGCCGTCTACGGCTTCCACAAGGCTGTGGCGGTTGACGCCCATACTGTCGAAGGCACCCGCCTTGATAAGACATTCCACAGCCCGGCGGTTCAGCTCAGTGCCGTGCATCCGCTTACAGAAATCATAGAGGCTCGAATAAGGCTTCTCTTTTCTCTCTTCCACGACTCGCTCGATGAGGTTGCGGCCCACATTCTTGACCGCATTCAGGCCGAAACGAATCTTGCCGTTGTCCGCCGTGAAGCCGCCGTTCGAGATATTGACGTCCGGCGGAAGCACCTTGATGCCCAAGCGGGCGCATTCGCCCGAATACTCGATGACTTTGTCGGTATTGTCAAGCACACTGGTGAGCAATGCGGCCATAAACTCGCTGGGGTAATGACACTTGAGATAAGCCGTCTGGAATGCGACGTAAGCGTAGCAGGCCGCATGGCTTTTATTGAAGGCGTAGGACGCAAAACTTGACATTTCATCGTAAATTTCGTTGGCAACTTTCTCGGAGATGCCATTGGCGACACAGCCCGGGCATTCGTGACCCGGCTCGGTGCAGCCGTGGACAAAATGTTCGCGTTCTGCCTCCATCACCGCGTGCTTCTTTTTACTCATGGCACGGCGGACGTTATCTGCCTGTCCGAACGAGAAACCGGCCAGCTCACGGAATATCTGCATGACCTGTTCCTGGTAGACGATGCAGCCGTTGGTGACGTCGAGGATGTGGGCCAGCTGAGGGGTCTTATAGCTGATTTTATCCGGTTCGTGGCGGTTGCGCAGGTAGGTCGGGATGGAGTCCATCGGGCCGGGGCGGTAAAGACTGATAAGAGCGATGACATCTTCAAGGTTCTGCGGCTGCAGACCCACGAGGACCTGTTTCATACCCGAGGATTCGAGCTGGAACACCCCCTCCGTCTCGCCCTGACCCAACATCTTATAAGTCGCTGCATCGTCATAATCCAGCTTTCGGATGGAGAAGGACGGGTCTTTTTTCTGGATGGCTGCCTCCGCATCCCGGATGACCGTCAGGGTACGCAGGCCGAGGAAGTCCATTTTCAGCAGGCCCAGCTCTTCGATCTCGGTCATATTGAACTGGGTGACAGGCAGGCCGTCGTTGGTGGCCAGGGGCAGATAATAGTCTGTCGGTTCCGGGGTAATGACGACGCCGGCCGCATGGGTGGAGGCGTGGCGGGGCATACCTTCAACTTTCAGCGCAGTGTCGATAAGTTCTGTGACCTGCGGGTCGCTGTCGTACATCCGCTTGAGCTCCGGTGAGACCTCCAAGGCGCGTTTCAGCGTCATTTTCAGCTCCATCGGCACCTGCTTTGCCACCACATCCACGCTCTGGTAGGGCATACCCATCACACGGCCCACATCGCGGATGGCGTTGCGGGCGGCCATGGTGCCAAAGGTGACGATCTGGGCCACATGGTCTGCGCCGTACTTCCGGTTGACGTAGTCGATGACCTCCTGACGGCGCTCATAGCAGAAATCGACGTCAAAATCGGGCATACTGACGCGCTCGGGGTTCAGGAATCGCTCGAAGATGAGGTTGTAGCGGATGGGGTCGATGTCGGTGATGCCTACACAGTAAGCCGCGATGCTGCCCGCGCCTGAGCCACGGCCCGGGCCTACCGGAATGCCCTGACTCTTGGCGTAGTTGATATAATCCCAGACAATGAGGTAGTAGTTGGTATAGCCCATCGACTTGACCACGCTGATCTCATAGGTCAGGCGGTCCTTATTGGACTGTGGGACGTCCGAGCCGTAGCGGCGCTCGAGGCCGTCCCAGCAGAGCTTCTCGAAAAACTCCTGATTGTCCATCCCGTTCGGGGCTTTGTAATATGGAATTTTGGTGTGTCCAAAGTCGAAGTCAAAATTGCACTGGTCCGCAATTTTCTGGGTGTTGGCACAGGCTTCCGGCACCATTGCGAACAAATCATACATTTCATCCGTCGTTTTGACGTAAAATTCGTCGGTCTGGAACTCCATCCGGTCGGCATCCTGAATGGTCTTGCCTGTCTGGATGCAGAGCAGGATGCTCTGCATCTTGGCGTCATCCTTCCGCAGATAGTGGGAGTCGTTGGTGGCTGCCATCGGGATGCCGGTCTCCCGCGCCAGTTTGATGAGCTGGGGCAGGACGATAGTATCCTCTTCGAGGCCGTGGTCCTGCAGTTCGATGTAGTAATTGCCCTTGCCGAACAGCTCCTGATACCACAGGGCCGTGGACTTTGCCCTCTCGTAGTCTCCCGCCAGAATGGCTTGCGGGATCTCGCCTGCGAGGCAGGCAGACAGGCAGATAAGCCCCTCATGATACTGCTCAAGAAGCTGCTTATCTACACGAGGCTTGGAATAAAAGCCCTCCACGAAGGCAGCGGACACCATCTTGATGAGGTTCTTATAGCCGGTCTCATTCTTGCAGAGCAGGATAAGATGGTTGTTGCCGTCGATTTTGTTGACTTTATCGAAGCGGGTGCGGGTGGCCACATAGACCTCACAGCCGATGATAGGCTTGATGCCTGCCTTTTTTGCGGCCTTATAGAACTGGACACAGCCGTACATGACGCCGTGGTCCGTGATGGCGATGGCGCTCTGACCACACTCCTTGACGCGGTCCATAAGCTGGTCGATACGGCAGGCACCGTCCAGCAGGCTGTATTCGGTATGGATGTGGAGATGAACGAAGTCTCTCCCCTGACGGTTCCCTTCGGTCACATCGCTCATGCTCCTTCCTCCTCTGTTTCAGTGTGTTCTTCGAGCCGCTGACGCAGGGCGTCGGCCAGCGCTTCCAGCTTTTTCATCCGGTGAGAAAGGCCCGATTTGCTCATGGGCGGGTCAAAGCATCCGCAGAGCGCCGCCAGCGATAAATCAGGATATTCCAGCCGCCGGGCTGCTGCCTGTTGCAGCGCCTCGGGCAGCGTTTTCAGTGCCCCCTGCTCTTCCAGAAAGCGGATGGCTTTGAGAGTCTGGGCGTTGGCACGGGCCGTCTTGCCCAGGTTTGCAGTATCGCAGTTTGTGTGGCGGTTGATTTGGTTGCGCATCTGCTTGACAGCCTTCTGAGCGCTGAGCTGGGCCGATGCCTCCGCCGCTCCCATAAAGGAAAGGATGCGCTCCACGTTGTCGCAGCTCTTGACGTAAACAAGGTTCACGCCGTTGCGGCGGGTGCGGTGGGGCGCAAACTCGTGCTCCGCCAGCAGGGCTTCGAAGTCGCGCGCAAGGTTCGTGCGGCTGGTGAGAAACTCGATGTTATACTCCTTTTGCGGGTCAGTGACCGTGCCGCTGCACAAAAAAGCTGCCCCGATGTACGCGCTGACGCACGTCTGGCAGCGAATCAGTCTGGGGTCTATCTGCAGGCTCGTCTCGGTGCCGGTGGTGCCGAAAAGCTCGTGCATCCGCGCCACCTGCTCCGGTGCGCGGATGCTGAACTCATAGACCACCCCGCTGGGACGCTGCTTCTCGATGATGTCGCCCTGTACGCCGCAGCGCGCAAACAGCTGGGAAGCCACCTGCGTCGTCAGCTCCTGTTCCGTCTGCAGCACCAGCCCGCTGGCGTCGAAGTACTTGGCGAAGCAGGCAATTCCATAGGCAGCAGCGCGGACGCAGCAGTCCTTCTGCAGACTGCGCCGGGCGATCTCCTCCCTTGCCTGGGATGCAAAACTCATGATATGTTTATCCTTTCAACGGACAGAATCGCGGTGCTGGATGCCGGGCTTGTAGCCAAGCTTTTCGCAGTATTCCGCGATTTTCCGCGCAAATGTGATGGAGCGATGCTTGCCGCCGGTGCAGCCCACTGCGATGGTGAGCTGGCTTTTGCCTTCCTTGACGTAGAGCGGAAGCGCATATTCCAGAAACGATTCATAGCGCTTCAAAAGCTCCTGCGCCTCCGGGTGGCTCATGACAAAATCGACGACTTCTTCATCAAGACCTGTTTTATGCTTCAGTTCCGGGACATAAAAAGGGTTGGGCAGACAGCGGACATCCAAAACAAGATCCGCCTCCGGTGGGATGCCGAACTTGAAGCCGAAGGACATGACTGTCAGACGCATGGCGCTCTTCGCGCCGCCGTTCTGGTTGAACAGGTCGCAGATGCGCTCTTTGTTCTGCGAGGTGGAGAGCAGGCCGGTATTGATGGTATAATCTGCCCGGTCTTTGAGGGGCTGCAAGATCTCGCGCTCCCTGCGGAAGGCTTCCCGGGTGGAAAGGCCGTCGGAAATGCTCATCGGATGGCGGCGGCGCGTCTCACTGTAGCGGCGCATCAGCACATCGTCCGGGGCATCAAGGAACAAGATCTCATATTCTATCCTCTGCGCGTCCAACTGAGAAAGAGCTTCTTCGATTTCTTCCGGCGTGCGGCAGCCGCGGATGTCCATACAGAGAGCCACCCGCTTGAGCTGGTTGTCACCCGCTTTCGAAAACGCCGTGATGCTGGGCAGCAGTGCCGCCGGGATGTTATCAATGCAGAAAAAGCCGATGTCTTCCAGTGCATTCATGGCGACAGATTTGCCTGCACCGGAAAGGCCGCTGACGATGAGAAGATTCATTTTGTACGCCTCTTTCTTTTATGCTTTCACCACACGAATTTCTTTTTCGAGGTCGTAGCCGGTCTTTTCTTTCACGATGGCACGCACCTCATCGCACAGAGCCAGCACATCTGCACAGGTCGCTCCACCCAGATTGACCACAAAGCCGCAGTGCTTGTCACTGACGGCTGCGCCGCCATGGCGGTAGCCCCGCAGACCGCACTGGTCGATGAGAAACGACGCATAGTTCCCCACCGGACGCTGAAACGTACTGCCGGCACTAGGCAGTTCCAGCGGCTGTTTGGCACGGCGCTTTCCCAGCAGGGAATCCATTTCTGTCGGCGGCATTGCCTCTTGCAAGGTGGAACTTTGCCGAGAGGATGCAACCGCCGTTTTCTTCGAAAATGCTGTGGCGGTATCTGAGGTCGAGCTGTTCTGCCGGTATCTCAACAATCTCCCCTTCTGCGGTCAGATACCGCACGGAGACCAGCACGTCCTTCATCTCGCCGCCGTAAGCTCCGGCGTTCATGTAGACCGCTCCGCCCACCGTACCCGGGATGCCGTAGGCAAACTCAAGACCGGTGAGGCTGTTTTCCAGCGCCGTCATGCAGAGCGACGAGAGCATCTTGTCTGCACCGACAACGACAGCATCGTAAGTCAGGGCCGGATCTTTGCCCGGGAAACAGATGTTTTCAAGAATACCGATCGCGCTCTTCATGGCCGATACATTGATGACAGCTCCCCGGTAGCCTGCATCCTCAAACAGGATGTTGCTACCGTTGCCCAGTAGATAATATTTGACGTTCGCTTCCTTCGCCAGCTTGATGGCGGCGCAGAGCTGCGCCTCATTTTCCGGCAGGATAAAGACATCTGCGGGGCCGCCGATGCGGAAAGTGCAGTGCGCGCTGAGCGGCTCGTTTTCTTTGTATGCAATGCCCGCAGCGGACAAAGCCTGTTTCAATCGTTCCATTCGTTCTCCCTCTATCGGTAGAAAATCAGTCCATCGTGTCGTTCAGGCCCAGACGGATGAGCAGCTCCTTGGCGGCGTTATAACCCATCTTCTTCTGGCGGTTATTGATAGCCGCCGTTTCCAGCACGACTGCGAGGTTGCGTCCGGGCGAAACGGGGATGATGGTGCTGGGGATGTTGACGCCCAGAATGTCATAATACTCGCTTTCCAAGCCGGTGCGCTGATAGTTTTTGGTGGGGTCCCATGCTTCCAGCTGGACGACGAGGTCGAGGCTTTCACTCACCTTGACCGCGCCCACACCGAACACGCGGGCCACGTTGACGATGCCGATGCCGCGCAGCTCAATGAAGTGGCGGATGTTTTCCGGCGCAGTACCCATGATCTGACGGTTGGAGACCTTGCGCAGCTCCACGGCATCGTCGGCGACGAGGCGGTGACCGCGCTTGACCAGCTCGATGGCCAGCTCGCTCTTGCCGATGCCGCTGTCGCCGAGAATGAGGATGCCTTCACCGTAAACTTCCACCAGCACGCCGTGGCGGGTGATGCGGGGAGCCAGTTCAAGGTTCAGCATGCTGATGAGGCTGCCCATCATGGTGCAGGTCGTCTCGTTGGAGCGCAGCAGAGCTACCCCGTGCTGCTTTGCAAGCTCCTGCATCTCCGGGAAGGGTTCCAATTCCTCGCTGCGGCAGAGGATGACGGCCGGAGGCTGCTGGCGGAACAGCTGGTCAAGGCGCTCACGGCGCTTTTCCGCCGTAAGACCGGCCAGAAAGTTCATCTCCGCAAGGCCCATGATCTGTAAGCGCAGCTTATCGAAATAATCGTAGTAACCGGCCAGAAACAGACCGGGACGGTTGACCTCTGCGATCTCGACGCTGATCTTATCCAAATCGCAGGGCGTATAGATAACCTCGAGGCTGACCTTCTCGACCAGCCGCTTGAGCGAAACGGCGAAATTCCCCATTCGTTTTTCCTCCTGCATCCTCTGTGCTCTGCCATACCAAAAGGCAACACAGTTTATCCTTCTTTATATTATAATCGAGACGGGCGGCAAAAACAACAATTCTTTCAGGAATCTTTTCTGGTTTTGCGCCAGCGCTTGCATCCGGGGGCCAAAACCATATAATAGGAGGCAGGGATAGAGTTTACTTTACATGAGTTTTACATTTCGCCGGTTTCCGATTTTACATTCCGCTCGTATACTCATAATCAGGGATAGGACCGGTGAAATCCAGTGCAGGTCGTGTAAAAAGTTGAGACATGATCCTGCACGGGTCCTCTACGGCCGCTGTCGATGTACAAACGCAAGCTTCAACAAGTGAGGAGTAAAACATGACTCTATTCAATGTCTTTTCTCTGCTGGGCGGTCTGGCTCTGTTCCTGTTCGGCATGGACATCATGGGCAAAGCCCTTGAGAAACAGGCCGGCGGCCATCTGCAGAAGATCCTGAGCAAGCTGACGGATAACCCCCTCAAGGGCTTCTTCCTCGGTCTGTGCGTGACCGCCATCATCCAGAGTTCCAGTGCTACCACCGTCATGGTGGTCGGCTTCGTCAACAGCGGCATCATGGAGCTGCATCAGGCCATCGGCATCATTATGGGCAGCAATGTGGGTACCACTGTCACCAGCTGGCTGCTGAGCCTTTCCGGCCTGCAGGGCGACAGCATCTGGATCCAGATGCTCAAGCCCACCTCTTTCAGCCCCATACTCGCCTTCATCGGCATCCTGCTCTATATGGGCAAGAATGAGAAGAAAAAGGGCATCGGCACTATCCTCATTGGCTTTGCCATCCTGATGACCGGCATGACTACCATGTCCAATGCCGTCGAGCCCCTGCAGGGTGAGGCATGGTTCACCAACCTCTTCGTCCGTTTCTCCAATCCCATCCTCGGCGTTCTGGTGGGCGCACTGGTCACCGGCATCATCCAGAGTTCCAGCGCCAGCGTTGGCATCCTGCAGGCGCTGAGCGCTACCGGCGTCATCACCTACGGCAGCGCTATCCCCATCATCATGGGTCAGAATATCGGCACCTGTGTCACCGCGCTGATTTCTTCTGTGGGCGCAAATAAGAATGCCCGCCGTGCCGCCATGGTCCACCTCTACTTCAACATCATCGGTGTCACGGTCTTTCTGGCCGGTTTCTACGGTCTGAACGCCGTGGTCCACTTTGATTTTGTGAACGAGACCATCGCCGCCTGGGGCATTGCTGTGGTCCACTCCGCCTTCAACATCGCGGCCACCCTCATCCTTCTCCCCTTCGCAAATGGTCTGGAAAAGCTGGCCATCCTCACCATCCCCGACGACGCCGAAAAAGAGAGCTTTGCTCTGCTGGATGAGCGTCTGCTGAACACCCCGGCTGTGGCCGTGGCCCGCGCTCACTCTGCTACAGCTGACATGGCCGAGCTGGCCCGTGTGGGCGTCATGCAGGCCATGAGCCTGACCCACACCTGGGATGATACGCTGGCCCAGAAAGTCCGGGATGAGGAGAGCAAAGTTGACCAGTACGAAGATGCTCTCGGCACCTATCTGGTCAAGCTGTCCAGCCGTGAACTGAACCATGCGGACAGCCAGAGCGTGAATACTCTGCTCCACACCATCAGCGATTTCGAGCGCATCAGCGACCATTCCGTGAACCTTCTGGAATCCGCACAGGAGATGCACACCAAGGAGATCAACTTCTCCACCGACGCCCGCGAAGAGCTGCAGGTGCTTGAGGACGCCGTGCAGGACGTGCTGAACCGCACCACTGACGCCTTCCGCAAGGATGACCTGCATCTGGCAAGCAAGGTCGAACCTCTGGAGACCGTCGTGGACGAGCTGGTACGTGCCATCAAGGCACGGCACGTCGCCCGCCTGCAGGCCGGCAGCTGTTCCATCGAGTATGGCTTCGTGCTGGAAGACCTGCTGACCAACTACGAGCGCGTCTGCGACCACTGCAGCAACGTGGCAGTTGCCCAGATCGAGGTGGCACAGGACAGCTTCGACACCCACGCCTACCTCAACGACCTGCGCAGCGGCCATGCCTCCACCAAGGAGAGCGAGCAGTTCCAGCGCCGCCTGAACCGCTACCGTGAGCGCTATCTCTTCCCCGACGAAAACGTCACCGAAACGGAGGACAAACAGGCATGATCTATATCGTAGAAGACGATTCAGCCATCCGTGAATTAGAGCAGTATGCATTGCAGTCCAACGGCTACGAGGCCGTGGGCTTCGAGTCCTCGGAGCCGTTCTGGCAGGCCGTCCACACCACGCTGCCGGAACTGGTCATCCTGGACGTGATGCTCCCCGGTGAGGACGGCTTTTCCATCCTGAAAAAGCTCCGCGCCGCCCCTTCCCTGCGGCGTCTGCCCATCATCATGATAACAGCCAAGTCCAGCGAGCTGGACACCGTGCGCGGCCTCGACTGCGGTGCAGACGACTACATCACCAAGCCCTTTGGCATCATGGAGTTCCTGAGCCGGGTGCGGGCAGCCCTCCGCCGGGCAGAGCCCGAGGCACGGCCCAACGTCTACAGCTTCCGGGATATCCTGCTGGACAATGCCCGCCACAGCGTCACCGTCAGCGGCGCACCGGTGGAGCTGACTTACAAAGAATACAGCCTACTCCGCCTGCTGCTGGAAAACACCAACCTTGTCGTCACCCGCGAGACCATTTTGCAGGTGGTGTGGGGTACTGACATCTCGGTGGAGAGCCGGACCGTGGATATGCACATCCGCACCCTGCGCAAAAAGCTGGGCGACGCCGGAAAGTACATCTGCACAGTACGGAAAGTGGGCTACAAGCTGACGGACAGCGAGGAGGAGCTTGAGCAATGAAACCACGCAGCATGGAAGAAAAAATAAGTTATCTGCTGTTTCTGATGGGATTTGCGGGGCTGGTGTGTACCGCTGCACTCTGCATCTTTGTGTTCCACAAGGCGTTCCGGGAGCAGGCCTGGACAGCCCTCGAGCGGGAAGCCGACCTTGTGGCTGCCGGCTGTGCGCAGGTGGACGCCCCCAGCCAGCTGGAAACTTATGTGGACGGCTCGCTGCGCATCACTCTCATCGCCTCGGACGGCAGTGTGCTTTTTGAGTCGGCCACCAACCAGCCGATGGAGAACCATCTGAGCCGCCCCGAGATACAGCAGGCCATGAAGAGCGGTGTGGGCCGCGACTGCCGCGACTCCCAGACGCTGGGCTATGAGACTTATTATTACGCCATGCTGCTGACGAACGGAGACATCCTCCGGGTGGCGCAGGACTCTGAGACTATCTGGTCGATTTATGACGCCGCTCTGCCTGCCATCGTGCTGAGCTGTTTCCTGATGATGGGCGCAGCCGCTATCATTGCCGGACTGCTGACCAAGAGTCTTGTCCAGCCTGTACTCAAGATGACCGATGACCTCGACCACATCCAGGAGAATGTCCCCTACAAGGAGCTTATCCCCTTTGCCGAGAGTATCCACTCCGACCGGATGCTGCGGGAAAATAACGAGAAAATGCGGCAGGAGTTCACGGCCAATGTCAGTCACGAGCTAAAAACGCCTCTGACCAGCATCTCCGGTTATGCAGAGCTCATCGAGACCGGCATTGCAAAACCCGCGGATACGCCGGATTTTGCCCGCAAGATCCATGTAGAGGCCAGCCGGATGATCCAGCTGGTCAACGATATTCTGCAGCTCTCCCACCTCGACAATGTGAGCGAGACGGGTGCTGCGCCTGCAATGGAAACGGTCGATCTGTTGGATGTGGCCCGCGAGTGCGTGGAGCGCCAGAAGGTCAACGCCCGGCACTCCTATATCTCCCTGACCTACCTCGGCGAAAGCGCCCCTGTGACAGGCAGCCGCGTCCTGCTGGATGAGCTGTGCCAGAACCTCTGCGACAACGCCATCCGCTACAACCGCCCTGGCGGAAAAGTCCAGATCATCACGGCTTGCACCCGGGACGGTCACTGCACCCTGACCGTGAAGGACAACGGCATCGGTATCCCGAAAGAGGCGCAGACCAGCGTGTTCGAGCGCTTCTACCGAGTGGACAAGAGCCGCAGCAAAGCCACTGGCGGCACCGGTCTGGGTCTGGCTATCGTCAAACACATCGCCCGCATCCACAACGCCCGCATCAAACTGGACAGCGTTGTGGACGAGGGTACCACCATCACCGTGATTTTCGAAACGGCTTCTTAAAATTTTATGAGCTTCACGTCTGCCCGAATTTCAGGGCAGACGTTTTTTGTTGTGAGCGCAAAGTGACCGTCACGCAGTGCCTGATGCGCACCGAATCCGGAGATGTCCAGCCCCAGCGTCCAGCAGCGGCGGACGGTGTCCACACAGAGAGCTTCCAGTTCTGCTTCGGCGTCGGCGGGCAGGGCATTATTGCGTGAGAGCGCGTTCACCCGGAGAAGAAAGCTCTCCCCTTCCCGCTCCACGCCGCAGAAAGCCCGGCGCAGGCGGAGCGGCCCGGCTTCCAGTGCAAAGCGATGCTCCCCTGTATCCGTCCAGCTTTTGCCCTGCAATAAGAGTGCCATTTCCGTCTGGGACTCAGTCAGCTGGCCGGTCTGTTCCGGGGTGATGATGAGGGCTTCGAGCCTGCAATGTGTATCCTCGTCTTCCAGCTCCACAGGCAGGATGAAGCCGCTGCTCTGCTGATAGAGCCGGGGCGCGGCCGGGGAAGCGTTTTTGATGCATTGCAGGAGATTTTCAGGCAGGACGGCTGATTCATCGGCCCGCTCTTTCAGTATCTCTACCGAAAAACTTCTCCCAAACACGCGGGACGCCAGCCGCCCGTAGGGTCGATGGAGAAACAGTTCTTCACAGGCAGACAGCGTTTGCCGTACCGAATCCTGTCCGGCCAGAAGATATTCGCAGAGCCGCCAGTCCGCC
>OGUK01001865.1_pt1 | contig 12643 bp, 9 predicted proteins | sample 1553151 | NCBI WGS metagenome assembly OGUK01 (sample SAMEA2580208, study PRJEB22360) | human gut metagenome | biome: human gut; feature: human-associated habitat; material: faeces | place: Denmark | collected 2008/2010
CACCCCACTGACGTTTCTTTAACTGGCGCTGGATCTCCACCAGCAGATCCTCTGCCTCATCTTCATCGATGGTAAGATCCGCATTACGCATAATACGGTAAGGATGGGCACATATCACATCATAACTCAGGAAAAGTTTGTCAATATTTCTTTCAATAATCTCTTCCAGCAGGATCACTGTGGTATCTCCATCCTTCTTTGACGGAATCTGCACCACCCTTGGAAGCACAGACGGAACCTGCACTGTAGCAAACAAAAGCTCTCCTGCTTTATCTTTCTTGTTGAGTTTATCACTCTTCTCCTTCTTGGAGATCAGAGCGCCGATATTCAATGTTTTATTTCTGATCAGTGGAAACGGTCTGGAAGAGTCCATTGCCATCGGTGTAAGTACCGGATATACATTATCCTCAAAGTATCTGTCTACAAATGCACTCTGTGCTTCTGTAAGATTCTCATGGGCTGCCACCAGGTGCATTCCTGCTTTCTCAAGCGCAGGGATCAGAGAACGGTTCAGAGTATTATACTGTACATGAACCAGTTCATGGGTACGGACACTGATTTCTTTTAACTGTTCCTTGGCTGTCATTCCTGCAATGTCTGTTTTATGATATCCTGCATGCACCTGATCCTTAAGAGACGCCACACGCACCATAAAGAATTCATCCAGATTGGATGCGGTAATGCTCAGGAACTTCAGTCTGTCAAATAAAGGAAGATTTTTATCTCTTGCTTCACTCAGAACACGCTCGTCAAATTTGAGCCAGCTCAGCTCACGGTTTACGAAATACTCTTTTTTTTCAAATTTTCCAAGATCCATAAGTTCATCCTCCTTTATGCTCTGCCCTTACGCCTGAGAACCAAACGAATGCCAAATACTTCTTCAAAAAATGCGACTTTATCTTTCAGCAGTCCTAGTTCCAGGGAAATATCCTGTGCGGAATCCACGATCATCTGCAGTTCTCTGTCCTTGAGCGCTGTCTTGATCCCTTTTACTTTCTGATAATGGCTTCTGTCCATGGCATTTGCCAGACGAAGGATCGCAGTCATCTTTGCTACCTTGATATAGCTCTCTCTGTCAATCGCTATTCCCATACTGTAAAGTTCATCGTAGTGAACAAACGCAGAATTATTGAATCTGACCGCACACGCGATCATCTGGCGTTCCAGAGAGGACAGACCGATAATATCTGTGGACATAATGATCTGATAAGAACACTCAGAAACATTTTCCATGCTGATATATTTGCCGCAGTCATGGAGCAGTGCCGCGATCTGCAGTAACAGACGTTCTCTTGAACCCATGCCATGAACTTTCTTCATGCTGTCAAAAATATTCAGGCAGAGATTCATCGTTCCCTGAATGTGACTCTTACTGCTGGAATAGCGTTTCGCGATATTCTTTGAAGTAACCAGAATATCATTCTCGAAATTATGCACACTCTTGATAAATTTCTTTTTCTCTGCAAAATCATAGGCAATTCCATCCAACAGAGAAACACCCGGAGCCCAGAGAGATTCTGCGTTAAAAATATCGATAAAGTTTCTGCACACTACCATAGTCGGCACTACAAGGGACGCATACTCCGGATCGATCTCCATTTCCTGAGCCAGCAGATCAACAGATTTTCCTACCGTATCCTCATAGCGTTTCATAAATTCTTCCCTTGTAATGATCTTATCTTCCATTTCCTCCTGGAAGATCATATCTGTGATGAAATCTCCCATCAGGATCACATTCTTGATATCCTTGTCTTTCAGATATAGACGCTGGAAGCTCATCAGGTCATTTCGGATAAATTCCTCAACCAGCTTGTCATAATGAATGGTTGTTTTCTCCAGTTCCTGCAGACGCTGTCGGATTCTTAAACTTCCCATTTTAAGTCCCTGGGTAGTGACCAGAGCATCCTTGTCAAAGAGGGAAACCTGAAGGCTGCCGCCGCCCACATCCAGGATCGCGGTGCCTTTCTGGATCATCTTTTTGAATCCCTTTTCTATAGCAGCAATTGATTTGTACCCAAGGAAATGCTGTTCTGCACTGCTTAGGATTTCAATTTTCATTCCTGTACGCTGATAGATCTGTTCAATGATCAGCAGCGGATTCACAAGTTCTCTGAATGCACTGGTGCCGCAGGCACGATACTCTTCCACCCCAAAGTCCTGCATCAGCCTCTTAAAGTCGTTCAGCACCTCACATAAAACATTCAGCATTTCTGAATCGATCTTTCCGTCAGAATAGACACCCTTTCCGATTTCCAGACTGTATCTGACATCATTCAGTTCACGAAAACCAATTCTTTTTGACATCTCAAAGATCTTCATGCTGACTTCATAAGATCCGATATCAATGGCTGCAAATGTCATGACTGCCATATGCGTTCCCCCTTTACCATTCATCTATTTGCTTTTTTATTCCTTCTCCACACCCAACAGATGGTCGATAAACTGCTGTGCAGTTCGTCCTGTAAGTCCTCCATGGGAAAGCTCCCACTTATTTGCTTCCAGAAACAGTTCGTCCTCCGGCATGGTAATTCCGTTTCTCTCTGCGAGAGCTTTCACAATTGTCTGGAATTCTTTTTTGCTCGGTGCACCATAATAAATACGGACACCAAAACGATAAACCAGTGAAAGCTTCTCCTGCACTGTATCGGAGGAATGCAGATCGTCATCATCCATGATCTCCAGCTTGTCACTGGATTTCTCTCTTACCAGATGTCTTCTGTTACTTGTTGCATAGATCAGGATATTGTCCGGCTTCTTCTCCAGACCACCCTCGATCACTGCCTTCAGATATTTATATTCGATTTCAAATTCCTCGAATGATAGATCATCCATATAGATAATGAATTTATAGTTTCTGTTCTTGATCTGGGCGATCACATCATTCAGATCCTGAAACTGATGCTTATACACCTCGATAATACGAAGTCCCTCATCATAATAACGGTTCAGAATTCCCTTGATACTTGAGGATTTACCTGTACCCGCATCACCAAAAAGCAGACAGTTGTTTGCCTTTCTGCCCCTTACAAAGGCTTCTGTATTCTCGATCAGCTTCTGCTTCGGAATTTCATATCCTACCAGATCTTCCAGTTTCACATGAGCAATTCTTGTGATCGGCTGGATTTCTACATTGTCATTCTCATCATGTCCAACACGGAACGCCTTATGTAAGCCCAGTTTGCCTACGCCGAAATCTTTATAAAACTGTACCATATCCTTCATAAATTCCTCTGTGGACTCCGCTGCTGCCAGCGTTTTGCTCAGATCACAGATACGGTCCCTGATGCGGGAATTAAACATCTTGCTGTTACTTCCGGTGTTGGTATAATCACCGAGAACCTTACAGCAGGAAATTCCAAATGCCTCATCCAGTACAGTCAGATCAAAATCATACAGTTCTTTAAACACACCGAAATCATTCAGTGCCAGTTCATTAATACTTCCGTTGACAGCCCCTCTGATCTCACAGGCTGTACTGAATGCATTTTCATTATTTACCAGAAGAAATGTCAGATAACAGTGCCATAAATTTCCCGAAAAACCATAAGAGCCGGCAGTTTCCACCAGTCTGTTGGCACATTCAAAGAACAGTCCTTCCTTTTCTTTCAGATCAGGTGCTTTCTGTTCCCAGGCATTCATCAGTTCTGCCATTTTATCAAGGATTTCTCCATGTTCAAAGTTACGGTATAAGATGCATTCATTTAATCTAGCCATTTTTATTACTTCCTTCTTACCTTGTTGTTTTATCTTGTTCTGTTGATCGCTGTCTATATCTGTGGATCGTTTACCATCGTCCGCTTCATTCCTGACTGAGGCTTTTAGACCTGTGCAATCGAATTCGCAGACAAGTGAGTGGTATGGTTATTTCGAAAACGATGTACCAGATTATGGAAATTATTTTTAATAATTTCCCAAAATCCTCATTCTGTCTGCTTCCGCTTCGATCCCTCTCAGGGCATTCTTCACTGCACTGTCCTTTAAGTTTCCCTCAAAATCAACAAAAAAACGGTACTGCCAGTTCTTCCCTGTGATCGGACGGGATTCAATCTTCGTCATATTCAGTCCATTATAAATAATGTGGGACAGCATATTGTAAAGAGTTCCGCTCTCATGAGGCAGTTCAAAGAAAATGCTGATCTTATGGGCATCCTTCACATAAATGGGTTTCTTACTCACGATCACAAAACGTGTGGCATTCTGTCCGTTATAGCAGATATTCTCAGCCAGGATTTTCAGTCCATAAAGCTCTCCTGCCTGTCTGCTGGCAATAGCTGCCTGCGTCTTGTCATTGTCTTCTTTTATCTTCTTGGCAGAACCGGCAGTATTTTCCATCTCTTTCTTCTTCCAGTCCGGATGAGATTCCAGATATTTTCCACACTGGGAAAGTGCCTGAGGATGAGAACATACCTGTCTGATATCCTCCAGTTCAGCATCCGGCAGTCCCAGAAGTACATGCTCCGGACGGATGATCTGTTCTCCTACAATGCTAAGCTCATACTCTGTAAGAAGATCATAAATATCAGCAACAATACCGGCAGTTGTATTCTCAATGGGAAGTACCGCATAGTCTGCTCTTCCCTCCACAACTGCTTCCATTGCATCACGCCAGGTTTTTACATGAAAGCTCTCAATATCGTCCTGGAAATATTCCCTCATTGCAGCATAACTGTATGCACCTTCCACACCCTGAAAGACAACTCTTACATCTTTCAACGGAAGTGCATCTACCATTTCCAGTTTCTCATCATCCTCGATTCCATGCTCTGTGAGAAGCTGATACTGTCTCTTACGGCTGATCGCCATGATCTGCTGAAAAAGCTCCTGCGCACCAAGCTGATTAAATTCTCCATGTGCCTTACCTCTCAGGACCTCCAGCTTCTGTCTCTCTCTTTCCGGATCCAGAACCTTCTTTCCTGTTCGTATCTTATATTCTGCAACATCCTCACACACCTTCATTCTCTGTTCAAAAAGACGTATGATATCGCTGTCGATCTTATCTATTTCATTTCTGCATTCCTGTAAATCTATCATTTATGTTGTACCTTTTTACTTTCACAAATTCTCTACAATATCAGTCATCTCTCCGATAAAGGAAAGAGAACCAAAGGCAATGATCACATCCTGTTCCCCGGCAAGTGAAAAAGCCTCCTCCACTGCATCTTTAATCGTATCCATTGCCTGTACATTGGGATTGTATTCACTGACAGTCTTCGCCAGCTCTCCGGCAGGCAACGCCCTTATATTATCCGGAGTCTGGATCGTAAGTATCCGGTCTGCAAAGTGCGCAGTTTTCTGAATCACACTTCTGTAATCCTTATCTGCAAACACTCCCATAATATAGATGATCCGTTTTCCCTTAAAATAATGCTCTATTGAAGCTGCCATCATATCCGCAGCAGCAGGATTATGAGCCCCGTCTACCACAAACAGCGGTTTTTTACAGATAACTGTAAACCGTCCGTTCCAGTTTACTGTGCGAAGCCCTTCTTTTTTCTGCTCCGCAGCAGTGGGAAAGCCCAGCTCATCCAATACTTTTAAAGCATTCAGTGCAACTACTGCATTTTCCTTCTGATAAACACCTGCCAGCGGAATCTCATACTCTTCACCCCTGTACCGGATTGTCTGTCCAAAGCAGCTTTCCTTTAGCACCTCTGCCTCAGAAGCATCTGCTATGGTACATTTTGCACCGTGTTCTCTGCTGATCCTCTCGATCACCTGCATTGCTTCCGGCTTCTGTCTGGCAGTCACCACTCTGCAGCCGTCTTTGATGATCCCGGCTTTCTTCTCTGCGATCTGTGCCAGAGTATTTCCAAGAAAAGACATATGATCCATACTGATCGATACCAGCACTGCCAGCAGCGTATTTTTAATAATATTTGTGGCGTCCAGATTTCCGCCCATTCCCACTTCCAGCAAAACGAGATCACAATTCTCTTTTTTAAAGAACAGAAATGCCACCGCAGTCTCTATTTCAAATGCAGTGGGATGGGGATAACCATCCTTTGTCATAGCAGCAATAACATCAGACACCTGTGTAATATAAGCAGCAAAGTCCTCTCTGCTAATCCTGCTTCCCGAAACTTCCATCCTGCCTCTGTAAGAATACAGGGTAGGCGAAACATATCTTCCAATGCGATATCCCGCACCTGATAAAACAGAATACAAAAAAGCAATGACAGAACCCTTGCCATTGGTACCGGCTATATGCACATATTTCAGATCATCCTGTGGATTTCCAAGACGTTTCATCAGCTCACGCATATGATCCAGTCCCAGGACACTGGGAATTTCCCGGGTGATTTTGTCTATGTACTCCCGGCTTTCCTGATAATTCATAATAAACTCCTCTTATTTCCATGAGATCCCCTCCACACGTTCCTTTTGCGCATAAGGCACCTCATTGCTATAGTGTAATAACGTGTTCTCATTATATCCTACGTGTATGTTTTTTTCAAGGCAGGCAATACTAGAATCATAGAAATTTATACAGGAGCGTTACCTATGAAAAAAGCTTTTATTCTCTGCGGTCTGACGGGCTGGTGCATGGAAATCCTCTGGACCGGACTGCATTCCATCCTTTCAGGAGAACTTACCATGACAGGAAAAACTTCCCTTTTAATGTTTCCCATTTACGGATGCGGTGCCATCATCCGCCCGCTCTCCGATAAACTTTCTGCTGTCCCGCTTTTTGTCCGCGGCTGCATTTATACTGTCGGATTTTTCTTCGTGGAATTTATCAGCGGTGCTCTTTTGCGCTGTTTTCATATGTGTCCCTGGGACTACAGCAACACTCCTCTGAATTACCGGGGACTGATAAGACCGGACTACGCTCCCCTCTGGTTCGGAGCCGGACTTTTTTTTGAGAAAATACTTGGAAAACTCTCTTGAAAAAAGCACTTGATTATTATATGATGTTATGAAGGATTAAATAAAAATTCCTGAACCAGTAAAATATGGAGGTATGAAATGAGACACTTAATGAGTCCGCTGGATCTGTCTGTTGATGAGTTAAATACTCTTCTTGACTTGGCCAGCGATATTGAGAAACACCCTGATAAATACGCACATGTCTGTGACGACAAGAGACTTGCAACTTTATTCTATGAGCCAAGCACCCGTACCCGTCTCAGCTTTGAAGCTGCTATGATGAACCTTGGCGGTAAAGTTCTTGGTTTTTCATCAGCTGATTCCAGTTCCGCTTCAAAGGGTGAAAGTGTTGCCGATACAATCCGCGTTGTATCCTGTTACGCTGACATCTGTGCTATGCGTCACCCGAAAGAAGGTGCTCCGTTAGTAGCTTCTATGGCTTCTTCTATTCCTGTTATCAACGCCGGCGACGGTGGTCATCAACATCCTACCCAGACATTAACCGACTTACTTACCATCCGTTCCCTGAAAGGACGTCTGGACAATCTGACCATTGGTCTGTGCGGCGACCTGAAATTTGGACGTACAGTTCACTCCCTGATCGAAGCACTTGTACGTTACACAAATGTAAAATTCATTCTGATCTCACCGGAAGAGCTTCGCATCCCAAGCTATATCCGCGAGGATGTTCTGAAAAAGAACAATATCGAATTTCAGGAAGTAGAGAGACTGGAAGATGCCTTACCGAATCTTGATATCCTCTACATGACACGTGTACAGAAAGAACGTTTCTTCAACGAAGAAGACTATGTCCGCATGAAGGATTTCTACATTCTGGACAAACAGAAAATGGAACTTGCCAAAAAAGACATGTACATTCTTCATCCGCTTCCACGTGTAAATGAAATCTCAACAGAGGTGGATGCAGACCCGAGAGCAGCTTATTTCAAACAGGCACAGTACGGTGTATATGTACGTATGGCCCTGATTCTCACATTACTGGAGGTAAAATTACCATGTTAAATGTTGGAGCACTTCGCGAAGGTTATGTATTAGACCATATCAAAGCAGGCAAGGCCATGACTATCTATCATGATCTGAAGCTTGATAAACTTGACTGCACCGTTGCCATCATCAAGAACGCACGCAGCAACAAAATGGGTAAGAAAGATATCATCAAGGTTGAATGCCCGGTTGAGAATCTCGATCTTGACATTCTCGGCTTTATCGATCATAACATTACTGTAAACGTAATCAAGGACGAGAAGATCGTTGCCAAAAAAGAACTGAAACTTCCGAATCAGGTTGTCAACGTGATCAAATGCAAGAATCCACGCTGCATCACTTCCATTGAACAGGGACTCGACCAGATCTTTGTTCTTGCAGATAAAGAGAAAGAAGTTTACAGATGTAAATACTGCGAAGAGAAATACACAGGTAAACGCAATAAATAATAAAACAAATATCAAAAAAACAGAACGGAAGAAATCCGTTCTGTTTTTTTGTACGCAATCAGACCGATAAGCCGGGTTATGTCATTGGGTAATCATCTGTCTAGGCCTTACGTTGCCATAAGGCTCGAGCGACCCACCTGAAAGCACGACGGGCAGCCGTATTGCTTTCGTTTCGGTCTTGCTTCGAATGGAGTTTACATGTGCCCGTTCTGTTACCACAACGGCGGTAGTCTCTTACACTGCCTTTCCACCCTTACCTTCCATAAAGAAGGCGGTTTATTTCTGTTGCACTGGTCTGGGAGTCACCTCCACCGGACGTTATCCGGCATCCTGCCCTGTGAAGCCCGGACTTTCCTCGTCTGCACCCTTTCGTCTGTACAGCCGCGATCACCTGACCTGCTTGCACGAGTGTTATTCTAACACGAATATATTTTTAAGTAAAGAAAAAAATCATCAAGATTTCTATACATCAAAACAACTTCCGCCGACGAATTCCCTTAACAGTGAATTATGTGGAATATCCTCACTTGGAACAGAAATGAAATAATCCAGAAATTTCAAAAGGCGTTTTGCCTCCAGATACTCCGGTTCGCTCTTATCAATGCCAAATAACAGTGGCTCTGCATATACTTTAAGGCATGCCAGCTCATACACAAGTGCTGAATTAAACATGACATCTGCCTGCTCCTGATATGGAAAGATGTTCGCTTCTTCTCCACGACGTACAGACGGCCATCTGGCAATCGTATCTTTTGCCGAAGTTCCTCTGGTTCTTGCATCACGTACAATCCGTCGGAGCAGCCTGCCGTCCGTAGTCGGAATGCGGTTATGTTCATCAATATTCAGCTGAGTCAGTGCGCTGATATAGATCTTGAATTTACTTTCTGCCGGAAGTGCATAGCTCAGTTTATCATTCAGACCATGAATTCCCTCTATAACCAACACATCCTCCGGACCAAGCTGGAGAAAATCGCCTTTATACTCTCTGTGTCCTGTCTTAAAATTAAACACTGGCAATTCAATACGTTCTCCACGCAAAAGAGCAAGCATATCTTTGTTGAACTGCTCTACATCAATTGCTTCAAGACATTCATAATTTTTTTCTCCATATTCATCCAGCGGAGTCTCTTCTCTGTTCTTGAAATAATTATCAACTCCGATCGGATGCGGCTTCATTCCGTGCGCCAGAAGCTGAATAGACAAACGATGCGAAAAAGAAGTCTTTCCCGATGAAGACGGTCCCGCGATCATAATAAACTTCTTATTGCCTTCCAAGACAATTCTCTGTGCAATATCAGAAATCTTGGCTTCCTGAAGTGCCTCCTGAACCAGAAGAATATTGCTGATACCTTCTTTTGTAATGTGATCATTCAGATCTCCGACATAAGAGATATCCATCTTCTCTGCCCACTCCTGAGATTCTTTCTGCACCTGAAAGATTTTTCCTTCCGGGCGAAACGCTGAAATCACAGACGGATTTTTTCTTGTTGGAAGTTCCAGAACAAAACCTTCATCATAAAGTTTCAGATCAAAGTATTTTACATACCCTGCATGATCTGCCATATAACCATAAAAATAATCTTCATAGTAACCAATATTATAAATATTCACCTTGGATACCCGACGGAAACGAAACAGTTTTTCTTTGTCATACATTCTATGATGATGAAAAAGTGAAACTGCATCATCTGTATTTACAGAACGTTTTCCAATCGGTGTACACATATCTGCCAGTTCCTGCATCCGTGTTTTTACATTGTCAAGGAAATGCTGATCAAGAACTGCTTTGCCGGCCATGGTAAAATAATAGCCATTTCCGACGGAATAGTGGATCATGACTTTTTCTATATTTTCTTTTCCTGCCACATCATAGATTGCTCTCAGCAGTACCAGACAAACCGTTCTTTTATAGGTTTCGAATCCTATATGATCTTTTGTCGTTACAAATTCCAGTGTACAGTCACCTTTCAGTTTCTTCTGGAGTTCACGTAATTTTCCATCTGCCATTACCAGAATGACAGGCGCTTCTGCCACTTCTTCCTGATACTCATCCACGATTTCTCTGTATGTCGTACCAATTGCATATTCGTGCTCTTTCCCGTCAATCGTAACTTTAACCATTTCCTGATTCATAAAACAGCCCTCCTGTTACTATCCTGCTACAGTATCATATATGGACTTTTCATTTTCGCACATGTTATCTGAAGTGATGGATATTTTTCTTCCAGAATTTTACGCATTGCCTTCATAAAGATATATTCCGTACCATAATGTCCGGCATCTATGATCGGAAGTCCACTGGCAACAGCATCAATTCCCGTATGATGATCAATATCACCCGTCACATAGACATCCGCTCCTTTGGCAAGGACATCCGAAATCATGCTTTTGCCGCTTCCGGTGCAGATGGCAGCTTTTTCTACCATTGTATCCGGATCTCCGTAAATCCTGACATCATTCAGCGCCAGCGCCTCTTTTACAAATTCTCCGCATTCTTTCAGAGTCATCTTATACGGGAGGCAGCCAACCCGTCCAAATCCCTCTTCACCCTGCTCTGTATGAGCAGTTACCGAGAGGACTTCGCTATCTGTAAGTTTCAGGAACCTCCTCGTCCGGGATCGGCATAGGCCGTGTACAGCAATTCCGCGACATTGGCCGGACCGCGCATCCGATCGTACAGCTCGTCGGTCGCATGTATCCACCGCCCGGGCAATCCCCGGACAACCGGATGTTCGGCATTACGGCCATTCATCGAGTATTCGCGCTGTTCGCCGTGCGAGCCTCCGGGCCCCTTCGTCGTGTCTCTTACCAAACTTCCGTCCTTCCAGTACAGGTACGGGCCGGAACGCTCGTCGCGGCCTCCCCAACCTCCGAGAGCGGCAATACGATTAAATTCCTCCCAATCGGGAAAAGCATTGTCGGCGGCGTGGTAGAGCACCACCCCGCCCCCGTCGCGGACATAATCCAGAAAACGCCGCTCGGTCGAAGCGCTCCAGCGGTCTCCGTTATAATCCAGGATCACCACCCGGTAGGCGCTAAAATCGGGATCAAAAGCATCCATATCGCCGCCCTGCGGCGGAGAAACCGCCAGATCGACGGCAAACAGTCCGGAATTTTGCAGGATGGCCTGCAACGCCCGGTGGCTGACGGGCCAGTTGTGGTTATTCTGCCCGGTGACGATCAACGCCCGGATCGGTCTGCGGGCGCAGGACACACCGGGAAAACAGACGACGCATGCCAGCAGCAGCGCAGCCTTCAAAATCGTTTTTCTATACATAAGGTTAACGTTCAGGTGATTCCTAAAGATAGCGAAAGGGAGCCGGAATCCGCCTCCCTTTGCCGGTAAGTCCTCCGGATTACAGTTCGCGGATCCAGATATTGCGGAAACGCACCGGATTCAAATGATCCTGCAAGATGATCGGGCCCTTGCTGTGCGCGACGATCCGCGGGAAACCGATAAACTCGGTCGTTCCGAGAATCATCGTATTGTTCTGCACCAAAACACCGTTATGCAGCACGGTAATGCGCCCGTGCGATTGCAGCGAGCCGTCCTCCTTGAAACGCGGAGCGGTATAGATAATATCGTAAGTATTCCATTTGCCCGGTTTCTGGCAGGCGTTCACCAGCGGCGGAGTCTGCTTGTAGATACTCCCGGCCTGGCCGTTCGCATAGGTTTCGTTCTGGTAGTTGTCGAGAATCTGCACTTCGTACATGCCTTGCATAAACACGCCGCTGTTGCCGCGTCCCTGGCTTTCGCCGACGATTTCGGTCGGTGCGCTCCACTCGAGGTGCAACTGGAAGTCGCCGAAATCCTTTTTCGTGCGGATGCTGCCGGAGTGCGGCTTGACGGTCATGATCCCATTCTCGATCTGCCAGCCGACGGGCTTGCCCTCCTCGCAGTTTACCCATTCGCTGATCGCGTTGTCTTTCAGCCCCAGCAGAACGACGGCGTCGGACGGCGGCGCAACCACCGCATTGTCCATATCCGGAGGCGTAACGATTTTCGGTTGCGGCGTCCAGAACTCGGACATGTCGTGCGTCATCGGCGCGGGATCGGGGTATTTTTTGGCATCCTGACCGGCGGCGCCCGCGCATACCCCCACGCACCAGGCACTCAACAATAATAAATGTTTCATTTTTTAATGTATTGGTTAATGTTCGGTAAATGTTCCGCTCATTCGGCCGGCGTTTCCGTAGTTCCGGAATCGTCCGGGTTATCCGGATCATCGGGATTATCCGGATCGTCGGGTTGTTCAGGCTCTTCGGGCTCGGGATCCGGTTCCGGCGGCCTGACAGGATTTTCGGTTACCCCAGCCCATTTA
>OGUK01001870.1_pt1 | contig 12603 bp, 9 predicted proteins | sample 1553151 | NCBI WGS metagenome assembly OGUK01 (sample SAMEA2580208, study PRJEB22360) | human gut metagenome | biome: human gut; feature: human-associated habitat; material: faeces | place: Denmark | collected 2008/2010
AAATCACGGACTTCCAGACCATCTATGTGTTCCATCTCTATGTCTAGTATCAATATGTCAGGTTTCTCACAATCCATAACCTGAATTCCTGACTCATACTGGATAATTTTAACTTCTATATCATTTTTTAAAGCTATATTTCTTATACTTTCCGATATTTCTATTCTACATGCTTCTTCATCATCACATATTCCAATTCTGTACATCATCCTGTATTCCTTTTCTAAACTTACTCTATAATAAATAATATACAATCTATAATTCATTTGCAATCAAATCTGCATAAATGACATAAATTCGCACATAAATGATATTTCACGCATTTATGGATAAGCTTAATCAGGATGGCATACTCAATTTTATAAAGTATAGAACTACAGACTTTAAGAAGGATCTCAAGACTATGGTTGCTGATTAATATATCTTTAAATCCGCGATATCACAAGCCTTCCATCCTGCACATCAACCCTGACCTTATTAGACTCTATCCCCGCTGCCTCAAGCATCTCATCAGTGAGTTTTATCCTGTGTGCCTTATCCAATACCGTATATTCCATTGCAGGATGTTTCTTCAATTTCTCCGTACTTACCTTTCCGTCAGATATAAGCACTATGCGGTCTACACGGCCTGCAAGTGCCATATCGTGTGTCACTATGATGATGGTTATACCAAGCTCTTTGTTCAGCTTATGAAACAGCTCATAGATTGTATCAGCAGTCCTTGTATCCACGGCTCCGGTGGGCTCATCCGCAAGCAGTATGTCCGGCTTATTTGCCAGTGCCACCGCTATCGCTGCGCGCTGCTGCTCTCCTCCCGATAGCTGAGCCGGAAGCTTATCCTTATGCTCCTGTAATCCCACTGCATTTAACAGTTTAAGGGCATAGCTTTTATTATCATCCTTGCGTTTTTTTATAATTTCTCCATGTTTTAAATTATCGGTATTTCCAGTATTTTCAAACATCATCACTGCCTCGACATTCTGCAGCACAGTCAGGTATGGGAACAGATTTTTGGCACTTTTCTGCCACACAAAGCCCACCTTGTCCCTGCGGTATCTTACCATTTCAGCTTCTGAATATGTGGAAATGTCTTTTCCGTCAATAGTGAGCACTCCCGCCGTTGGAGTTTCCAGTCCTCCTATCATATTTAAAAGGGTGGATTTTCCGCTGCCGGATTTTCCTATTACCGCAAGCATCTCCCCTGTTTCCACCGTCAGGTCAAGCCCCTCCAGTGCCATCACCTTTTTATCGTCTGTCTCATATATTTTTACCAGTCCATCGCAGTTTATCATCTGGTTTTCCCCCCTTTTAATTTAAATTACTATGCCGTCACTAAGCTCAAACACTTCATCTCCCAGCTCCATCAGGTTCGGATCATGCGTGGTCATAACTATTGTGATGTCCTCATCGTCTATCAACTCACGGAACAATCGCATGACTTCAAATCCAGCAGCGGTATCAAGTGCTCCTGTCGGCTCATCCGCAAAGACCACCTTCGGGCGATGAACCACAGCGCGCGCTATCGCAACTCTCTGCTGCTCACCTCCTGATAACTGATCCGGCATATGATCCATGCGCTTTGAGAGTCCGACACGCTCCAGCAGCTCTGATACTCTGTCATGCATATTCTCATTTATCACATCGTTTTTTACATCTCCAACGTCATTATCCATATCAGTCAAATTCTTCCGTATCTGACGTTTATTTTTCGCAAGTCTAAGGGCAAATTCCACATTCTCATATGCCGTCATCGTGGGAATTAGTGCTATAGACTGGAATACAAATCCCATCTCATACCGCCTTAGCATTTCCCGGTCTTTCTCGGTCATCTGCTCGAGGTTTTTATCCAGAAACTGCACACTTCCATCTGTCGGCATATCAAGCGCACTAAGGATATTAAGAAGTGTGGTCTTTCCGGAGCCGGAACGCCCTTTTAAGATGGCAAGTGTTCCTTTTTTTATCTCCATGGATACTCCGTCAAGTGCGTGGACTGTTGTACCATCTCCCGCCTTGAAATATCTTTTTATATTTTGAGCAATTATCGCATTTTCCATATGTCACGACCTCTTTTTTTACATGCTAACTATCTTCTCCAAGCCTTAGTGCCTGTGCTATCTTCATACTCTTAAGCAATCTGCTGATAACCACATAGCATACGACTACAGCCACGAAAAGTACTCCTGCAAGCTCCAGCATATCAGATTGATAAATATATACATTTACTCCGATATTGTGTTTCTGCGGCAGATATATGATCGATATGAGCCTTACAAACATCGCTGTTGCAGTTATACCTATGCCTGCTCCCGCAAGAAGCGGCAGAAATGATAAAAATATCTGCTCGTTTAAAAGCATTGCTTTTACCTCTCTCATTCTCATTCCCATTGCGCGGTATATACCAAACTGCAGCTCCCTCTGTTTTAGTGTCATAACCCAATACAGCAAAAATCCTACTGAGCACACTATCAGTGAAAGTATAAAACTTAATGTAAACATACCGTTTGTGATCTGCACTGTTGCTGAGTTTTTATTCTCGTCTATAAGCTGCTGCGCGGATGTTAAATTTTTGTATATATCATCCACCGTTTTTCCCTTTGACAGGTTCATCCACACACTGTACGGTGTCATGCCGAACTTTTCCACAACCGTAGCATAATTTGCAACGATCAGGTATTTCTCCTGCTCGGTCACATTTCCTTCTGCATCTGTCTCATAGGTGTAACGCTCGTAGCCCGGAAAACCTTTTACTATGGCACATACCTTTACATTCTCGGAGGCGTAGATCTGATCATCATCGACAGCCTCCGGTACATACCTTGAGTAATTTAAGCTGTCACCAACTTTAAGTCCCAGAGCTTTTGCCAGATTTGAGGAAATGATGACTCCGTCCGGCTCCTTTGCCAGCTCATTCAGGTAATTGAACCAGTGCGCGTCATTAATATCATCATTTTGGTCACTCTGCAATTTCGCAGTCTCACCGAATTCTTTTGTGTTTATCGCCATAAGATATGCATCCGAAATCGAACCACTGCCTGCGGAAATGTCTACCCGCTCGTCCTCAAGCACACGCGTGACCCCGTCACAGATGCCCTCATTTTTGAGCGACTCGTATTTACCGAAATCAGGCTCGTCATACATCCAGTTTACAGAGCCATCTTTATTCTTCTGTATCCTGAGTCTGAAATCTTCGTTGTATATCGCATCACAACCCACATTGTAGACGATCCGTTTTTCCATATTGCTGTTCATGGTGCGCGCCATATTCGCGTCAAAAATACCGCCAGCCACTGTCATGATAAGAAATACTGCCAGAAATCCCTGATTGTATCTGGTTCGTTTCAGCTGTAAAAATGATGCATACATTGCCGGAGAAAAACGCTTTTTAAAGAGCCTGTCCACAAGCAGAATAATAAGTCCGGTAAGTCTTACGCACAAAAGTGCCGTTGCAAATATAAAAAGCGAATTGTCGAGTATCATGACAGGATCTATACTCCTGTTCTCAAGAACAGATATCGCAAGCATACTCTTCTGCTTGTTGTAATTGTAAAGCAGATATGCTGACAGAGCCAAAAGTATAACGTCTATAAAGCATTTCTCCCAAAGAGGCTTTTTCTTTGATATTCGTTCCTTGCTGTGCTCTGATATGGCATCCTTTGATTTTTTCCACACCGGAACTGTGATAAACAGCACCATGATAACTGCCGCTGCCACCGCATAGACAAGCATCTGCCATACAAATTTGTAAGTGCCTATATCCTTTGCCGTAAATCTTAAAAATCCGTCTGTAGATGCGGCAGCCCGGCACATTATATATCCGAGTACTATTCCAAGTACACAGCCCGCAAACGCTATTATTCCCGACTGCTGTAGGTACAAAATAAATACCTGTAATTTTGTCGCACCGCGGCTTCTTAAAACAAGTATGTCATTTTCCTCGAGCGAAAGTATCTGTGCAGATATCATTCTTATAAATAAAATCAAAAGCACAAGACACGGCAGCTCCCACGCCCCAAGCATCAGCTTTATCGTCTTCTGCTGTGTAAAAAAGCGCTCCAGCGTATCACGGATGTTGTCATTGTAGAGCTTGTCAGCATCCTTAAACTGCTCCATATAACCGTCATAAAGTGAGGCATTTTCCGTGTTGATCTGCCTGTAATCCAGCATGAGAAAATCACTGTAGCTGATATTGTCCTCGCTGTAATACTGCATCATTTCGTCAAAAACATCCTGCGAAACAAATATCACATCGCCCATATCCGAAAGCGTCTTGGCCCAATATGGATCGTTTATATCTTTTTCACGGCAGATCTGTGATATGACGAAAGAAATTTCCTTTTTCCCACTGCCATCAGGTACATGTAAATAGATTTTTTCACCTGCTACAAGTCCGTAGTGATCCATTGTCTTTTCGCTTATACTGCATTCGAATGTGGCTGTGTCAGTCTGAGATTTTACAACATCCGCGTACTCCGAAAGTCCCGGCAGATATCCTATTGTAAAATAATTGTTAGGTCCTCCAAACTCTGTATCTGCGCGTCCTCCTGAGAGTGTGATAAGCTGCTGTGAGGAAACCTTGTTTATATCCACATATTCAGTCCACTTCTTTTCGTATCCTGACAGCTTATCAAGCACTGACTGCGAATCAGGATAATCTGCCACCGCATATGTTCCCTCGCGGCTCATCCGTGCTGGAAACTCATTCTGCTGTGTGGCATGATCCGTAAAAAGTCTGTCGAGTATCTGATTTCCCGCACCCTTTTCAAACATAGGGTGGCACACAAAAAGTGCTATAAACAAAGCCACTCCCATAAGCAGACACAGATTTAACCATTTTCTGTTTTTTAATTTATTAATTACGAAGCCAAACATATTTCATCGCCCTCATCAATACCGTAAAGCACAAGTGTATTGCTGCCTGATGTATAATCGCCCAATATTACCGGCTGCTTTACCACGCTGTCCCCATCAATTTTCCACACATAGTATGATATATCATCTTTGTCCATAGGATTGACCTGCTTGTGTATGATCGAAGTCGGCACCACTACCACCTTTTTAAAAGAAACATAAGAAAACTTTACAGCAGATGCCCTGGTCAGATCATCCGGTATTCCATTGTCAAGTTTTATATAAAATGCTGCATTTCCATATCCCGAATCTGTGTTTCCGGTAATATGCACACCTTTATCATCCTGATTTATATATCCCTTTTGATCAACACTACCGTAACCGGCAAAACCGATACAGCTTCCGTAGATCGTTGTACCGTCCAGCTCAAGTGATACGCGCTCTCCCACATCTGCTATATTGTCCTTATATACTTTATAGCTATTGCTATCCTTTACCTGAACCAGCAGTACGTCCGTGGAATTTCCGGTTATCTGCAGGATATCTGAGCCTTCCTCCACATTATCTCCTGCCTTGACACTCACCTTTGAAACTTTTCCGTCATTTTTGGCATATACTGAAATATTTCCTTTGCCGTCATTTCCTGCGCTTATGCTGTCATATGCTGACTGTAGCCTGGAAAGCTGATAGGTGTGGTCTGCACAGGCAAGTTTTTTCTGCAGATTCAATAATTGTAAATTCAGTTTCAACTGCTGCTCATCATATGCTGTATCCGGCTTTTCATCCTGCCGGTTATTTTCTTCTGCGCTACTACCACCTTCAGATAAATCTCTCACCTGTTTATCGTAATCAGCAATCTTCTGCGCATAGGATTCATTCTCCGAGTCGATCGCATTTTTCGCCTCTGTTATAGCAGCTTTGCCCTCTCCGGTATCCACCACGTAAAGCAGCATCCCCTTTTCTACCGTATCGTCCTGCTTCACATTGACCGATACGATCTGCCCTTCATAATCACAGGTTTCGGTTATCGTCCCTGCGTCAGATCTGCTGTAGCGCACACCGTAGTTTGCTATATCAAAGTCAGACCTTGTTACAGTATATTTGCTATACTTTGTCGGAACCTGATCTGTAGAATTATAGTAGACCAGCTCCCCCTCTTTTAAGCCCTCTGTGACCTGTGTATAGTTTTCATCAGACTCACCTGTTGTTATGATGCGTTTCTCGCGGCCGCCCTCATCATTTTTCACATAGACATATCTGGTATCGCCATCCTTATAGATGGAATCTTTTCCCACGACAAGTGCCTGATTTGCTTTTGTCTTTTCAAAATATACCGGATACATCTGTCCTGCCGTAAGAAACGGCTTTTCCCTGCTTTCCACGCACACATCCGGATATCGGTTGTTTATCTTCGAAAGTACCAAAACCTCTGATGTATATTGAGACTCGGTGACATCATATTTTTCGCCATCGACTATCACATATTTCTTGTCATAATCGCTGTATTTGTACTCATTTATGGCTGTATCTTTTATATCCAGCACAAGGTCATCCGTATCGGAGACAATGACTATATTCTCGTATGCCGCAGCAGACCTTCCATCTGTCAGCTTCTTAGTGTAAGTGACAAGACCGCTGTGGGCTGCCTTAAGCGTTCCATCATCAACAATCTGCTGATATAAAGCCATCTGTTCATTGATCTTTTGCACTCGGTATTCGTGAAGCTGCTTATCGTACCGTTCATTTTCCTGTTCTGTGGCAATCTGCGTATTGTAATCCTCTTCTGTGCTCTCTTTTTTCTCAATCTGTTCTGTTGAAAATTCGTCCGTATCCGCAGCCTGACTCTCCCATAATTTGATCTGCGTATCCGAGATCTGAGCGGATATCTCATATGTCTCATTCTCATGCGCCAGCGCATCATTACATTGCTGCAACTGTTTTTTTGCCTCATCCACATCACAGACAGCAAGCACATCCCCTACATTTACTGTATCTCCCGGCTCCACATATATCTGTGAAATGTTTACGTTGGCACTGTAGTAATTGCAGTAATCCCTAGGAACTGCGGTAGCCATCAGCACCTGTATGGAGCCAATCGTACCGTATTCCACAGGTCTGTAGGCTTCATTTAACGCTACAGGTTCTTCAAGCTCTGGTATACTGCTTTCTGTCATTTTTCCACAGCCGCCTGCCACAAACGATACACATATCCCCAGTACTGCCAGTTTTTTTATTGATAAAATGTTTCTGATCTTCACTGCAAAACCACCTCATCCCCGCTTTTAAGTCCTTCTGTGATGATCCGGTAGTCTCCCACCTGATCTCCGACACTTATCCATACCGCCTGTCTGTATCCATTCTCATCCAGTGTGTATACAAAATACCTGCCATCCTTCTCATGTACTGCGTCCTTTTGCACATACACAGCATTTTCTATAGCAGGGCGCGTCACTTCCATGGAAAATATCTGTGCATCCGATACTGCCGACATGTCCGATACCGGTTCAAAAACAACCTTTTTATCGTCCACCTCTTTTACCTTAAGTTCAAACTCTATATCAGATGCTGTTGCCGTGTATATATCACCTACATTAAAGTCATAACCTTCCGGTCTGTCAGCCTCGTAATTGCCGTTTCCGCTGATTTCTGTTATAAGATTGCTGCCCGGTTCAAAAACTCCCGCCAAAAGTGAATTGTCCATTGCTGTGATCGTACCATCCTCTGATGCCGTGATCTGATATCTCGACAGTTTTTCCTTAGCCTCATCAAGATAAAGCTGCGCAACCTCTGTATCCTTATCAAGCTGGGCTATATCGCTTGAATAATCCTGAGTATCATCGATTTTCATAATAGCCCTGTAGTGCTCTGCCAGAAGCTTATTCTGACTGATCTGCCCGCTGTAGTCCTCAATCTTTTTCTGTATCTCCCCGGATTTAAAAGCCACCAGTATATCGCCCTTTTTCACATGATCACCCACTGCCACATTTACCTTTTCAAGCGTAAGCTCCGTGTTTGTCGCACCATAGGAAAACCTGGTATAGCCCTGCGCGCTCAGACTGATGGTAGTCTGCGGTGTGAGTGAACCGCTCTGTACCGTAACTGTCTGGTATGATATTTTCTCGTAGGAAGCTCTGTCCGTCTGTGCAAGCTCCTTTTGTGCCGCCCCACATCCTGAAAATAAAATAGAGGTAATTGCAGTGGCAAGTGTCAAACGCCCTACATATTTTTTCTTTTTATTAATCATATATTTTCCACATCTTTTCCAAATAAATATGAACCTGATCTATTATCTAAAAATGTAACTCCATGTATAAACTTTATTGCAGCCAATAACAGTATCTTATATTAGATCATCACTCCTTATGATCGTGCCGTCTATCGCATTCACATACACCGGATATCTGTCGTAGCCCTTGTCCTGTTTTGACAGACACCATGCCGGAACATAAGTACATTTATCCTTGTCAGATGCATCCTTCAAACGGATATATCCGAGCTTTAGATTGTTGTAAGTGTGATTTTGTGTAAAATCATACTGATCTGAGTTTTTTGTCATGTCATCCTTGATGATCTCTTTAATAGTGTCCATTGACAAGAGTTCTACGTTTTTTGACTCATTTACAATATCAACCGGGTAAGAAACAGTAAATTCCGTCACTCCCTGATCCGTCACAATAAAGGAACTGCTGCCATATGGCATAAAATCATCATAGTTATCGAGTGTCTCCCATATCCATATTCCGGGTGAAATCGAGTGACTTGCAAAACGCTATGCCATCCACACCCTCGCCATAATCTATGATATATCCCCAGGCTGTATCCTTTATGACGCTCTCTTTATCATCAGTTTTTACAGTATCATCACCATCCTCTATCACTCCTGCGCTCCACTCGTAGTCTGATGTTCCTATATATACCTGTGAAGCCCTGCCTAATTTATTTTGAAATTCTTCTGCCTTTTTTATAGCTTCGTCTTTTGATAATGCACACTCATTATCATATGAAGATGTAGTATCTCCACCTGTAGAGCCTCCGTTAAATCCCTCTACACCTTTCTCCTCTGCAAAGGATGGTGGTCCGTAATAGCCATACTCACTATCATCGTATAATGTCCCCTCACTTCCTGCCTTAAGAGGCTGTGCTGAAATATATTCAAGAGAGCCATCCTCAGCAATTCCAAATCTAAGCTCACAGAAAACATTACCAATATATCCCAGATACTCATTACAATCCGTATAATCTGTAGCTTTTTCACGCGTATCCAGTGCAGACGGTTCTGCCTTTTCATACTGTTCCAGCAGATCATTTTCACTTTTCATCACCCTGCTGACGCCCTCTTCTGTGATAAGTCCCGCATCAATTTCCTGCTGATACCCGGCAATCTCATTTTTTACAACCTCCATACTGTGATATATCTCTTCTTTCGTATAATGAGGTATGTCGTGATAATATACGGTACTATCGCCAAAATAAGCCTCTATCACACTCTTTTTGAAATCGGCACCCACCTTTATATTCTTCACCTCAACAACCGACATGCTTTTGCAGTCCGGCAGGGTAATGTCTGCTGAAATATCCACATCCACACTTTTGTCAGATGTCTCAACAGCAAAGCTGTCATTCCATTTCGTACTGTCGTCAAACGCACTTATATCGCTTCCTGCTTTTGTGTTTATATTTTCAGTTTCCATATTGTAATCTACTTTTTTTCCTGAGCAGCCTGTGAGTGAGATGATTACTATCGCTTCAACGATCGTCATAGCCGCTGCGAGTATTCTTGTGTGTTTTCTCATATGCCAATCCTCCCTGATATGTCACATTTTTTCTACAACATAATTATTCCTGTGAAAGTACGGTCCGATGTAAACATTCTGTATCTTAACTCAGATCGTCCGGATGTATCACACTTCCGTCAATCGCGTTGATAAATACAGGGCATGCATTTGTAGTGTCTTTCTGCAGCAATTCCAGACTCCATGCCGGAATATAACTGTATTTTTGCATATCAGTCCGGTTGTTTACCCTTATGTATGCAAGTTTTAGAGTGTAATATTTTACATTTTTATCCAGTACATATTCCTCAGCATTGTTTTTAAGCTCATCCCGGGCAATATCAAATATATTTTCTAAAGGAAGCATTTCTACATTTTCCTGTTTTCTTACTATACTTACCGGGCAGTCTATATAAAAAGTACATATACCATATTTATCAACATAAAAATTGTAGAATTCATTATCAAAAGTATCCTCTATACTATCACCATATTTCATATTGTATCCGCTGTAATCCATCGGATTTAAAGCATCATCAAATAATATTTTGCCAACTCCGATATTGTAGTAAAATCTATAACCACTTACACACTCATGTATATCATCTTCCTGATACACATGATCGGCTCTTTCGTTATATCCACTCCATTTCAGCTGCGAGCTCTCAGTCTGCGGGATGGATGAAAAACCTGTCTCTTTCAAAAAGCTGTCTATCATATTCCCCGCTTCTTCTATTGTGATACCCGATTCATTTTCCTCCTGCGCGATTTCCTCTCCCGATGTATCCTGTGAATCCGTGATATCATATACCGTATCATATTCCATGAGTGAATCCGGTCCAAAGTATTGCTGCACATATCCATCGTTAAATATATTGCTCCACTCGTATTCATTACTTCCTGTCTTTTGGGTATATCCCTCAATCGGACCTGCGCCAATTCCCGACAGCCATTTATTTTCATCACCATCTGCAACAAAATTCACGTTATACCAGGTGTTTCCTTTTTTCCCTACAAACTCATCACATGAATCATACTCTGTAGCTATAGTCCATTCATCCCCGGCATTTTCCAGATAATGCGTATACTCCTTCAAAAACTCAGCTCTGTTTCCTGTGCCAGATGTATCAGTTGGTGTTGTTGAGGAATTTATGGAATCAATGAGATTTTGAAGCTGTGTTTTTGTCCAATGTTCCTTATCATAGTAATAAATCTGTGACTCTCCAAAGTATGCCTTCAATACCTTTTCCTTGAGCTTTGCAGAATAAGGTATCTTTTCCACTTCAACTACTGACATTGTCTTACAATCAGGCAGTTCCACTTTTGCACTTATATCTATATTTACATTTCCAATTTCTGTCTGCACGGAAAACTCATCGCTGTAGGTCTCATCTGTACTAAAATCCTTTACATTGCATACAGCACTTTTTGTCAGTTTTTCTGTATCAGTGCCATAATCTACCTTTTTATCTGCACAGCCTGCCAGTGATGTGAGGACAAGTGCCTCGATGAGTGTCATAATTGCTGCAAATAATCTCATATTTCGTGAAGATATGTTACCCCTTTTATCCATATGTGGTTCTCCTCCCTTTTTGTTCTTTCCCGGTGACTATTCAAAATAGTTATCTTCCATGTTGTTATAATGAGTATATATGTCAGTTGTAAACTTTTTGTATCATACATTGCATTTTTTTAATAAAAAGTTTTTGTCTGCTCCATAAAAATTCCACCGCCTTCTTGACGTGCAAACATACGTTTGCTACAATGTAAATATTCTTGACTCTTAAGAAAGAAGGCTGATTATGAATACAGATATTACAAAACAACTGGAAATGGTGCTGTACAGAACCGAAGATGATAACGTAACAGTCAGTGCCTTGATAAAAGATGAAACGATATGGCTGACACAAAAAGCCATGGCTGAATTGTTTGGTATTGACAAGTCGGGCATCAGCCGCCATTTAGCAAAGATTTTTGAAACCGGTGAGCTTGATGAGGAAGTGGTTGTTGCAAAAATTGCAACAACCACTCAGCACGGAGCAATGCAGGATAAAACGCAGACTATTCCTACCAATTATTATAATTTGGATGCCATTATTTCTGTAGGTTACAGAGTAAACTCTATTCAGGCAACCAGGTTCCGTATATGGGCAACCGGTATTTTGAAGGAATATATGATAAAGGGCTTTGCTATGGATGATGAACGCCTGAAACAGGGTAAAACAGCATTTGGAAAAGACTATTTCCGTGAATTGCTGGAAAGAGTACGCTCCATCCGTGCCAGCGAACGTAGAATATGGCAACAGATAACCGATATCTTTGCAGAGTGCAGCATTGATTACAATAGAGATTCTGATACTGCATATCATTTTTATGCAACCATACAGAACAAATTTCATTATGCTATTACCGGTAAAACAGCGGCTGAAATCGTCTATAATCAAGCTGACCACACCAAGGAAAATATGGGCTTGACCACATGGAAAAATGCTCCAGATGGTCGTATTCTCAAATCTGATACCCCGATTGCCAAAAACTATTTGGATGAAAAACAGATTCGTCAGTTGGAACGTGCTGTTACAGGATATTTTGATTACATAGAGGATTTGATTGAACGTGAAAACGTCTTTACTATGGAGGAATTTTCAAAAAGTGTGAACGAATTTCTTGCGTTCCGCAGATACGATATCTTGAAAGATAATGGATGTATTTCTCATAAGCAGGCAGTGGAGAAAGCATATCAGGAATATGATATTTTTAACAAGACACAGCCAATTGAATCTGATTTTGATAAGATAGTAAAAGGATTGGAAAAGAAAATTTAATTTCTTTTCAGGATTATGATACAATTACGGAAAACAGTTTTTTTAGAATCTGACAAATCGTTAAGAAAAGAATCGAAGGTGGTGCAAACGAAAAAGCAGTATTGAGACTTTTCATTAACTGCCCTTTCGTTTGCATCAATTTCGATTTTTTCTGGTTG
>OGUK01001892.1_pt1 | contig 12480 bp, 10 predicted proteins | sample 1553151 | NCBI WGS metagenome assembly OGUK01 (sample SAMEA2580208, study PRJEB22360) | human gut metagenome | biome: human gut; feature: human-associated habitat; material: faeces | place: Denmark | collected 2008/2010
TATACTCAAGTCCCATCTGCTCAATGGGAAGGTCAACGATCAATTTAGCGCCCGCAATCGTTGTGAAGGTAAGCTCGTAGGTTTTGCTGTTGAACTCCGGAAGACCGACGCAGGTGTTCAGAATCTCCCTGATATCGGGATGGGCGGTAGGCGAGGTGTTATGCTGCTCTATCTGCCCGCTGACATCTGGTGTGGGGATGGCGTCAATGGCATCATCCGTGTATTTTTGTGCTGATTGAAGAGTAGTCGCGTCGCCGTCGGATATTGCCTTTCCCACTTCTTGCCCGAACTCAAGAAGTCCTGTTGCAATCTCTGATTTTGTCTCTTCTATGCGTTCATCGGTGTGGTAGTTGGCATCGGAAAGTGTTTTTTCAGCTGCGTCGGCTACTTCCTCTTTCGACGCCTTTTCAGATAATTGCACTCGTATTTCCGTGTCGTCGTAATTCGAAAGTCCGTCCAGCTTCTCCTTATCGTCGTCCGTATAGTCGTTTGAGGACAGACCTTTCCCTTCTTCTTTGTCTACCTTGCCGGCAAGGGCTTCATTAATATCCCCGATCTTATCTACGGCTTCATTGGCAGCTTTTGCGGCTTCATTGGCGGCATCGGCGGCATCTATGGGAGCATTTGCATACTCTTCCTCGGATATTTCTGCATCGGGATTGTGCTTCTTGTAAAGATCATAGGCACTTGGTCCGGGGAGGCCTACGATCAAGTCCGAAGAATCCAGATTGACAGTTTCCGTGGTCAGATTGTTGTCGTTGCCGCCCTCCATACATGTAGTAGGCACCAACTCAAACGCATCGCAATAATCGACGGCTGTTTGTCCGCTCTTATCTTTATTTTCCCACATGGTAAGCCGGTATGCGCCCAGCTGCTTTTGCATATTGCCTGAAATAGTGAATACGGCAATGTTCCCCTGAGGCTCGAAATGCAAAGGGGTTTCCATGCAGGAGGGAAGATGAAGGACCAAATGCAGATCGCGGCCTTCAAGTGTGACTTGCTCGCCATTGGTCAATATCGGCCAATGGATTTTGATGTCTTTACCTATACGAATACGCTTCACTTGCTGTTTTTTTTATTTGTAGTCCGCGGGAGATATTACGTCCTCGATCTTCAGGTTAAGTTTGCTCAATACAGCATCAATAAGAGGTGCAGATCCTAATGTTGCGACAAGACGCCCCAATTCGTGAGCTTCTGCCTCGGTAAGTTCTATTTCACCTTCCGATTCATATACTTTATGAGCGAGTACATGGCCGACAAAACCATAGGCATTTGCATATATGAGATTTGCAAGCTGCTCGCGCACATCGTGAACAGTGCATATTTTCTTTTGCATATCTGCAAAAATCTCAAGCCGTTTTAAGTTAATCTTCCTCATAATTTTGGTCGTTAAAATTGCATTATGCCGTCTACTTCTATCCCTCTATTTGAACATCACCCAGCATCCTACACTCGCGCAGTAGATCAGATTACGGGATTCTCGGTCAGTCCATGAGTCTGAGTTAACCCATGCTCCTTGAGTATGTATCGCAATCCGCTTCCCGTTTCCGTTCAGTTGTACGCCTTTGGTTCCTATGTTTCGGATATAATAAAGTTGACCGTCTTGTGGATTGTAAGGGAGTGTGATAGTGCGCTTCCCGCCATCGCTATCCACTGTCACAAAACAATCCATATAGTCAAGGGTTACATCTGAAGATATTTTGCGATTATACAGTCTAAGGCCTGCAGTTATTCCCATCGGCATACAAAGGGCATAATTCCCATCATTCAATTGGGGAACGCTTGATGGCATAGGACCAGCTCCAAGCATTAAAGCTATATTGCTACTCCATGAAGGTCTTGATAAAGATGTTGATTGGGCATATATTGATGCAGAAATATTGTATGATCCGTTTTTACTAAGTGGCCAGCCCCCGTATTCCGTTGTTGGAGACATAACTACTCTATCATCAATAGATCCATTAATAGAGCCTCTTGATGTTATAAATCCGGATTGTAATACATACGTATGTCTTTGGGTGAAATCTCCCGACTGTCCATTGATAATATTGCGTTGAGACTCATCAAAGGTATGACATTCTAATGTCGCATCTATAAGAGGATTGGAGGGACTTCTTAAAGTAAATCCGCCTATTTTTCCTTCTTTAGCTTCTATTGTACCCGTTATATTCGCCTTCGTTGCTGTAAACGAACCGTCCTTAGCGACTCGGAAAGGCGCGTTGTCCGGTGTGTTGCTACCGACAAACAGAGGGATATCGCCGCCTACGAGTCCTGCGATGATGGTATTTTCGGAAATATCCGTTTTGGAGTTGTGGACTACGAACTCCATACCTTGCAGGAAGTTGATAACGGCGTTCTCGGCAAACAGTAGAGGCGTATATATGGGCACCATGTCGTTGAGCTGTTGCCAATATGTCGATGTGGTTCCCCCGGATGGTTTATTGGAGTTCGATGAAGTATGAGTCTGACGGCATTGGAATTTCAGTTGTCGATTATTCTCATATACAGTCACTATGTCTATGTAGCGCAGGCTGTCTGATTCTAAATCAGCGTCGTTGCGATATTCTACACCCGAAACCCATTCCGTTAGGCGGATAATGCAACCCTGATATCCGGGGTCTCCTTTGTCCCCCGGCTTGCCTTGTTCTCCGCTTATGCGTACCGGGTCGGACCACGGTTCCACAAGCTCGTCATTTGCATCTACTTGCGCTTTGGTCATCCATAGATATTCCCCGGACGAAAGCGCCGGAGGATTGTCATACCAGCCGTCCGGCTCTCTTACGTTTGATTCAATATCTGGGCCTATGCTATCGTCACTGCTCGATGCGTATTTGAAGTCGGTATATGGTCCGGGCTGGCCATCTTCGCCTGTAACTTTAATCGGATCGGACCATGTCAGGGCGCTTGCCTGTCCCGTGCTCCCGTTTATTGTAGCTTTCGACATCCACCAAATGCCGTCTCCGGAAGGAGCGTCTTCCCAGCCATCAGGAATTGGCTTTGTAGAAATAGGGGTGCCGGGTTTATCAATGCTCTTCTTGAATACATATGATGTCCAATCACCCGGCCTTCCGTCGGTTCCGTCGAAAGAGTATTTGGCCCACAATGCAGGTGTAGAGAAAGCGCTCCACTCTCCATTTACCTTGATGCGCTTGGACACCCATTCATATTGGTAAATGTCGTCTACGCCCATAGGATCATCCGTCCACGGCGCAGGCGGGTTGTCGTATTCTGCGACGCGGGGAACATCCGGGATATCGCTGGGATCGTCGGTTTTGGTACGGGTGAAAATGTACTCTACGCCTTCACCATCTATGCCGTCTTCTCCGTTGAAGGAGTATTTTGCCCATAGTGATGGCGTTGAGAAATCACCCCAGTGCCCGTTGACTTTCGAGCGCTTGCAAGTCCATTCGAAAGGATGAGTATTGTCCGGCCCTTCGGCATCGTCAGTCCAGCCATCTGGCAAATAGTCATCTTCATCTTGAGATGTCGGCGTAGCGGGTGCTGTTTCCGAAGTCGTGCGGGTAAATATCCATTCATAGTCTGTTCCGTCCACGCCCGGCCTTCCGTCGGTTCCGGGTCGGCCGTCGGCACCGCTTATTCGCGCCGGATCAGACCACGATTGAACAACGCCATCAATCACCGATCCGAAAGACACCCACAACGGAATAGTCTTGGACGTATTATACGCAATACGAAATAAGCCGTAGTCGCTATTGGCATCACCGGACGAGTCTTTCGAATATACTACATTAACGAAATGACGTCCTGCGCTTGGTGCTGTGACGACGACGGTAGTAGATACGCCGTTCCCTGATACTTCAGCTTCGTAGGTGTCGGAGTCTGCCGTATTGACATTCTGAACATTTATTTTCCCGACCGCTAATTTGTCATACCCTTCCTCTGAATAAGCGGTTATGTCCAATACCAATGTCGCACCAGCGCTGAGAGCATCGAATTGTATTTTGCACGACACCGTCGAATTATTACCTTTTCCAGCAAGTTTATAGAACACACCATCTTGGGTAACATCCCCTTCATTATCCGCATCAATTATAATGTTGGTTACGTCGGTAGATGCACCTGAATCGCCGCCTTCGGGATATTCGAGACTCCACCCGTCAGGAGGAACAGTGCTGCCGGTCGGAAGTGCCGGTTTTTCATTTTGCTGCTTGTAAACAGGAACTACAGAAGACAGTGGGACCTGCATAAGAAGGACCCACGCTTCCGATGATGTAGATGGCTCTGATTTTGTCCCATCGACAAGACAGCGCCACTTGGCGTTATTGTGATATACCTCGTCGTTTTTATTGTATGTCTCCGACGCGAGCCACTTTCCTCGGTCGTTGATTGTCGGTATTTCCTCCCCGCCGGGCGTAAATTGATGGATGACGCCCGACATGTAGATGTTATTGAGGTAGGCCGAATAGCCTTTCATATCTATCCCGAATACGGACAGATTGGACAGGTCGCCGTACTGAGCTGCGATGTTGGACGATATGAATTCCCAGTCGGATACCCCCTTCAGATAACGCTGGTATGTCCTTGTTTCGTAGCGCGATGTCTGCCGGGCTTCATTCGAGAAGGAGCCATACCCGACAAATGTCATCGAGGGAGCAGGGTGGTATTGCTTCGGGTAAGCCGCAGAGACGGGCCGAAGTTGGTATTTGAACGTCTTGTAGGTCGTCGTGTCCAACACTTCGGTAATGCGGAAATAGCACGTTGCAAATCCGGCAAAGCGTCTGTTGCCTTTGCTGTCATCGTAGTCTTCCGTTGCATTATCCGAGGATTCGGAGCTGTGGAAGATACCCATGCAAATATCACCGACACGCGGGCTGCCTATTTCGCCTTCTTCGAGTTTGAGCGTGATGGTCTTGGCTTCGGTATCGACGCTCTCGATGATCCCGGCGCTTGGAGCAAACCATGTATCACCCATTGTAATATCGACCCGATTGTACCTCAGTTCAGGAACCTCAAGGAATCCCCGTAGCTTGAGGCTTTGCATTTCGGCATTCCCTTTCTTGTCGATAAGTCCGCCGATGCCGGTAATTCCTGTTGCGAAATCGCCGAACTGCGCCCCGTCCTCAAAAGTCATCTTGCCCTTAAAGGTGTCCGGGAATTGCTTGTTTGCAAACTGCCACAAGGCGCGTTTGGCCGAATAAGCGTTGTAATCTTCGGCCGCAGTAGAGTCGTACCGGGTGATGAGATATATTGCCGCTCCGGAGTCTGTAACGCCTATACGTTGCGAATACAAAGTAGCCTTGACATCCGATTCGATGCTGCCGATGCGGGAGTAAGGAGTATTATCGCCGATTGTGTACGTGGCGATATATTCGTTGTAGAGTTTTTTTTCGTATCCCTGAATTCGGGACAGACGTCCGTTTAACCCAAATCGAGGATCGACAAGAAGCACAGCCTGACCGGCATCGTAATTTTTTTTGTTTACCGTGCAATATACCGGGTTGGTCTCGCAGGTATATACATCCGTGTCGCTGCTGTTCTTTGCGGCGTATGCTTTTCCGGCCTTCAAAAGCTCCTCTTCGGCCTCTTCGATTCGTTGCTGGGGAAGTTTTACACCCGTGAGTACGAAAGTATCTCCCGGTTCGGGATGAAGACTTTCATTGGGGATTATGAGTTGGCTTTCTCCCGACGTCTCAACTTGGGCGATGATCTCAAATTTCTTGTCAAAGCCGTCTTCGGGGTTCCATGTTTCAGGTTTGTAATTTATACTTAATTCAAAATTACGCCCCATGAGACTTCCGCTGGTGAACGTGGCCCCCAGCGTTTCGCCTTCGATCATGTCGGACGGCAGGAACGGCGAGTCCTTGCAGTACATGACATAGGCCTTGTCTGTTTGCCCCTCGATGATCTCCCGATCAACGGTCTCAATGCTTGTGATCGTCTCCGTGTTCTTGGGGTAGATGTCGTCGAAGAAAACGACCTGCTCGACAATGGCACTTTTGTCGAGATTCGGGATGGCGTCTATATATCTCTGGCCGTTGGGAAGCCTGAGTCGTATTTCTGAAACATGGTTGGTCTCCCCGCCCTGCGGAGCCTGACCATAATCGCTGGTAAGGTTGCGTGTAGATCCGAATACATAGAACCGGGTGCCATAGCTGGAGTCGTCGCCCTTCTTGGCGGGGATGCTCTTGACGACATCGCCACGCTTGAATTCTTCGGGTGTGCCTCTTTCCAGCTTTCCGAAGTTAAGCGACACTAAATCTCCGTTTTCCTCGGTCCACCATTCGACTTCGAAAGTTTCGGCGATCGTGTTGAGTATATCCCAGCATTTGTCTCCGTTGAATGACACGAGTTTTGTCGCCTTGGGATTCTCGATGTCGATGGTTCCTACGCTCCAATTTTCGACGCCAAGATGTTTGTTCATGTTGGCCACGATCAGGGCGCCGAATGATTCGAGAGCGGTGGTGTTGTGGAATACCGCTTCGGGATTATCCCCGCCCAGCCAGAAGCATACAAAACGCTTCATATGGTTCTGCTGCGCCTCGAACTTGAGCGTGTATTTATATCCTCCGGTCTTGTTGTCGAACTCCGGATATACCGGGGCCATTATCTCGAACTTACGGCCTTTGTACAGTATGTATGAGCCTTGCGGAATTTGAATGTACTGAAGTTGATTGAAGGGAAACTCAATATAATAGTCACTCATGAGGGCATATTTGATAACAGCCTCTTTCGTGACCGGAGCATCCAATATCTGTATTCCTAACGGAGAATAAATTACCATCTGTCGTTTGCCACTTGCATCGTCACAAGCTCAAGGCAAAGGTTTCGACGGTCACGTGAATTACCAAGAAATTTGAAGTGAAAAAACAAAAAAAGCGGGAATTTCTTCCCGCCCCGAAAGTTTGTTATGAACGATTATTTGCCGTATAGAATGGCAAATGCCTTACGATGGTAGATGTTCACTTCTCCGTAATTACCATCGAATATCTTTTTTACTCCAAGCCCGTGTTCGGCTGAAATGGCTTTAAGTGCCCGCCATGAAACTTTGCGCCAATTCATGCCATGCTCTTTTGCCCAACGTTTGATAGAATACCAATCTTTGGATTCGTCCAGTTGTTCGGTCTTGGCAGCCAACTGTAATTGAACCTTCTCTTTCGCTTCTACAGCATCAGCTAACTGACGAAGGGCTTCCGAATACGTTTTGGGCAACTGCATCGCATAACCATTGGTCGGCAATTCAGTTGAGCCATTTTTGAGCAGTTCTTTAATCCGATCGTTGCACCAGATGGCAAACGCTGGAGAGAGCCATCTGGCAAATTCTAAAGCTACATCCTCGTGCATCCATGTACCCTGAATGCCGCCGCCTTGAATTTTTAGGAGCATATCCGTTCGGGGGATTCCCCGAACGCTTGCGAGGGCCGTTAAAAACTCTTCCGTAGATTTAAGGCGAAGCCAATCGCTCGGCTGTTTGCCAAATGGCTTTGCCATCTCCGTAGCGTTAATCATGATGTCGGTATTGCCGACTTGAAATGTTACGGGATTCTCCTTGTAATTGAAAATCTGAATATCGTTCATAATCTTGTTAAATTACTTTCGAGAGCAAAGGAGCAACCGTTCGGCACATTATGCAAGAATTTTCGCAAAAAAATAACACAAAAAAACGCCCCGCATTTCTGCGAGGCGCCGGCATCGGGGAAGTATACAGGGGCTTATCTTATCGCTGCCATCTTCTTCGGGGTTTGGACCACCTCAAACTGCCTTGCGAGGAAATCCAATCCTTTTTGCGTCACGAGAACCTTGATGACCGTGAACGATTCGTGGTTGTTTCGGTCGATCAATTTCTCTTTCAACTCGAAGTAACCCCGGTTAATATACTCTTGTTTAGGCTCATTGCGATTGCAGAAGAATATCCCTCGCTCGCGGAGCCGCTGGAAGAGCGTGTTGCGGCCAAATGGTAGATTCAAAATCTTTGCCGCCTGCCCGACGTCTATCTTCTGGTCCGTGTCCAATACCTTGTCCATCAGCTCGGCTTTCGGCGCGAGTGCCGCGACCTGCTTTTGGGCCTGCTCCAGCTGTTGCTTCTGCCGGGCTATGGTGTCATTGGCGACCAGCACGGCGCGTGCCATTATCATTTCGGGCGTGTCCGTCTCTTTGGCTGACATGTATCCGCCAGTCTTGCGGATAGAGGGGAGAACCTCATCGCATACCCAGTCCTGAAACTGCTCGGCCTGCGGGAGCTTCGACCGCATGACAAGGCGGTAAACATCGGATTCGGGGATGTATTTCACCTTTTGAACCCCACCATCGGTAGGGGTCGGTAAAACGGCGACCCCTTTACAATGTGCTGAAATGGCATCTGCTGTCCGTATATATCCTAACGATTTTGCTACATCATTCGCAAGAAACATTGGCTTGTTTTCGTCGGACATGATGATACGTACACGCCCGAACTTCTCGTTATTGAAAATTTGTATGTTGTTCATGGCTGGTCTATTTACATTGTGCGACATTCATTCCGCGGCCCATCTTGACAAGAATAAACGGGTCGATCTCTTTGATTTTGTTGTGGGATGATTTTTCAGCGCCCAGCAATTCAAGGTAGTAGCCTTGTAGCTTGACATAGGCATCCATTAGGTTGGAATAGCGCTCTTCGGCCTTGAAGTAGGCGTTTTCGAAATCCCGTGCTTTTCGCTCGGCTTCGATGCAGCGAGTTTGATAATCCGTTTCCGGAAGCGATGGTGTTTTCATAGATGTAAGCATTTAATAAAACAAAAAAAAACGAACGGGTACTACCTGCTGCTTACATCTTTACTCAAGAGGTTGGCGCGCCATTACAGCAACGCCACAGGGTTACCCGTTCGTATGTTCAATTTTCGGCACAAAAAAAGCACCAATAATGGTGCATCTTGTGCACTCTTGAGTTTATGTAAGCGTTACAAATATAGAAAATTATTTTTAATCCACAAGGGCTTTAACACTATTTTTTTACATCAGGAGTAAATTTTGTTTCTAAAATTTGCTACTATTGGAAATTTTGTAAATTTGTAATGTCAACTAATACCAATTACAATATGAGAAGATTTTTATTCATATGGTCACTTATTGTCTCAATGGCTTTTGTTGGATGCTCAGATAACGATGACAATGATAATAATATCTCTAATCCATTACCCGGTACTACGTGGGGTATGATTGATGTTAGTAGTGGTGCCATATCGACGCTTGTATTTGATGACAATGAATGCCGTTATGGTTCAAGATACGGAGGTGCATCAAGCGATTATAAACGTGCCTTATATAGTTATACATACAAAGCATCAAAGATTACATTAATCCCATTTAATGATAATTTAACAATATTGGAAGGGATTATATCTGGTCCAGTAATGTTTGTAAAAGACACTTCTTCAGGAGAAGATGTGGGGATTTTTGTAAAGCAGTAATTTAGTCCAATTCCGAGGCTTTGTCTCGGTTTTTTTATTTGTCCAGTATTGCCATAATCCGCTCTATACAGGCGTTTTGTTCTTCCAGCAATGTTGTTAAGCGGTCTGCCGATTCGATGATGTCGTTCATGGTCATATTGTGTTTGAGTTAGTCTCCGTAGTACATTCCGCGCACGCCATAGTAGTTAGCCGGGACCGTCAGCAACTGCGGGCGGTATTCCGTGGCTTTCGGCCGTTCCGTCGGTCGGTTCTCAATCTTTGCCGTCATCATCGCCAGCTTCTCGTTGCGCCAAGCCTTCTTGAGGCAAGCCGAGAACGACATAGAGGCGTTGGCACGTTTCAGATACCAAGCGTTACGCATGATCTTCGATTTATTGTAGGTTGCTTTCATGGTTGTAACTATTTAATGTTTCTTTGTTGCGCAAAGATACATTAAAACGTTTCGTAATGCAAATATTTTACATGAAAAATTATCATCATAGTGTTTTTTTTTACATAAAAGCATACATTACATTGATTTAATGCCTATATTTGCAGCGTAACATCATAATGAAACACGCATTTTATGGAATTAAGAGTGAAGGAGATTTGCAAGGAAAAGGGAATGCAAATGCAAGAATTAGCCGACAAACTTGGTATAACACGAATAACGCTAACAAGGAATATTAGCGGAAATCCTACTATTGGAACATTGGAAAGTATCGCTGCCGCTCTCGGTGTATCGGTTCCGGAGCTTTTCGCCCCTCAACCGACGAACGCGATCACCTGCCCGCATTGTGGCAAACTTATTAAAGTGGAGAAGGGGGAATAAATAAGTATAATAAGACTAATAGATAATGGAGAAAAACGTAAAATATAGAGGGGTGCTAAACCTTGGAGAAATGCCGATTCCATGCTATGTTTTAGAGGATGGTACACGGGTTCTTTCAGGTCGAGGGATGCAGGAGGCTCTCAAAATGGTAGACGAAGCTGAAGAAGGTAGGCAAACCGCGGGGACCAGATTGAGCCGATATTTAAGCCAAAAATCGCTCAACCCATTTATTTACAAGGATAAAGAAGAGGACCACTTTAAGCCTATTATTTGTAACGATAGGGAGACAAAGATAAATGGATATGAAGCGACTGTATTGGTCGATATTTGTGATGCCTTCCTTGAGGCCAGACAAGCTATCAATCTATCTCCTCGTCAGGAAATCATTGCCGCTCAATGCGAAATACTTGTACGAGCATTTGCCAAAGTAGGCATTGTAGCGCTCGTAGATGAGGCAACAGGATACCAGCAGGATAAGAATAGAGCAAAAGATGAGCTTCAAAAGTTCTTGTCGCAATTCATTTCGGACGAGGCAAGCCGTTGGGTAAAGACTTTTAACGATTCATTCTTTGAAATGATATATAGAATGCACGGATGGAATTGGACTATGACCCACAAGCGGCCGGGTGTTGTTGGAACGTGGATTAATGATATTGTTTACGAACGTCTGGCTCCAGTGATATTAACCGAACTTCAAAAAGTCAATCCGAAAACAGACAAAGGAACGCGAAAAGACCGTCATCACCAGCATTTAACCGAAGAGATAGGCCGGCCAAAACTGAAAGAGCATTTAGCAGCTGTAGAGGCGTTGGGACGGGCCTCTGGGTATAATTGGGTCAGATTTATGCAAATGCTTAACGCCGCATTTCCGAAACAATACCAACAGTTAGATTTGCTTTTCCCGGATGATGTAAGGGTTGAGAATGGCGAATAGATGCAAAGTCGTAAATACAAAGACGAGGGATGGCTAAAACCATTCCTCTTTTTTTGGATATTCCAATTTGAAATTGTAAATTTGGGTTACTAATTACTAAATTTATTGATATGAAGAGGTATTTACTATTGTTATTATTTGCTGCTTTATGTATTGGAGTAAATGCACAAAACAATGTGCCACATTATCAAGGTGAAATAAATGTTGGTTATGGCATTGGCATAGGAGATTATCAGGTTGATAGATTTTATGTTGAAACCATACATGGGGCTCGAATTATCCCCCATCTTTTTTTGGGTGCTGGAGCCGGATTAGCGCTATTAAATGGGGGACATGTGACAATACCTGTATTTGCAAATGTGAAAGGATACTTTACAAAAAGTAAAGTTTCGCCGTATATTTTTGCTAATCTTGGATACGGATTTGGGGACGAAAAAGGGTTTTATGGAGCAGGGGGTTTAGGTGTTGATTTTACGATTGCTTCAACATTGGGTATTTATATTAATTTAGGTTATCAATCATTAGGAATTGCCGACAATATCCAAAGTAATGGAATATATGGCCCTTCAAATATGGGAGCTTTCTTAATCCAGACGGGATTTAGGTTTTAATATTTTATTTGGTTGATTTGTCCCCAAATTTAGAAACTGATGTGATTAATTTGTTATGAATCGTGCTATATGAAGAAAATTTGGTTCTCCTTGTTAGTTGTATTAGCAACAACCGCTGTTGCGCAGGATAGGATAGATGAGAAACCTACATCACTAACATATAAATCAAAGGAAATAAGATATGCTTTATATTGGGAGCGTAATCCTAAAAAAGGGAAATGGAAGAGTAGAATGAATACAGATCGCCCATATTATGGAGAAGGAAAATTTAGCTCAAATTTTAATTCAATGTTTTTCGGTAAAATTGATAGTTTAACATTTTTCTTTATTGATTATTGGGATGGGCGATTTAAATATCCCAATTTGAAATTAGAATGGACATATTATAAGTCGCTAAAATCTGCATTAATTACGGATTCAGATTATGAGGCGATGAAGAATATACAATATGGAGAAACACTTAAAATATTTTCTAAATTTACGGATTATGCATTTAAAGGGGATATAGGATATTCATTTTCGGTGTTTTTAGATGACATAAAACGTAGTTATTTATCTTTTATAAAAGATGCTGAAAAAGGATATGAATTGTATCTTTCGAGTCTAATTCTGACTATAAAACGAGTTAAAAGTGAGGATAAAGACGTGGTTAGATTTCGGGTATATCCAGATGCCGACTATAAACTGATTGATTCATGTTATTTTGAAATCCCTTATAAG
>OGUK01001908.1_pt1 | contig 12405 bp, 6 predicted proteins | sample 1553151 | NCBI WGS metagenome assembly OGUK01 (sample SAMEA2580208, study PRJEB22360) | human gut metagenome | biome: human gut; feature: human-associated habitat; material: faeces | place: Denmark | collected 2008/2010
TCGGGTAGGTACATTTTTGTATAGGAGAGTAGGTAACGAGAAAGCAACGGTTTATTTTCAGCGTCTTGCGCTCAAATACCGCATTTCAAATAACCTATTGCAAGGTATGAAAAAATTTCGGGATAGGCAAATTACAAATTTGCTATTATGTCTCATGATTTCTGAAATGCATTGCCTTGAATTGAAAAATAGTCCTTATAGTGATTGAGGTTGTTAATCATAACGTTGAATATCCAGGCGAATTTCTGCAAACATTGCCAGAATAGGTTGTTAACTGTCGAGACATCATCCAACCTCGAGTCCCTACATCGAAGCAGTTATTTTCATGAGGTATGTGGAAGTAAATTGCTCTGCTAAATAAACCTGAGATTTCGGTGATTTGATATTTTTACTGCATCTATGTCCTGATGGCTGGTTCTCAACCAAACCCTTTTTATTTCCAATTCTGGAAATGTGACGGCGGTTCGAAGCAACAATCCCATTTTCGAAGGCTTTTTACAGATCTCGCACGGATACTTATCAGACGAATTCTCTTTTTGTCAGCCTATGAAGTGTACGCGCCGGCTTAAATTTTCTGGGCGCAGCAAAACTGAATATAGTTGACATGGTATTTGTATGTCGTATAAGCTTGTTTGTGTTCTGAGGGGACAAGGGACACGGCCGCGAAAAACGCGGAAAAAGGATAAAAACTATTTTTTCAAAAGGATCGGATATTCTGTAACATCTCTATTCATTTTTTGAGTTTTCAATATTGAGTATTGATTTATTTCATATAATCGTATTTTGAAAATTCGCAGGAAGTTCCTGGATCTTCTGAAACTTGGATACAACGAGCCCCGGAGATATTTGCTCCGGGGCTCGTTGGCAGTCTTGTATGTCATTCCCAATACTGCATCATACGAGTCTGACATATACATACAGTTGAAAGATCATGTGTGCTGTTCAAACTCTTATATCGGTTCAAAGAGAATGGTTAAAATGAAACAATGTCGTAGAATGGCAAGTCATTTCATGCGCAACACGGTAGCGGACACCGGTTCCGCCTTGACGGATGCCAGATCTTTGCGAACCGTATAGCGTGCCGGCACTCCGCTGCCATAGACGATGTCTGCGACGGCGCCTTCTTCGGGGAATTGTGCCGTAGCACGTTGTGCCGAAGGATTGAGCACTACGATATATTTCTCCCCTGCATATTCGCGGGCATAAACCATCGGATAGGGATGATTAGGGTCACTGACATAGCGCCAGTCGCCCGAAGTCCCCAAAGCCGGGGTCGCAGCGCGCAGGGCCAGCAGGCCGCGCGTGTAGGAGAGCAGCGAGTGCGGATCGTCGGTCTGTGCCGCTACGGTCGGCCGCGCCGGATCGGGATCGACCGGCAGGAAGATATTCGTGGCGTCGGCCGTTGAAAATCCGGCATTGGGGGTCGTATCCCACTGCATCGGCGTGCGACAACTGCTGCGATTGCGTCTCGCGAAACTTCCCTCCTTGATGGGAGCGTCCTCTATGTTGCGCATGCCGATCTCCTCGCCGTAATAGACGGTCGGTATCCACGGCATGAGCAGGAAGAAGGTCATCGTGACTTTCAGTTCTTCAGGCGTATTGCGCTGATTGCGGTTCAGACGCCAGATATCGTGGCTGCATGTGGGCATCGAGAGATAACCTTGTTCGCGTGTGGCATGCCGCTCTTTCGTATAACGATCGACGAAACTGCGGATTTGCCCTTCGCCTGCGCGGTCGAAATAACAAACGGTCGGTCGATTTTTGTCGTCGGTATTGCAGACCAGCGGGCTGTACATGTCGTAACCTGCGCCGTTGTGGATAATCAGGTCGACATGGAAACCCGCGGGGATGGCTTCGCCGGGCTGGCTCCATTCCGATATGAGGATGCACTCGGGATAGCGGGCGTCGATCCATTCGCGCATTTCGTGCCACAGGCGGACGGTGGCCGTGTGGTTCCGGTCGTCATTTTTCACCAGGCTCATCGCCATGTCGCAGCGGAATCCATCCACGCCCTTGTCCATCCAGAAAGCCATGATGTTCCTGATCTCCTGCCGTACGGCCCTCGGTCCGGGATCGTCATATCCCTGCTGCCAGGGTTCGTCGGGATCGGGATGGGCGTAACCGTAGTTGAGAGCGGGTTGGACTTCAAAATAGTTCTTCAGGAAATTGCCGTTGCGGGGTGCATCGCTCTTCACGAACTTCTTGGTCGGGAGGCTCGATTTCGAATCGCTCCAGATGTAGTAATCGCTGTATTGCAGATTCGTGTCGGCGCTGCGTGACTGGCGGAACCACGGGTGTTTATCCGACGTATGTCCGGCCACGAGGTCGAGGCAGATGCGGATTCCCTTTGCATGTGCATCGCGAATCAGCTCGACCAATTGCGTGTTGGTTCCGAAACGCGGGTCCACTTTGTAGTAGTCGGTGATGTCGTAACCGCCGTCTTCAAACGGACTTTCGAAAACAGGACTCAGCCAGATGGTGTTGAATCCGCAGGCTTTCACGTAATCGAGCCGGCTGCGGATGCCTTCGAGGTCGCCGATGCCGTCGCCGTCGCTATCTTGAAAACTCGAGGGGTAGATGTGGTAGATCACGGCGTTTTTGAGCCATTCGGGCCCGCGCTGGGCGTATGCCGCCGTAGCACAGAGCAAGGTGATGACGAAAAATGGGAATAGTGATTTTTTCATGTTGGAGGAAATAGTTTGGTTTACGATTTATGTGACGTATGCCGTGCCGTTTTCATTCAGTTTGGCTGCCGGTTGTTTTTCGCCGCCTTGCGCCAGACGACCCCTACCAGCAGGAATGACAGAACCGATGCGGCGATCCAGAATACCGATGCGACGCTGTAATCGTGTGTCGTGATGCCATCGACGACGGTTTTGTGCTTGTCGAGCAGGGCGCCGCTGATGATGTCCTGAATCCCCGCACCCACATAGCTGGCGATCCCGATGATCCCGAGCGCTGCGCCGCTGGCCCGGCGCGGGATCAGATCGACGGCCATCAAACCGCCCACGAAACAGATCAGGACCCCGATGGCGATGCCGAACAGGACCATGGCGAGGATGTTTACGAACATCCCGGAGCCAGAGTACAGGAACAGGCCGAGCGACACGGAACAAAGCACGCCGAACGTCACGGCGATACTGTAACGGCTCCCGTTGAACCATTTGTCGGACATCCATCCCGAAAAGACCGTCCCTGCGATGCCGAGAAAGGCGTTGACGGAGATGACCTGGGTCGCCGTCGCCAGCGGGAAGCCTTTGACCTCCTGAAGGAAGATGACGCCCCAGCCGTTTATGGCGTAGCGGCTGACGTACATGCAGGCGCTGGCCAGGGCGAGTATCCAGATGTAGGGATTTCTGAACGCGGCTTTCTGGGCCGTGCCGACCGATTCCCGTTCCACCTCCGTTTCGTCCCCGGCCTCGCCCGAGAGCACCTCCACCGGCGGCAGTCCCTTGCTTTCGGGCGTGTCGTGCAGGAAGAGCAGGATCACCGCCACGCCCATCGCTCCGGCAATGGCCGACCCGACGAATCCCCATTTCCATCCGGCGAGCCCCACGACGAGTCCCACGAAGACGAACGATATGGCTTCTCCTAAGTTGTGGCTGGCGCTGAAAAAACCGTAGTAAGTGCCGCGTTTGCTCAGGGGATACCACCTCGACAGCGCGATGATCGCAGGCGGTGCGCCCATCGATTGCGCCCATCCGTTGACGCCCCACATCACGGCGAAGGCGACGAACAGCGTCATGTTGCCCGCCAAGCCCGCGCCGCCCGCGAATCCCAGCACCCCGACCAGCAGGTTGGCGACGGCCGAGACGCACAGTCCGGCCGCCATGAAGCGCTTGATGTTGCTGTGGTCGGAGAGAAAGCCGTTGACGAATTTGCCGATGGCATAGGCGAACAGCAGCGCCGAACCGATGATACCCAGCTGCGTGGCGTCAAGCGCCCCGCTTTCGAGAATCGGTTTCTTGACCACGTTGAGACTCGTGCGGCAGACGTAATAGAGACTGTAACCGACCGTACCGGCGATGAAACTCTGGAAGCGGAGTTTCCGATACAGTTTCATGCGCGCCGCGTCGTCTCCCGCGAAGGGTGCCGACGGCGCGCTTTTTCGAAAGAAAGAGAGTATGCTCATTCGTTTGTCGGAAAATGGTTTCAGGTTGCGGGATCGTCATTCGGCGAAGGTCAGTTCGACCTGCACCGGAAAATGATCCGACGGAGTCCGTGCACGGTAGGGCTTCGCGCTACCGGCGGGCTCCTTCGTACGGTAGGTGTCGATCAGGATGCCGTAGCGCAGCACGCGGAATCCTTCGGTCACGAAGAGATAGTCGATGCACCGGAACGTCTTGCGGTCGGGATCGAAGCCGTTCTCGGTGCCGGTCTCGGCATAGCGGAGTTCGGCCAGATCGCAAGCGTCGAACAGCAGTTTCGAATCGCGCAGCACGGCATAGCTTTCGCTCGTCTGGCCCACGTTGAAATCTCCCGTGAGCACGGCGCGCTCGCCGCGGCACATCGTCCGAATGCGGTCGACCACCAGCCGACAGCTTTCGACCTGCGCACGCCGGCCCTTGTGATCGGTATGGAGCGTGAAGAACCAGAACCGCTCGCCGCTCTCCCGATCGAGGAACCGGCCCCAGCAGCAGATGCGGACATATTTGGCATCCCAGCCCTTGCTCGGACGCGAGGGTTCCTCCGAAAGCCAGAAATGCCCCGAGTCGAGCAGTTGGAAACGGTCTTTCTTGTAAAACACCGCCGCATATTCGCCCGCCTCGGCCCCGTCGTCGCGTCCGACGCCGGTGTAGCCGTAACCGGGAAGCGCCGCGAGAAGATCCAGAAGCTGGCTGTGGAACACCTCCTGAGCTCCGAAAATGTCGAAATCGTGGTAACGGATCAGCGAGGCGATCACCGGAAGCCGCCGCTCCCAGCCGTCGCCCCTCGCATCGTCTCCGGCATTGAGCTGGCGCACATTATAGGTCGCCGCAGAGAAGCTCTGTGCGAAGCCACCCGTCGCCGCCGCGCAGAGGGCGGCGATACAGAACAGCACTTTTTTCATGATCGTACCGCTACCCGCGGCGTCCTTTCGATTCGAGATAGCGGATCAGCAGTTCGGGACGGTCGGTCTGGATGATGGTCGCCCCCATGTCGAGCAACCGGCCGTAGACCTCCTCCGTCTCTCCCCGGAAAGCGCGGTCGTCGTTCAGCCCACCGCAGAGCGACGGCCAGAGCGAGTTCACCCAAAGCTTCGAACCGCCGTCCACGATGCGTTTCATGCAGGCTTCCACCTCGGGCGTATATTCGTCCCAGCAGACCTCGTAGGCCAACGGCTGCTTTTCCGATTTCCGGTACTCCTCGAAGAGTTCGCGTCCCTGCGGTTTGAGGATGTCGATGACCGGCATGTACATCATGTTGTGCGGATAGGCGGCGAACTTCGCTGCCACGACCTCCGCCGGACGCTTGCCCTTGATGAGCACCTGATCCGTGACGCCCAGCTCCTCGGTGACGGCCAGCGCAAGGTCGTAATATTCGTACCCCTGATCGATGTTCACCACGATGCGGCCTTTGCAGACTTCCAGCGCTTCGCGCAGGGTCGGCATCCGCAGATCGTCGGTAACGACGTTGTGTGCCCGGCGTAACTTGCAGCGGCGGATCGAGTCGTAGGTGATGTCGCAGACTCGGCCTTTTCCGCTGGTCGTACGGTCGATCGTCTTGTCGTGGCAGAGCACCAGCACGCTGTCCTTGGTCAGTTTGAGATCCATCTCCATGACATCCACGCCCATCGCGATCACGGACTCGATGGCGTCGATCGAGTTTTCGGGCCAGTTGCGCCAGTCGCCGCGGTGTGAGACGACCAACACTTTTTTCGATGCGGGATCGTGCAGTTCGGCGACGATCGCTTCGGCCCGGCCGCCGGTTTGCGACGGGGCGGTCTGTTCTCCGCACGCTGCTCCGGTGAGAGCAGCGGCGAGAATCAGCAGATGAGTGATTTTTCGTTTCATAGGTTATCGTTGGATGAAGACTTCGTTTTCTTATATCAGTTTCCGGCAGGACGATAGAGGATGTTCGCCGGAGTGACGTCGACCGCCGAGGCGTCGTAGGCGCCGAGATAGTCCATGTAGTTGTCGGCGTTGACGCCCGTCATGATGCAATCGCCTCCGTTGTAGGTTCCCACGTCACCTTGTGCGATGCAGTTTCGGAACTTCGCGGCTTTTTTACACTGTCCGAAGAAGGTTCCCTTGTAGTCGTTGTCGGGGCGGTCGGAGATGACACGGCCGTAGCTTTCGCATCCGATGAATTCGTTGTCGTTGTGGTTTACCAGACAGAGAATGCCGCCGGCGGCCCCCTTCGTACGGCTGATTAGATCGCCGCGGTTCACGACGTTGGTGAATTTGATTCCCGGTCCGGTGATGCAGGTGATGTTGCCGAGGCGGGCGTATCCCGATCTGGGAAAGGCGTTGTCGTTGAGTCCGTAGTTGGTACAGTCGGTCAGGTGCGTGTAGCGGTTGGCTGCGGCGACGATGCCGGAAGCACGTCGGACCTTTGTCGTGAGGTCGCCGCGGTTGATACATCCGTTGAAGATTACGGGGTTGGCCGAACTGGCGAGGTTGGTGCTGAACCCGCAGATGCCGCCGACGTGTATGCCCGTCGCTCCGTTGCCGGTATTGCCGCCGTCTTCGGACGTGAGGGCGGCTTCGTTGGTCAGGCGGTCGAGTACGACGCCTTTGCTGGCGAAGGCGAGTCCGACCATGCCCATCGTCATGCGGACGTTGCCTGCCGAGCCGTCGAACGACATCGGGGCGTTGTTGACGATATTGCGCACGGTAGCGTCGTAGACCACGCCGGCCAGAATGCCGCAGTCGGTGCCTTTCGAGGCTTTGACCGCCAGCGAACAGGAGGCGTCGAAGACGAGATTTTCGACGACGGCTCCGGGGCCCAATGCGCCGAAGAATCCCCATGCGCGGTTGGGAGTCGAGTTGTCGCATACCATGTGGAAATTACGGATCGAGTGCCCCTGCCCGTCGAAGAAGCCCGTGAATGGACGTCCCGACTCGATCGTCAATGCGTTGGTACCCGTCAGCGGACAGACCGCATCGCCGATCGGTGTCCACGTTTCGATGCCGGTCATGTCGATGTCGTTGAGCAGTACGACGAAGCCTCGTTCATCTTGCCAGGGGGCGAGACTTTCGCCCGCATTGACTGCCGCGGCGAATTCGATGAGATCGTCGGCCGTCTCGATACCGCCCGGAGACGCGAAGGCGTAGAGCGCTTTGGCGAAATGTCGGGCCGAGAAGATACCGTTCTTCTCGTTGTAGGTGCGTATTCCCGATTTGTAGATGTTTTTTGTGTAGGTTCTGCCGTCGGTCGTCGTGAGCGTGAGTTTCAGACCGGCCTCGGAGATGAAGCGCCCTACGGGGAACTTGATTGTCTGGGGACGGGTCAGATCGGCGTTATCGGGGAAATGCAACGTCAGTTTCGATCCCGTTCCGCCGGGGGCCGGCGTGAGGGCGAGGGTCGAAGGGTCGACCGTACCTGTGAAGGTCAGATAGCCGTCGAAGTCCTCCTGCGAGGCGGGTTCCACGGCGAGCGATTGCGCCGGACTATCCAATTCGCCGGCATCGATGCGCAGTTCGATGACCGAGAAGATATTGCGGAACGAGACATGGAGTGCACCCTCCGCAAGATTCTTATCGAGCGGTGTCCCGACCAGCGGTGCGCAGGCCGTGTTGGTCTGCTCCGTGCCTTGCAGGGTGATTGTACGCTGGGGTTCCACCGCAACGGTGCCTTCGACGGTCGTGACGGGATAGTAGGCCGTCAGCGGTTTCGAGGGGTCGTAGGCCGTGATCCCCGTATCGCTGGCGAAGGTGGTCGTGGCACCCGCTTCGGTAGCCGTGTAGACATAGGCCGTACCGTCGTAGACGACCGTAATGCGATCGCCGACTTCCCATGTGCTTTTTCCTTCGATGATGTCGGTTCGCGTTGCCGGAGTGCAGGAGGCCTTGATGACGAGTCCTGATGAAGCGTGAGGCGGAGTCGGTTCGCCGATTTCGGGATTTCGGGTGCAGCTTCCGAGCAGCAATGCTGCGCCGAATAGGATGATATATGTTTTTTTCATTTTTTCTGCAAAATTATTCTTTGTTCTGGTCCTCCTCGAATTCCGTGTCCTCGATGCCGTTATCGGGTCTTTCCTGCCCGATGTGGGACATGTCGGTGACGGCGTAGGGCGTAGTCAGGGCATAGCGTGCTGCTTGCAGGGCGATCGGGGCATTCGCCTCGGTAACAGGGGTCGAATAGCTGCCGTGGGTGGTATTCGATGTCGTATAGCGGAACGGATTTCCGTCGAGCGTCACACCTCCGAAGGCAGGCGAGATCAGTTTTTCGAATACGGCGCACGATGCGGCATAACGCGAAATGCCGTAGTCCATGTGGTACCCGTCGCGGGTCATGTCCATCGCGTTTTGGAGTTTCGACGTGCGGAGATTTTGCAGGACGGTGCCTGTGGCGATCACATCGTCGAATGCGACTTCGCTCATTACTTTTTGGCCTTGTGCGACGATGGCGGCGTACATGTCCGTCTGCGACGAGGCGAAGTTGTTGACGATCACCGTCTGTTGCGAATAGCTGACGAGTGCGGGATCGGCATAGGCCTGCGACAGAATATAGTAAAACTTGGGCATGGCGCCGGTTTGCGTTGACTTGACGTTGTCGATGAGTCCCTGCAAAGCCTCTTTCTCGGCCGAGGTCCACTTCCATGCGTTGACCTTGCCCGTGTGTTCCTGGATGGTCACGACGTCCCACTGCTCCGAAGCGGCTACCTCTTTGATCGTCTTGTTCATCGATTCGGTCCAGCCGGCCGCTCCCGGATTGCATTCGTAGCAACGGTAGTCGTTCACGGTGGCGAAGCCGTTGTTGTATTCGGGAACCGTACGCCCTCCGTAATACATGTGTGTCATCTTCACCTTGTCGATGCCCATGGCTTTCAGAATGCCGGGCAGATGCTCCACGGCATCTTTCGTAAAACTGTTCCCGATGAAGAGAATGCGCAGTTCCGCGTCGCCGCCCGCGCTTCCTCCGCCCGAGTTTCCGATTTGGTAGGCGATATTCGTAAGAGCCGATTGGTTCGCCCCTTGTTTCCCCAGGTAGTTGGCTTGCTCGGCATCGGCATAGGAGTCGAAAACGGGAGCATTGGCGTTGTAGGTTCCGACCTTGCCGCCGGCCGTACAGTCGGTCCATTGTGCCACGGCGTTGTTATACCCCCAGAATACACCTCGATAGGGGCTGTCGGTCAGGATCGTACCGTAGTTGGCGCAGTTCTCGAAGGTCGCGTCGCCTGCCGCCGACGTGATGCCGCCGCAGCGGGAACCGGTCGTCGAGGTGAGATCGCCGTAGTTCGAACATCCGATCATCGACGACCCTGCGCCCATGTTGCAGGCGATGTTACCCAAACGTCCCGCATCGTTTTTCGGACAAGTGTTCAGCTGCTTGCCGTGATTTACGCAGTTGGCCAGTTGGGTATAGCGGTTGGCCGCTGCGACGATGCCCGCGGTGCGTCCTGTCGCGGAGGTGATGTCGCCGTAGTTGATGCAGTCGGAGATGATGACTTTCTGCTGCGAAGCCCCGTCGTTGGTGGTGAATCCCGCAATGCCGGCGATGTGGTAGCCCGTGGCGCCTCCGTTCGTATTGTTGTCTCGGTTTTCGGCCGTGATCGTGCCGTTGTTGTTCACGTTGTCGATCGTGACGTTGGCTGTTTCGGCAAAGGCCGTTCCTATCAGGGCCATCGTGATGCGGACATTGCCCGCCGCACCCTGGAAAAGCATCGGAGCGCTGCTCGTGATGTCACGCACCGTAGCGTCGTAAACCAGTCCGGCCACTACGCCGTTCGATGAACCGGCTGTGGACGCGACGGTGAACGAACAGCCTGTGTCGAACGAGAAATTCTCGATCACGGCGCCGGGTGCCAAAGTTCCGAACAATCCGTATGTAGCCCCCTCCTCGCTGTTCGCAGCGACCATTTTCAGATTGCGGATCCGGTAGCCCTGGCCGTTGAAATGTCCTGCGAAGGGGGTTCCGGAGACCGTGAGTTTGTTGTTTGCGATGACGAAGGTCGCCTTGCCGATGGGTGTCCATTCGGCGACCTCGGACATGTCGATGTCGGTCAGCAGGCAGATCTCTCCGTTTTCGTTTTGCCATTCGCCGAGCGGCTTGCCGGAGTTGACCGCAGCCGCGAGAGCCACGAGATCGTCGGCCGTGCGAATGCCTTTGGCCGTCGAGACCTCGCCTCCGTACTTGGTATTGGTCACGCGCTCTTCGTTGCCGGCCTTGATCTTTCCGATATAATCCATGAAATTCATTTCGTTGATGGCGACCATTTCGTAGTCGCCGCCGTTGTAGGATCCTATTCCGCCGCCTGCGATGTTGTTGTCCATCTTTCCGAGGCTGTTGATATTGGCTACGAGCGTGCCGCGGTAGGTCGTGAGGTCGGAGATTACGTTGCCGTAGTTGGCCGAATTGATGATTTCGCAGTCTGTGGCATTGGACAGACAGAGCAGTCCTCCGGCGTGGGATTGGGAGTTGGTCGTCACGACGTCGCCGTGGTTGGTGCAGCCGTTTATGATCGACTGGGTGCCGAGGATGCAGGTGATGTTGCCCAGACGTCCGCCCTTGGAGCCCGCATAGGTATTCATCATGTCGCCGTAGTTCTCGCATTCGACGATGTGCGTGAAGGTGTTGGCTGCGGCGACGATGCCCGAAGCGCGTCCTGTCGAAACGGTCATGTCTCCGTGATTTATGCAGCGCAGGAACCGATTGGCGAAGGTCGATGTGCGGGAGGTGTTCGAGAATCCGGCGATGCCTCCGACCTGAGTCGAGGTGAATCCGTTGGCGTTGGCGGCACCCGGATCCGCTTTCAGTGCACCGTAGTTTGTCAAATCGGTCAGTTGCGAAACGGTATCCTCGCTCGTGCCGGCGCCGTAGACGAAGCCGACGAGCCCCATGGTCATCAGCTTGTTTGCCGAGTTGTTGCCTTCGCAAACCATCGGTAGATAGCTGGTGCATTTCTCGATCTTCGAGTCGACGCAGGCGCCGGCGATGACGCCGGTCGAGGTCGTTCCGTTGCCCGAAACGGTGAACGACCCCGTGTCGCCGCTTTCGGCACCCAATACGAGGTTCCGTACCGTGGCGCCTTTGAGGATGCCGAACAGTCCGTAGACTTGATTGTCCGAGGTGAGTGCTCCGGTCATCTTGCAGTTCAGCAGCGCGTGGCCCTGACCGTCGAACGTCCCTTCGAAAGCCGCACCCTCGACTTTCGATTCCGAAGCCGTGGCGACGAACGAACCGTTGCCGATGGGAATCCACGACGCGATCTTCGTCATATCGATGTCGTTCATCAATACGGCGGTCATTCGCTGTGCGCCCGTTCCGGCATTGACGTTTTCGGCGAATTGCACGAGTTCTTCGGCCGTTCGGATCTCGATCCGATCGCTCGTCGCCTTGGTGAAGAATACCGGTCGCAGTACCGTATGCTCCTGCATGTCGTAGGCCATTGCGATCATGTATCCATCGTCGAATCCGGTCGGGAAGGTGACGGTGATCCGCTGCTGTTTCCTGTCCAGGACGATTTCGACCCCTTCGGCCTCGGCGATGCCGACCAGTGCTTCCGCGGCATGTTCGCCGTGGAGTTCATATTCGATGGTTGCGGGAACCGTCGGGTCGACGACGGTGGTGTTGATTGCTGTCGAGAGCGTGAGATTCAGTACCTGCTGGATGGGGAGCGTGATGACCTTCCCGTCGCCGAGCGTCAGCGACAGGTTGCCGTTGGCGTCGCGGGCAATATCCTTGAACAGGCAGCTTTCGCCGTCGTTGGCTTCGATCGGATCTCCTTCGGCGTCGTTCAACCGTTCGCCGTTGACGGTCCAGAATCCCTCGGCGTCGACCGATACTTCGGGCGTGTATCCGCTTACGGGCACCTTTTCGCCGGCTTTGTCGAGCAGCGGCGAAGTCTTGCCGTCAGCCGTTACGGTCCAGTAATATAGATTGTTCTGCGGGTCGAGTTCGACACCGAGCAGCGGGACGTTGAGCATCTGGTCGACAGTGGCCAGTACGATGCTCTTCTCCTCGTTCTTGTTGTCCTTGTAGGTGATGATATAATTGCCTTCGGAGTCTTCGGTCATCTCCGTGATGACGTTGCCCGATGTCAGTTCGCTCAGGTCGGCGAGTTGACTGTTGAGCGAGGCGATGCGGTCTTGAAGTTTTGCGATCCGCTCCTTGATGTCGTCGAGACGTCCGCTGAGTTGCGAATCGTCGTAGTCGCTGCATCCGTAGACGAAGGTTGTCGCCGTGAGGAGCAAGAGATATAGAAACTTGAGTTCAACTTATAAATGCAACTTTTTGGGTGCGGATAATAAGCAATAAAAA
>OGUK01001919.1_pt1 | contig 12343 bp, 6 predicted proteins | sample 1553151 | NCBI WGS metagenome assembly OGUK01 (sample SAMEA2580208, study PRJEB22360) | human gut metagenome | biome: human gut; feature: human-associated habitat; material: faeces | place: Denmark | collected 2008/2010
CCGCTTGCGGAGCATCCACATTCGCCGGTAACCAGGAGAAGGTATTGGCTCCCTGGGCGATATAGTTATATTCAGAACCTTTCTTCAATAAAGAAACTATATTACCGGTTGCCCGATCCACATGAACCGTCAGACAATCGTTCTTCAGTGTCGTTCCTTCTATTTTACAACTGCCCGACAAAGAGCATTTGCCTTCCACTACACGGAAATGACGGGAACTCAGTGCAGGTACTTCCGGCACATAGACCAACAACTCACCGGTAGAAAGACGTTGGGAAAGAAGCTCTTTACCATTCTGATCGACTACTTTATCCCCTTTCAGACTTTCTTTTGCCGTCAGCCTAATCACACCGCTCTGCGGCCATGAATGCGTATTAAAGACAGCGATACCTCCGTTTGACGGACCTTCCTTAGGCCCCAATGCCCCATTCGACTTATCCGTGGCAGGAGCCAGCGATTCATCCAGCATATCGATCGAACGGTCTTCGGCTTCATGGAAGTAAGACTGTTTCACTTTCCAGATGGCATCCTGGAAATAGGGTTCGGTTGGGTTCTCAAAACACCAGGTATGTTCCGAACCTAACAGGATATAACGCCAGGCCTCATCGAAATCTTCGCGCGGAGCTTTTCCTCCGTCTGCCAGCATGGACCAAATTGTTTCTGCCTGCACCAATTTCTCCTTGGCATTCCGGTTCTTGGCTGTCAGGCCAGCAGCCGTACCCAGACCGTCCGTCCAGTATTCGGTATAGTCACCGGAAACGACCGGCAACTGGTCACCGTACTTCTCTTCTATCATCGACATGATTTCATGACCGCCGCTGATAATGATTTTCGGATAAGCATATTTCTCATTCCACTCTTTCACCGCAAAAGGGACATCGGCATCCAGCGGATTATTATCCCACAACGACCAGGAAAGAACGGTATAATCATACGGATAATTCTCTTTTTCCAACACCGTCAGTTTCTCGGTAAAATCGACATTGGCATATCCCATACGGATCACTTTCGGCACTTTTGCCGGGTCACGTTGTCCGAACCACGGACGTCCGGTCTCTCCGCCTTTTCCCATACTGCCGCTATTAGCATAACCGCCCGGCTGAAGGAACAAGACTTTCGACTTGCCGTCGGGACCTACCCACCAAAAGGGTTTTCCATCCATATTCTTATGAGCATTTCCTGCGCGGTCAGTATTCGGCCATGAGATAATATACTTAACACCCTCCTGTGCCATGACCGGAATCAATCCCCACGACATACCCGGTATATCGAACTGCTGGAAAACATCCGAAGGAACTCCGCTCAACCGTTGCATCTCGCGGGTAAACTTGAAGACATGGAACAATTCCTCATCGGCACAGGTACTGGTATTCAGATTCAGATAGCTGGCATCCAAACATATCTGCCCTTTCTTCATGGACTCAACCAGTTCATCCCGCATCTCCGGATTGGATTGCCACAACCGCTCCATAGGCCAGCCTACTTCCGGATTCCAGACAAAACGGGCACCGTCGGGATGATTCTTCGTCTCTTCCGCCAGTTTTATTCCTTCAATGATATTGTTTTTATGAAGCTGCTCTACGTTCTTATGCGTATTTGTATAACCTATATCCACGTGGGCATGGTTGTACAGATAAACATTCCAGTGACGCATAGGGGTAATACTGACCTTTTGCTTGTATGTCTTATCCGCCCCACGGAGGACAAATGTGACTTCCGACTTCTTCTCTGTAGGTACTGTGGCAGGTAACATAACATCTACTTCTGTCGAGTCTTTCGCATTCAATACAAAATGGTTCTTTTCTGTTTTCCCCTTGGTTATCACTTCGACCGAAAGATCACCTTTCAGTTCCTCTCCTTTCAACCGAACCGTTACAATACGTCCGGGTGCACCGTCGGCCCTGTAACCGTAAAGCGGGCGTACGATATAATCGATCGCACCGGGTTTTATGTCAGCCTGAACGGTGGCAGATAACGCTGATATCAATAAACAGATTCCTATTCGCTTTTTCATTATACTACTTATTAGATTAGCAATTTATTTATCATACAAAATAAAGACGTTCTTACTTACTGTACAATAGACATTATTATTGTTTACTTGTACTATCTTGCGATATCTCGTTTACATCACCTCAAAACTGCCATCCAACCTGATATCCTCAACCGAAGAACCTATCATCACCTTAAACTCGCCCGGCTCCAATACTTTCTTCATCTCCGGATTCCATACCTTCAGATCTTCCTTTTTCACGACAAGCTCGATTGTCTTTGTCTCACCAGCTTTAAGATATACTTTCTTAAAAGCTTTAAGAGCCTTTAGCGACGTACTGGTGCTACTCACCATATCACGGATGTATAACTGCGTGACCTCTGCCCCGTCACGCTTACCTGTGTTGGCTAGTTCGCAAGTAACCTTCACCACATCGTCCGCTTCTTTTATATGCATGTTTTTATATTCGAATGTAGTATAGCTCATACCATGACCAAAGCAGAACAAGGGTTTCGGATGTGCAAAGACATAATCACGACCGGGATTTTCCGGCGTACCCGGACTCTTGTAGAACCCTCTGGCAGATGGTTTCTGAGCAGCATACATAGGTATATGCCCTGTCGTTGGAGGAAAGGTCATGCTAAGACGACCGGAAGGATTGACCTCTCCAAACAGTATACGCGCTACAGCCTCTCCACCTCTCTCTCCCGGATACCAGGCTTCGACAACCGCATTCACCTTCTTCGCCTCTTCACCAATCGTCAGCGGACGACCGTTTATCATCACAAGCACGATCGGTTTACCGGTAGCGGCAACGGCTTCGAGCAGTTGTGGCTGAACACCTGGAAAATCCAATTCGTTACGATCATAGCCTTCACCGCACGTAGCCAGTTCTTTGGAGTTTTCATCACCCCAGCCAATACCCGAAAGTGTTTGGCTTGTACCACCCAGCACCAAAACAACCGCATCACTATTCTTTGCAATCTCTACTGCCGAAGCGATACTGTCGGTAAACAACGATGTGATACCACAGCCGAGAGCGTAATTGACCTTTACCTCATCCCCTAGGTATTCCCTTAATCCCTGAAGGACAGTAACACCATAGTCGTTATTTTTTGTAGGACTGTAATCACCAAACTGCACTTTATCGGCATTCGGACCGATCACAGCCAAAGATTTCAGTTTGCTTTTATCCAATGGCAGTATGTTATCATTATTTTGTAACAAAACAATAGACTCCTCAGCTATACGCCTTGCCAAATCCACATTTTCCTTCGTATGGACTTTCTGTTGATCGTTTTTATGCACTTTAAAGGGACGATCGAACAACCCCATTTTAAATTTCATCGTAAGAACACACCTTACACGCTCGTCGATAACCGACTCAGGTAACCGACCCTCCTTGACAAGTTCTACCAAATGTTTATATCCGTATGCACTGGGAGCTTCCACATCCACTCCGGCTGTTATGGCCTGAAAGCCTGTTTCCTTTGGTCCGTCGGCTGTATGGTGGAGATAATTCATCATGCCTATAGCCCCATAGTCAGAGAAGATATATCCTTTGAATCCCCATTCATCGCGAAGTACATCCTTCAACAACCATTTACTGGCATGAATAGGCACACCGTCTATCTCATGGTAACCAGGCATAATACTATAGATATTAGCCTCTTTCACTGCTGCCTCAAAAGGATACAGGTGATCTTCCCTCAATTCTCTTTCTCCAACCAATGCCGGAGCAATATTAATTCCGGCTTCCGGTTTGGAATAGGCAACAAAGTGCTTTCCCATAGCTGCCAGCTTCCCGGGAGCTATCCCCTTTGCGGACTGTACCGGCTCACCTTGTAACCCTTTCACGAAAGCTACCCCCATCTCCTTTACCAGATAAGGGTCCTCCCCATAGCATTCTTCGACACGTCCATAGCGGGGATCCCTGGCTATGTCGAACAAAGGAGAAAGAGCCTGATCCACACCGGCGAGCAGGGCTTCCTCGGCTATCACGCCAGCCATTTCCTGGATCAACTCCGGATTCAAACCGGAACTGGATCAGCGCGGGATTCCATGGCGACCCAAAGCCGATCGATTGAGGGAAAATAGTTGCCCCCAGTGCCATATGTCCGTGCAAGCACTCGGCAATCTGAATGGCGGGGATACCCAACCGGGTCTTTGTCCGCAGATATTGGTCGGCTGCTTCCGAATAAACCGCAATCTTTTCGTGTTCGATAAAGGGACTTTCCAGGCAACCGATACTCTCACCATTGAAAAGGGAATCCAAGGAACCGACCGTCACCTTTCCCTTTTTGTCTATTTTCAGCCGGTTCAGACTTTTCATATTCAACTGGCCTACTTTTTCTTCCAACGTCATACGTCCCAGCAAATCACTGACGCGTTGTTCTACGGATAATTTCGGATTTTTGTAAGGAAAATCTGACGTGGCCGCCAGAGAATGAATGCCTAAACTACAACTTAGGGATAGGCATAACAGCATTGTTTTTCTTTTCATGATATCGTTTGTTTTTCTATACTGCACATGAAGTGTAAGTTAAAACAAAAATATAAATAACCATTTCGATAATAAATAGCAAATAATTGCTTATTCCGTGGATTATTATTGCTTACTTTACAGTGTCAACCCGATTATTATATGTATTATGGCAAAAGTAGAACTTGGTTTTTCCGGCGAACGTTTCATCTATCTGCCGATCCCTATGATCAATCTGATGGAAGACAGTCCCCTCACAGGCGACCTGTATCTTTATTCCATGGGCTTTTTTGCGCGTGCTTCCCACCATTATATAAACCGTCCCGAAGGATGTGACGAATATCTGTTCATTTATTGCAAGGACGGACGGGGATGGGTCGAATTATACGGGAAACGGAAAATGCTGGAGGCTAATCAATTCATCATACTTCCACGCCACATTCCGCATGCTTACGGAGCAGACGAAGAAAATCCCTGGACTATTTACTGGTTACATTTCAGAGGAAGCAAAGCGCCTCTTTTCTCCTCCCGTTTCGATAAGCCGACGTCGGTTCCTCCCTCAGCACAGTCGCGGATAGAGGAACGGATCGATTTGTTTGAAGAGATGTTCAATACTCTGAATGAGAGTACGGACATGGATCATATGCATTATGCCAATCTATGTTTTGCTCATTTCCTGGGATCGTTCCTTTTTATCAATATTTATCGCAAGCAGTTCCGCCAAAAGGAATATTCGGAAAACATAATCAACCGTGTGGTACATTTCATGAATGATAATATCGAATCGAACCTGAAGATTACGGACTTTGCCAACTTCTGCGGTTATTCGGAATCCTACTTCTACCGTAAATTTGTCAAAGAGATCGGACATCCCCCAATGGACTATTTCATCCGTCTGAAAATAGACAAAGCCTGCAAGCTCCTGATCCAGACAGATATGAAGGTGAATCAGATTGCTCACAAGCTTGGCTTTAAAGAGTCTCAATACTTCTCCCGTACGTTTTCCAATGTGATGGGGGTTTCTCCACTAGAGTTCAGAAAGCAGAATTTCAAGTTATAACATATAGTATTTCAGAGATTAATTTCTTTAGTCTCTCCCGGATTCAGGGAGATAGACTTCAGCCCATTTACGGAAGCCGGCATCAATACGTTGCGTGCTTCTTCGGAGGTTTCCGCTAAAATCCGCACATCGGCAGAGTAAGTCGTGGGGTTGGTTATTTTCAATACCATACGGCCATCGCCTCCCTGCTTCTTTTCTACCTTCAAGTGGTCGAATACAGTTACCTCCTGCCGGTCTGTTTGCACATAAATACTTGGAATTTGGGTAACTGTCAACAAGGCACCCACTTCACACCAAGAGCAAGAGGCAAAGATATTGCCGCCAACTCCACCTTTACCTTCCCAATCACTCAAATTGACACGTTCACACATTCCTCCCCAAGGCATGGAACCGATCGGGCATTCCTGGCGACTGACATATTGAGGTAATCCATGGGCTATATCTTCCAACAAATCAAGTGCACGCCTGTCTGCCGTCGCACGATAATATTTCAACAAACTATGTCCGGACCAAGTACAGATACCAGGTGCACCATGTTTGTTGGCTACGCTCGCCCAAACCGCACCGGTTGCATGAGCACCCGCTTTCTCCATAGCTGATCCTTTAGGAAAGTGAAAATCGTAAGAGACCGTCCAGCTGGCACAAACCGGCAACAATTCTGCCGCATATCGTAACCACTCTTTATCCCCCGTCTCTTCATAAAGCACCGTAAAAGACTCGAATAAAGCAAAAGCCGACTCACTATCCGGTGTTGACAAAATCTCACCCGGCCCCCCGGTAGTATAGCCCTTCTTGACATACTTATCATAGAACCAACGTCCCCCTAGTATGGCTACCTCCAGATAACGCGGGTTATTATAGGTCTTAGCCGCCATAGCCAAACCGGCAGGAACAATAGCCCCGGCGCATGAATTACCTATACAAATATCACCAGTCTCCACATCTACGAACTGACCGAACTGACCATATTTATCCCATAGACGGACAAAAGCATCCGCCTGCTTGCGTGTACCTTCCTTCCAAGAATTTTTTATCTGTTCTCCCCTCGACTTCAGCAGATTCATCTGTAATTGCGCAAGGTACAACCAGTCACCTTGCGAACGAACAAAGGTTACATTATCTTCCAATGGCTTCCCGTACCCAAATCCATAAAACTCTTTGCCATCGCCATAGGCATAAAAGAAACCGGACTTGGCTTGCGTGCGATCATAAATAACATCCAAGTTCTTCATGGCACGTTCCTTGTCTGAATCAGTACCCCTCAAAAGGATAGGATAAGTAGCCTGGCCACCTCCGCACCAACCCAGTTGCCAAATGAAGTTCCAGGTTGCTTTATCTTTTACATCACTCAACCAATACATATTGATACGATCATCCCAACGGCGAGTTTGGTACAGATTATTCATCAACGTCCACAAATGGCTATAAGGTACCACGTCATGACGTTCACTCCTATTGAAATCCTTACGAACCTCTACAAAACGATCCATCATATCATTCAACCGTTTTGCTTTAAAGTCGTACACACGGCAAGAGATAGACACTCTTTCTCCCTCTTTCAGAGTTGCCGGAATATCATCTCCATTGCCTGTACGTGTAACAGGAGCCGTGATAGAAAAAGTGGCCTCCGAACGATCTTCATTTTCCTTTATGGTCAAACCATAATCCCCTAAATCATTTCCCTGGTTGGTCTGCACCATCCAAGCCTTACGATCCTTTTCCGAGAAGTAAGCCATCAAAGGAGTGGATGCGTTACCGGAAGTCAACTCAATCGGTTTAGACGGTTCGCCTTTCCTGCCCAATGTAGGCTGAGAAGAAGTGACAGTCGTAGGCATATCCACACGCCACTCGGCTTTGTCATACCAAAAAGGAGGATAACCGATATTCTTGGTAGCAAACCGGTTCCCGTCATAAACGATAGCAGGGACAAAGACATAATTATCCGGTGTCCACTCGTCCATTTCAAAATCTACGGCAAACGAGACATTCTCTGCCGTTCCTTTTTTCAACTCCCAGGTAAACGTATAATCCAGCGCTGTTTTGTCGCCCGGAACCTGTTGTTTATCTGTTCTCAATACCCACTGACACCCTTTGGAGTCTGTTACTATCGAAGTTCCCTTCTCCTCAAAAGAGGTAGAAGCTACTACTTTATTATTTTGATGATATCTCACTAAAGGTTTGATATCCCCTGCAGCATAAGCATTACTCAACGAAAATACCGATGCCATCCATAAACCAGTAATAATTAATTTGTTTCTCATGATAAATGTTTTTTACTTACTCTTTGCAATTTTCAAACAAGCGCCTCCGCCTGGTGCCAACGTAAGCGTAATCGTATCCTTACTGGTCACCTCTTTCTTCGAAGCTTTATACGTTTCCCGATTGTTTAGATAATGCCCATTATCTCCATCTTCCACAATCTCAGCCAAATAGTTACCTTCAGGCAGAAAATCAAGCGGCAAGTTGATGGTACGACCGGATTCATTCGTGGCTGCGCCTACCAGATAAGCCTCCTCCGTCTGACGCATCATAACAATGTATTCGCCAATTACACCTTGCAATGTACGACTCTCCTTCCAAGGCATCTTCTGGGAAGAGATGAAATCGAGCAACTCCGGATATTTCTTATAATACTCAGGGATATCCGGAAGAATGGTGGCACCGGAGAAGGTTATTAAGGTGCGGGCCGCCTCGGACACGACGGTAGAAGGACATTCCTGATTATTGTCCACGCGGGTGGTAGGTCCCCGGCGCAGGTCGAACATACCGTTGTTCATATCCAGCGGACCGGCCACCATATTGACGAATACGGAAGTGACGAAGGTCTTCGGTTCGAACACACGATGAGCATCCAACTGGGCAAAATTGTATTCGCGCGTGACAGCATTCGGCCAAGTACGCATCTGTCCATAGGGGTGCACAGGGCCGTCGTGATAATCCACCAGCAGATGATTTTGGGCACATAGTTCGGTAATCATCCGTGTACGATGGTTTTTCTCCTCCTGTGTTCCGCTCATAAACCCGTATTTCACACCGGCTGCACCCCATTCGCCATATTGCTTCAACGTCTCCTCGATAGGGTATTGACGTCCTCCCACATCATTCAGATATAGCCAGATGCCTACGCCCTTTTCCTTTCCGTACGCAATCAGCTTTTGCACATCGCGTGCCTTGTCTCCCTTTGTCGGATCAGAATCTGATTCAAACTCTGGACCATACCAGTTGGCATCCAGCACCAGATATTTGAAGCCTTGTTCGGCCGCGAAGTCAACCATCCGAATCCAGGAAGGGTAAGACATCGTATACTTAAAGCCTTCCCATTCCGCACCGTCGATACGCCAATCCCACAGGGCGACGCTCGGTTTTACCCAGGAGAAGTCATACGAGGGATCCGGGTCGGGGTTGAGAAGTTCTATTAAATGCGAGTCGACCAGTTCACCCGGCTGGTTGCCGTGCATAATGACACGCCAGGCGGAGGCATATCCGGGGACTAAGGCAGACGGTTTGGAAGCCACGGTAAATTCCGTTTTCCCTTTCTCCGACTTCAACCGGAGCGGTTCGCCCGTACGTAAGTCCGCTTCATGGATAGCCATAAAATGGCGGTCGCTGGCTTGGATCGTCATTACCGGCAATCGTTCCTCTCCGGTTTCCGTCAGTCTTTCCGGACCAAGGTTGTGATATTCGCCGTTGTAATACCATGCCGTATAATCGCCGGCAAAGTTGTAGGAGGTTTCTTCCGATTCCACCTTGGCCTCTCCCGCCAGGTCTTCAGGAATACGGTATTGGAAAGCTACGCCGTCGTTGTAGGCGCGTGCTACCAAGATTATCTTTTCCGGGAAAGCACCCTTACGGCTCAATTCAAGGACCACTTCATTGAAATGGTCATCCACCTCCGTACGTTTTCCCCATATCGGTTTCCACACATCGCGCACTTTTCTCTTGGAGACATCATTGACTTTCCAGCCTTCGCCCGGTATGTCATCGTCACCAACCAAGTCAAAGCCCAATTCAGATTCGTTGATGAGCGGAGTACCTTCCGCCTGGAAAGAATAGGTCCACTCTCCCTCCTCATTCGGACAGAGTTGCATAACCAGGTTGCCGTCGGGTGAGGATAATGTATAGTCGTTATTTGTACATGATGAGCACATTCCCAATAGAGCGATCAGAAAGGCTCCTGATAGAATTCGTTTATTCATTCTGTTTCTTATAAAGTGTTTGTATCTTGTTATTTCTTCAATCGTTCCCGACTTTTCTGTTGATGCCCTCAAAAAACTCATGCATCTGCACATCATACTCATCCGGTGTCGTATGCCACTCCGAAAGACGTGTAACTCCTGTCTCACGGCAAAGAGCAACGAACTCATCCAGACGAGTCAGAATTTCCGGACGCGTACGCCATTTTCCATCTATCTGTTCGAAGCAACGCCTATCTGCCGTTCCTCTTTTTTTCGCTATATTAAACAAAGCATACGTAAGTGGCATATGAGCCACCTTCACCCGTTGTAATATTTCCGGTTGTCCGTCGACGGCCTTCATTGCCTGAGTAAATATAGCTTCGTAACGCTCCATCAACTCATCCCGCAAAAAACCTTTTTCGCAATAATCTTCCGGATTCATAAAGATACCCAACTTCTCGCCGGAAGCCTCCAGTTCATCATGCATCAGATCGATATACCGGCGAATATAAGGGGCTGCCTCGTGGTAATAGTGTTTCAAGAAATCATCCATTTCTGCATTGATGTCGCAATTGGGATTCCAAAGCAAACGAGCAATCAAATACTGGCGCAATTCATAAAACTCACCGCCTATCTCCCGGTTCCCTTGTTGAAAATGGGCATTCGTTCCATTCTCTACGAAAAACCGAATGTTCGGTTGCAAGACCCGTAAGTTAGGGAACGGACTTACCAGGTTTCTAAACTGTACGACATAATCCCAAATCATAATATCCCGAGTCAGTTTACCCCAGGCACGAAGATCTTCACCAAAGTTATCATTCGGATTGGTAGCAATAGGTGCTTGGCGCTCCGACTCAATATTACAAAGCATAATCTGCACATTTTCACGCGGAACGATTGAGCGAGGCGGCTTACGGCTATATTGATAGGCCAACGTTGAAATTACTTTGTCGGGGAAACGCTCAGCCACCCGATTCACAAAATCCAAGACTGAACCGCTGTGACTCTCTTCCTGCTCATCCAGTTTCGCACATTTCTCACAACGGCAATACCCATAGTTGTCATTTTGGCTGACCGACCAGTAGGTGGCTTTCGGAAACTGAGCCATCGCATCTTCCAAATTCTTCACCAGTACATCAAAAACCTCGGGATTGGAAAGACACAACTGAGCCGGATTTCTTTTTCCGTCAATCAACGCATAATATTCGGGATGTGTTTTAAAATATTCAGCAGGCGGAACCAACAATTCAAATGTATGAACCATATATCCCCATTCACCATCCGTCACGCCGTCTAATGTACAATGATCGATTTTATGCCAATCAGAGTAGAACGGATCAAACGCATCGCGATAATGCGTATCACGGAATAGATTAACCGGTACCTGTGTATCATCTATCTTCCCAACCTCTACCTGTTTAAGTTTCGGATACTCAAATACCTTGGATGAAAGACAACGATATCCAAGATATTGATCAAAGAAAGAATAAACTCCGTATAATGTTCCTTTATCTTTGCCACCAACAATCGACAAGCGTCTTCCTTCTGTCCGAATTGTAAATCCGTCTTCTGCAAGTTGGGTTGTATCAATATCGGTATGTGAGGAGGCACCAATCAAAATTTCATACCGCCCGCCAGACTCCGTATCCAAAACCACCGGTAAGGTAACACCGCTACTCAAAGCCAATAACCGACTAAACTCATTAGCGGCATGTCGTTCATTTTCTGTTGCATCCGAAGATACTACAATTACATAGTCACTTCGTCCCTGGTCAGCCAATATTAATGGACCATTTTGACAAGAGAGGAGCAGTGACATCGCCACTACCCCTCCAAGTATTAAAAGTTGGTATATCTTCATCGTTTATTTATATTTGTTTTATAAGCATCTCGATTGCACAAAAATGTACAATATTATCTTAAATTACCAACAAATGTAAATAGCTTTTAGAGCATACAAAATAGCAAATAATTGCCTATTGGGTGGATTATTATTGCTTATTACATCACTTTATATTGTAAGAAGGAATAATCTGCCGGATTGTCAATTGTAAAAGTAACAGAACCATCCTTCGATACCTCTACTTCTTTTGTCTGCTTACTTTTCAAGTTGGATATTTTCAACTTCTTTCCTGCCAAGAATTTCAATTGAATCGGTTTGTTAACCTCTCCATTATGTAACTCCCGGAACAAAAGCAGATAGCCTTCATCCTGCTTGTCATTGATAAACTGGAAACCTGCCCAACTAGCATTAGTCGGTGTCTCGCCTATCGGAAAACTATAGCAGTCAAACATCTTCTCGCGATGCTCCTTATACAGGGAAATAAGAGATTTCAACTCTTTCCGGCCAGCTTCATCCAGATATTGTGCACTCTGGAAAAAGACCGGAATAAAGGGCAATCCCATCGCAAAGCAATAGCCGTGTCCATGCTTGTCCGCATCGCTATAGCGTGTATCGACCCGCTTCGGGTTCTGGAGTAAGACCTGCAACTTATTACTATTGAAATATTTACTCATCAGCCAATGTTGACGCAACACATGATAAGGCACCATGATCAGATGTTCCGGCAACGCCTCCTGTATATTCTGGAAATAGATGCTACCATATTCTTTTGCATAATACCAGCCATATC
>OGUK01001922.1_pt1 | contig 12313 bp, 9 predicted proteins | sample 1553151 | NCBI WGS metagenome assembly OGUK01 (sample SAMEA2580208, study PRJEB22360) | human gut metagenome | biome: human gut; feature: human-associated habitat; material: faeces | place: Denmark | collected 2008/2010
TTTATTTTGCTACCCCGGAAATTATCCTGTTTGCTTGACATAACTGCTTCATGCAATTGATTCGCCAAATCGGCATTCCCATCCAGATAGTCGAAAAAAGCCCGCTTAGCTGCACTCTCCCGAATGCCGTCTGGATATTCTGCACCACTTTCCGGTTTATGTACTTTGCGAGTCAACTCCACAATTTGCCGCAGATATTCCTCGTAGTTGATTACATCATTTCTGCGCTTTTCAATCAGCTCGCGCAGAAGTGCCGACATTTTTTCGTAGTATTTTGGGTTACTCTGGTGCCTTTCAACGATTTCCTTGCCAACATTGTTTTCAATAGTTTCGGCAACAGCTTCCTGCTCTTTTGGGGTAGATACCGGCATGTCTTTCAAAGCAGAAATACCGTTGTCTACCAGTAGTTCAACTAAAGTGGCCCCGCCAAAGGAAGTGAGTACTCGACTGGGATCAGCCGATAAGTAAGTGTCAATCAAGTGGCGCATATCCGGATCATATTTTTTCAAATCCACATAGTCACCACTGGCCAGTCGTACATTATCTCGAACCTTGATGTAATATGTGACTTCTTCCTCAATTGCCTTGATCTGAACCAAAGTGTAGTGGTATTTTTCCTGCAATTCGCCAGATACTTCACCGAATGCCCGAAGTGCAGCAGCAGACAGATTATAAAGCTGTTCCCGCTTAGGCATGTTTTCCTCTAACTCTCCCAAATCAAAGGCTTCTGTATTTGTTCCACAAAAATAGTGATAATAGTCTACCATATCCTTGGGTGGCGCTACCGGCTCGCATAAGGCACGCAGAGCCTCCAGCGAATCCTCTAGCTGTTCTTTTGCTTTATCCAAACGATCCGAGAGCAAGCCCGAAACATCATCTTTATCGTAACAGTCAAAAGCCTCAGACGTATAGTCAGCGACGGCCCTTTCTAGCGAGCGAAACAGATCCTTGTAGTCGATAATATAACCAAATTCCTTATCTTCGCCGTCCAGACGATTCACACGGCAGATTGCCTGGAACAAGCCATGATCCCTCATAGATTTATCAATGTAGAGGTAGGTAGCAGGCGGTGCGTCGAATCCGGTCAGCAACTTATCTACAACGATCAAGAGTTTCATCTGTTCCGGTTGCTTGATGAATTTTTCTTTGACCTCTGTTTCAAATGCTTTTGGGTCTTTGCCATTCAGCATCCGCATATAGATTTCATATTGCTCAACAGCCTCTGTCTCGCCGTCATCTCCTACCGTTTCGGTGCGAATATCACCCACTGCAGGTTCATATGAGGTCACAATGGCGCACTTGCCCTTCAGTTCTGTCTCTTGGAACAGCTCATAAAACTTGCACGCCTGATAGATACTTCCGGCTACCAGCATTGCATTCCCACGCCCATCGTGTAAGCGCGGTTTGGTTTCCATATCAAACACGATATCCGCTACAATCTGCCCCAGACGAGCCTTGGAGCTGAACACTTTCTGAAGATTGCCCCAGCGCTGCTTCAGTTTGGCCTTTGCCACATCGGTTAGGCCCCTTGTCTTGGCCTCAAACCAGGCATCGACTTTCTCCTGCTGGACAACACCCTGCTCCACTTCACGGGCCTCATACCGGAGGTCCAGAACAACCTTGTCCCGTACAGCTTCATCGAATTTATAGCGGTGGATATACGGACCAAAAACCTCTAGGCTGGTCTCCTTGTCCTTTTTCATCAGCGGAGTGCCGGTAAAGCCGATGAAAGTCGCATTTGGCAGAATAGTCTGCATAGCTTTATGGAGCTTGCCGGACTGGGTACGATGGCACTCATCTACAAACACAAAGAAATCACCTTTAGGGGTGAAATTTTCTGGCAGAGAGCGTTGTAGTTCCTCAATATAGCCAGTATAATCTGCTTCACCGCTTTTTTGTTTGTTTTTCTTCCCAAACTTATGAATCAGCGAGCACATCATGACGGGTGAAGTATCATTGATTTTCCGAATCAGTTCGCTACCTCGGCGAATGCGCACGATGCTCTCATTGACTCCAGCAAAAACCTGTTCAATCTGCACATCCAGCTCATCCCGATCAGTGATAATCAGAATGCGACTGCCCGAAATATTTTCCTTGATCCACTTACTCAGCCAGACCATAGTCAAGGATTTGCCCGAACCTTGGGTATGCCAGATAATACCACCCTCATGCCGCTGCACAAAATCACGCGCCGCCATATTGCCGAAGAACTGATTGGGACGGCAGGTCTTTTTCACCCCGCTGTCAAACACAATAAAGTTGTGCAGCAGCTCAACAAACCGTTCTTTCCGGCACAAAGAAATCAGATTTTTGTCCAGACGCAGCGGATAGTCCTCGATTTGGGCACGTACTGCTACCGAAACTTCATCTTTGGCATTGGAATCTTCTTTCCAGGAAAGATAGTATTTTTCCGGTGTGCCAGTGGTGCCGTAACGAACGCCCTCCGAATCATTACCTGCCAAAATAAGCCCTATGGTGGCAAAAAACTGCATGATCATATCCGGGCGCTGATTGGTCAGGTTTTGGCGAATGCCTTCCGACATGGAAACCGTGCTGCGCTTCAACTCAACCACAGCAAACGCTATACCGTTGATGTACAGCACCAGATCAGGTCGTTTGTGTTTAATGGTCACTTCCTCGGCTATGTAGAAGTCATTCTCCAGCGGATGTTCCCAATCCACAAACTGCACAGTGGTTTTGTGCTGGCCTACCGACTCGCTGACTTTTACACCGTAACGCAGCTTTTTATAGGTCTGCTCATTCAGATCGTAGAGATTCACCGACTGATCTCCGGCAGCATCCTGCAGCTCCTTCAGGGCGCGGCTGATGAGCACCGGCGAATATTTCTTCCTGGTCAAAAATTTCGTCAGCAATTCCGTTTCAATATTGGAGTTTTTTCGCTCGGTGAAATCGCCCAGATAGGTGTAACCCAGTTCCTGGGCAAATAGCTTTATGACACGCTTCTGCGTGGCTTTTTCCCGTTGGCCGACGCCCATCTTTATCCCTCCTTATCAGGGAATAGTTCTCGGCAGCGTTTGATTGCCCGCTGAATATCTGCGTCCTTGAAATAAGTCTTTTTCAGCTTATCTCTCCATTCTTTGTTGGAACGGATCAAATCCTTAATAGCTGATACTGACACTTCTATACCCTCTTGGCACAAATCACACATTGCCATATCCACTGTTGCCAAAAGTTCCAACTCATCTACATTCGTGTACTGGAACTGAGATACCAGCCAATCAATGTCCGCTTGTTTGCCCCAATCCTGTAAATAGGCCAAAGCTTGTTCCATCTTTTCGCCTTTTGCAAAGCAACTGCCTTTATCGCTCGTTTTGACTTGAATATAGTGATTCTTTTGAGCAATCGGTTCGCCACCCTTGTACCGTACCACATCGGCATAGGGTCCGGCGGCTTTTTTGTGGAAGGCGGAAATGTCGGCCTGTTCTTTGCGGCGAACCAGGTAGAGCAGCTTCTGAACTTTCTTGCGTCCGAGAGGATATTTGGGAGAATGAAAGGCATTCACAATACCCGCAATCATAACAGCATCATCAAAATGCTGATTATGTGCCGGTTGAGGTTGTTTTTCCTGAACCGCCTGTCTTTTCGGTTGTTCATTGCCTGCTGTATTCACCAGCCGAATCCGCCCGGTGAGTAGCTCCTGCATCATGCCTTGCTTGATCTGCTGATACTTGGCCAATTTCTTTTCCAACTGTTCAATCTCACTGTCCATATCGGAAAACACATCAGCAATTGCTTCTTGTTCATCCACCGAAGATGGATATTTGAAAATTAACGCCGAAACATTCGCCTTGCTGATGGAAGACACCTTAATTCCAGTAATAAAGGGCAACATTTGATCGTGAAAATATCCGGAGTTCATGTAATAACCAAGGAATTTAGGGGCAAAAGGCAGTTTTGGACGGCACAGCATAGTATGCTGCCCTGATAGAACTTTTCCGCGGATATTTACAAGCTCAACACACTTGCCAACAGTGTTATCCTCTGCTGTATCGGCCATGATAACATCACCGTTTCTAGCATAGCTGGACTCAGAATATTTTTTTACTGAAACTGTTTCTAGCAAATATGGCACCGCTGTGTTTGATATATCTAAGCAGGCTCCATATTTAGTCAAAATATCACCATAGTGAATATTATGAATAGTCCCTGTATCAGTCATTTGATCCCTTGTAAACGCATTTGTGGGAAGGAAGTCAAAAAGATCTGCAAATGAAGCTTCGCTCCACTGCTCACCAAACCCCGGCAGGCGTTTTTTGCCGGTAAGCAGTTCCTGCATAGCTCCCTGTTTGATAGATTTCTTTTTCTCAATCAGCTTTTGCAGGGAAGAAATCAGGTTGTCCACATCGGAGAGGGCTTCAGCAATAGCTGATTGTTCTTCTACATTAACAGGAAGAACCAGCGGAATTGACGACAGAATCCTTTCGTTTAGACCTGCCATTGTAGTGCCATAAGCATTTTGAATTAGAAAGTTTTTTGCTGTATTGCTTTGAATCGCGTAAAACAGATACAGAGGTAATATGCTTTTATTTATAACCCGGAGTCGAATCCCATCTGACCCCAAAAAGTATTTAGATTGTGTACTTGGAATAAGTGCCGACCGTTCTACATTGCCCTTTCTTGCAAAAACTAAATCATTATCTGCAAGGTTATATTTAGGCAATCTGTTATATGTTTCCATTGAAACACACGGGGTCTCATCAAAAATTTGAATATACCCCTCTCGTATTTCACGAACAGCCACTATAGGAATTCCATATTTCACAAATTCACTTGCACTTAATACTGTTCCAAATGGACCTGTTTGAATAGAAATTTTCCCTTCATCAATAAGTTCTCCTAATGCTTTGGATTCCCAGCCCGCTATTTTTACCATACAAACCCCATCCTTTCCAGATGAGATTTTACCTTAGCTTCGTACTGGTCCACTTCATCCTCGCATTCCTTCAGGGTATACTCGTACCGCTCTACCAGCTGGGTCACACGGGCAGAAAGCTGATGGGACACCGCCTCATGAATAGCATCGATGCCACTGTAAATGGCGGCAAACCACTTTTCCTCCACCAGCAGAAAGCGAATCTCTTCCAGTGTCAACTGGGGGTACTTCTTCTCCAGCTTGGTATCCAAATCTGCCTCGGCCTGTTTCATTGCCTTTTTATAATTGCTTTCGGCATCCAACAGGGCCATATACTCCTGCAATACTGCCAATTCTTCCTTTGCAGAAGGATCTTTCTTGATGGCTTTGATCCGGGCGCTGACAGTGGCTTTTTTCAGATCGTTCAGCTGAGAAAACAATCCGTCCTCGCCGCCATTTTCCTCAGCCATTTCTTGCAACTGGGCGGACACTTCATCCAGCTGTCCCCGAAGTGCGTCCAGTGCCTTGGCTTCTTCGGCAAAAAAGTGTGCAGCAACCAAAGCCTTGGGGAGCAATTTCCCCTCAAAGCCCTTAATTTTATCGGTCTTGACTTCAATAGTCTGGCCGTTTTCTTTTTTCTTCTTGGTTACATATTCATAGGCAATTTCCCGTCCGGCCGCATAGCCATCATAGCAGACAGCATACACATCGTCCTGCATGGTTTCTTCCCAGTATTCCATTAACACTTCATAGACATCATACTTGTCCAGAAGCGCCACCTGGGCAAAATCCGATAACAACATCTCAGAAATCTGACCAATCAGTTTCTTGGGATGAATATCCCGGCTCAATTCCATCAAGGTGGGTGTGACGGCAGCTTTCCACTGGGAATAGGCATTATCCACCTGATCGGCGTGGCGAATAAATTCCGGATGGGAAGTAATCGTGGAAACAACCTCGTCCTTATTTACTGCCGGGCGCAAATACCCCTGACGAAGAGGCTGGAAGAGAATTTCCCTCAAGGAGGGGTACACTGCCCAATATTCGGCCATGCTGTCCACATCCGCTTCTGGGATACCACCATTCAAATGAGCATTGATGTCCTGCAAATCTTCCGGCTCACTGCTGTCAATATACCGCGGAATATTTAAATTGTATTCGTTGGTGACTTTGATCTCCTCATTGGGGACAAACCGGGCATACTTGGGGTCCGATTCATCCATAGAGAGGAAGGTAGTCACGATCTTATGAATATCTTGCTCCCGCAGGCGGTTCTTGTTGCCGTCCTTCACATAGCCCTTGCTGGCGTCGATCATGAAAATGCCGGTTCGCTCTGCGGCATCTTCTTTGTCCAGCACCAGGATGCAGGCAGGAATACCCGTGCCATAGAACAGGTTGGCAGGCAAACCGATAATGCCCTTGATATATCCCCGGTCGATGATTCTTTTACGAATTTCCGCCTCGGCATTGCCGCGGAATAGTACACCATGGGGCAAGATAATAGCCGCCTTGCCGTTGGATTTCAAAGATTTCAGGACATGCAGCAGCCAGGCGTAGTCGCCGTTTTTCTCCGGCGGCACACCCAGTATTGCTTCACTATACCGGCCAAACACATCGGGAATTGTAATGCCGTCCATCCAGGATTTGTCTGAGAAAGGCGGATTGACCACGATGTAATTGAAGGTTTTCAAAAGTTCGGGGTTGTTCTCATCTTTATACTGAGGTGCGGACAATGTACTTTTATTGCCGACGATCACACCAGCACCTTTATTATGCAAGACTAGATTCATACGGGCCAGGCCAGCGGTAGAATTGTCTTTTTCCTGACCATAGATAGAAATCTCGCACGGTGCTTCATCCGCCGCCCGAATCAGCAGCGATCCGGACCCGCAAGCGGGGTCATAGACGGTCATGCTGGGATCGGTTGCCTTGTCGATGCCGATCACCTTTGCCATAATGCGAGATACTTCGCCCGGAGTGTAAAACTGCCCCTTACTCTTGCCGGAATCCTGGGCAAATTTCCGCATCAAAAACTCATAGGCGTCGCCCAGAATATCATCGCCGCCAGCGCGGTTGTTTGTGAAGTCCAGCTCCGGCTTCAGAAAGATCTCCACGAGTCCAGAAAGCTTGTCCACCGCCTCTTTATCTGTACCCAGTTCTTCGCTGTTGAAGTCGGCAATATCGATGATGCCCTTCAGGTCATTGGCTTCAGCCAATTTTCCGATAATAACATTGATACCCTCACCGATATTTTTCTTGTATTTCAGGGCAACAATATCGTCAAAGCTGCCCCCTTCCGGCACTTCGATGTCCCAGTTATCACTGCTCTTGAAGCGGTCGGAAACATACTTCACGAACAGCAGGGTCAAAATATAATCCTTATAACGCGCTGGTTCCACACCGCCACGCAGTTTATCACACGCAGCCCATATCTGGCTGTAAATCTCACTCTTTTTGATAGCCATGGTTACTCTCTCCGTTCTCTTTTTATTTTCCTGTCAGGTTCCCATTTACTCCTCTGGCGGAACGGGGATGTATACCATCTTCAGGGGGATCATTTTGCGGTATTTTACGCTGAGCTGGTCGTAATACTTCAAGACCAGATCTACAAGTTCCGTACCGTTGATGCCGCGAATAATGGGGGTGTTGTCCAGGTATTTCTGCGCATTTTTCGTGTAGTTGGAGAGGGTAACAAATAAGCCATAGTCACCTTCACGCATGGCTCCCTTCAAGGATTGAATAGTGGTTTCCTTGATATCACCATCTTGGCTCTTGACCTGTACTACAATGCGTGGAGGAAGCTCATCCTTGTATGCAGTAATGTCAATTCCGCTGTCTCCTCCGTGAGGTGACAGTATTGTGCGGTATCCCATTGCTTGCAAAAGGTTGGCCACAAAGGCTTCCAAATCATAGCCTTTCAGGTTTTTACTCAGTTCTTTTAAAATAAAATCCTTAGTGGACTCAATGATTTCATCCGCTGTTCTGGCTACCGTTTCGTCGGTATCCGGCTCGATTACATCTCCGGTAAAACTGCTGTCCAAAGCTTTTAGGTATTCATCTGCATAGTTCTTAACCTGGAAAAAGCTTAAAGCCGACCCTACTTCATAGAGTGCGCCTTGAGAGAAAGCAGTGCGAGGCAGATGCTTGAGCCACTTTACTTTTCTGCGATTGGGATATAGTGTCGCTTTGTCATCATAGAAATAAGAGCTTTCGATAACTCCAATATTGATTTTCCTATCTATTTTTGAAGGAAACACAATATAGTCGCCTTCCTGTACTTCACAGACAAAACGGTATAGCATACCCGCACTTGTAGCCACGGAGCCTTTCTTAGCATCTGGATAGACAGATAAGTACTGCTCTTTATATGCATTGCGAGAAGGACATATCTTTAAAAGATCTCCCATTTCTTCCCAGCCAATTGCAACAAGATTTTGGTTTAGGAAGAGGGGATCATCCATAGTATGAATGCCCCAAATTTTCTTGCCTACTGCTGTCATTACATCCACACTCCTATCAAGTCTTGGGCATATTTCTTTACCCGCAAAGGTTCCGCATAACTTAATAGCTGCGGAATGTTCTTCTGAGGATCGGACACATAAGCCTGTACCGCTTTCTTGAATATTTCTGCGTCCAGCTTATGCCGATACCGCATACAATCGCAAATCACACGGTCGCGATTGTACATCTTCATATTGTGTCCGTTTATCTCGGCCTGAATTATCCCTAATTCAAGTAGTGTAGGCTTGACATAATGAGGCTTGACACAAGGGAAATCTATATCAAAGCGCGACTTACCAGAGTCCTTACTTACTGCGAGATGCCACTCTTGAGGCTTTTCTTCAAAATATCTATAATGATACAATGCCGTTTCCATACACAGAATTCCATCTGGAAAGAGTTGCGAGATAAGCTGCGCCTCATCCGTATTCTGATTTTCAGCCCAGCGATAACATCCGATTTTAATCTTTTCTATATAGCCTTCATGGAGTAGCTGCTGAATGGTAGCATAGAATACTTTCTCGTCGGTCAGCTGTTTTGTGCGCATGATACCGCCGTATGATTCAAACATTTGTCGATATCGTATAGCATTTTTCACAAGACCGCCTCTTCTTCCTTAAACGCACGCTCTTTCTTCGTTTGAGCGGACAAATTAATAAAAATAGTATAGCGCAACATGGAACTTTCGTCAATATTACTTGCTACATTTTTAACGCATATTAAGGGGAGACTTTCAGCTTTTATCTGCCAGATTTATCACTTTTAGTCCTTGCTGTTTTGCATAGTTGACCGTATAAGCAGTGCCTCCCTTGCTCTGCGTTAGGTAACAGACACAGACACTACTATGATCCACCAAATGCCGGTTGCGTTTGTGCATACAGCCTTGCGTGTATTTCTCAGAGGTATATGTAATCTTGTTGGCTGCCGCTTTAATCATTTCATAGACTTTTATATCCTCGTCCCGCCAACCTCGTGTCTGCGATAAGCAAGGGAGTACAAGGATTAGCTTGATATGTGGATACTCTCTCTGTAGTTTTAGGATAGTTTGGGCAGCCAGCGTATCAAACCCTCTGGCTCCACCTGCTCCAAAATATCGGATACCAGCCTCAATTAAGCTTGTCACCGTTTCTTCTAATCTTTGAGCAATCCTTTCTTGCTCCAGCACTGGTAAGTCCCTATGGCCTGTAAAGCAACAAGTACGGCATCGAACATCCTCTTTCTTGCAACTCAGAATCAATCTTATCACCCTCACTCTGTTAATTGTGTTCATCGTTAAAATTATACGATTCAAATGATTAAATATCAACGATTCATCAAAGTATAATTTACGAAGAACACAAGCAAAGGGTGAGCAAAGTGAAAGACATTCTTGCAGCCATAACCACATATCGAGAGGAACGAGGCTGGACAGAATATCAGCTTGCAGAACGCTCTGGCTTGCCCCAGTCCACCATCTCGTCCTGGTATCGTAAGAACATGATGCCGACGATCCCATCTCTGGAAAAAGTCTGTGCAGCCTTTGGGATTACGCTTTCCCAACTGTTTGCAGAGGGGGATGCACCGGTTTCTCTGACAGAATCTCAGCGGAAGTTGCTGAAACGTTGGTCAAGACTGAGTGAGGAACAGCAAGCTGTTGTTTTTGCGCTGATTGATAAAATGTAAAAAGTGCCGCCAGTACTAGCATCAAATGCCAGCACTGGCGGCTCTCAGTTAGTCCGGAGGCTTATACTCTGTAACGGCTTTCAGATAAGTTTCCGGGTCGCCATTCAGGATCAAGTCGACATACGCCATCGGGTCGTTGTAGATCAGATAGTCCAGCTCTGACCGCTGATATATATTGCTGGCAATCTCGTTCTCTACGGCGGTACAGTCAATAGAAATCCGCGCTCCATCAGTGAGGCGCAGCTCCACACAGGCTGTGTCTATATTAAACTCACAGCTTTTAATTCTTCTCATGGGTATTCCCTCCCTGTATGCCGTTCTCCTTGGCATAATCGCTGGATGCCTTGCGGCGGTCCGCGCTGTATGGGGCTGTCAGACGTAAGCACAGGCGGCCTTTCTGAATCTCAAAGGTCAATCCGCCTTGCTCGTCATCGTCGGTCTGCTGGCATTGGTCTGGATATTTGGCGGCGTAGCTTGTGAGCCTGTTTTTCAGGTCTGTGTTATGGGTCTGCACTTCGATCAGATCGCTGAATTCGTCGAAATAGATGACGGTTGTTTTTTGACGCTTGGTTAGCCCTGTTTTCATAAATACCTCCTAATTTTGGATTTTTTCTCCGGCTCTTGAGCCGTGAAAACGAGTGGGTTTTCCGATGGAAAGCGCCCGAATGATACAGGGATTATTTGAAACGCTCCCATCGGATTTTTTGCGATTTTTCCAGCTCTTGACGAATTACCTGGTTTCGTCCCTCGTCGGTGTTTTTGCTCTGTGTCTGGCAAAATAGCTCCACAGATTATTCCGTTCAATCACAGCTTCATAGCTGCGGAGCTTGCTGCGAAGCGATTCGTTTTCCTGCTCCAATCCTGCTGCTTGGAGCTTGCCACGCGCGGACTTGTATTCGGACAGTTCCTTGGTCAGCGAAGCAATTTTGGCCTTGAGTTCAGCGATCAGCTTGTTCGCCGCATCCAGCGCCTTTTGCAGTTTGGACTCCTTCTTTTCCTGCGCGATATACTTCTTTGCCGCCGTTGTAAGGGCCTCATACTCTGAGCGTTCCAGCATAACCTTGGAGGATAGCGGGACAGGCTTCGCCTCGATCTGCTCTACCGACTGAACGGCAATCTGCTGCTTCTGAATTTTTCGGATTTTCTTTTCCAGCGAAGCAGCTTCCTGCGCTTTCTGTTCTGTCTTTTCGGTGAGATCGGCAAGCCGTTCCTGCTCCCGTTCCACCTTAAACTGGGTCACGGTCAGATGTTCCTCGGAGCTACCTCGCTCTCCACGCTCCACATCGGTATAACCGGCGTCACGCATATATTGGAAGAAGTCATCCTGAAGGACGCTGTAAGATTTTTTGAGGACGGGCTTGCCCTTTGATGTCAAAAGCGGCTCACCGGTTTCTGCATCAATTGCAGGCTTGGAAATCCATTTTTTGCTCATGCTGACCTGCATGATGGTTTCCTTGACCTTGCCAACCAGGGATTTATCTTTACATCGCTTGGACCATAGTATCTGCTTTTCCACCACTGGGACATAGACCACATGAAGATGGTAGTGATACACATCCTGGCCAAGCGCTTCGGACATAGCCCGGTTGCGCTCATCGGCGTGCATGACTGCGGAGAGGATGTACTGTTCACCGCCTACGATTTTGACGGCGGCTTTATAGGCATCAGCGTAAAATTGTTTTGCGAAATCATATCCGCCGTGGTTGAAAAAATAGGCGGAGTTCACATCGAAAATCAGTTCTCCATAGCGGAAGGCGTCCTCTTTGATACCACGGGTTGAGATGACGTCATCGGCCTCCATTTGCTGGAACATGTTCAGATAATCGCCGGTTGGCGTTTTGAAATGGACATTGAGATAGGATCGTTCTGGTACGATGTCTTGATTTACATACGAATCTTTTTCACGCTCGTTATGCTGTTGAGCGTTACTGAGTTTTGGCGTTGTCAGTCTCATATTTCTTGCGCTGGTACGATCAATACCGTCGCCTCTTGCCATAGGCAGTTACCTCCTGAAAGTTGATTGATGTGGAACGGGGCTGCGGTGGGGAGGCACTTCCTGCGGGAAGTGTAATAACCCACTATGACACTTTCATCCTGCGGCTGCAAAGTGCCGTGGGCTCTGCGAGGCCGCACACCTCCGCTTCGTTCCGGCGTCCAAAGGAGGTGGCAAAACACCATCCCCTTTTTGGGCTTGCACTGTCCGTACAAACCTCAAAAACCGGCACGGCCGGCAGGGTTTTCGCAACCTCAATTTTGCTCACAACCCATTGATTATTC
>OGUK01001935.1_pt1 | contig 12255 bp, 8 predicted proteins | sample 1553151 | NCBI WGS metagenome assembly OGUK01 (sample SAMEA2580208, study PRJEB22360) | human gut metagenome | biome: human gut; feature: human-associated habitat; material: faeces | place: Denmark | collected 2008/2010
CCGTCGCACAGGAGGGAGTAGGTCCTTGCCACCCCGCCCCCGCCGATAGCTTTCTCATACGCCCGGAACGCCTCGAACTCGATATTGAGGAGCATTTTGTTAATGCGTACCACCGAGTCGGAGATATAGAGTTGCAGTTTCGCCGGATGCGTTGCGTCGGCGTTATCCGAGAAATTATAGATTTGTTGGTTGGTCGCGCCCTGTGCGTATGTCTCGGAAATGAGGGCTCTGCTCTGCAAGTCGGAAATACTGCCCGCTATATCCTGCGTCTTGTTGGCAATCGTTACCGTGACGTTTCCCGGGTCGCCCTCTGCATCCGCTTTCTCAACGCGGACGATGCGGGTACGGAGGTTAATTCCGTCGGCCTCGTCCACGACGCGGACGATTTCGCCCGGGCGGAACTTTGAGAACTTGTCGCCGGTCAGCCGGTGGAGGTCGATAGCGCCGATTTCATAGCTCACATACGGCTCCTTGAGCCCGGCGAGTATCTGCTCGGCGTATGCCTTGAGGTTTTCCGCCACTTGATACCGCGCGTCTACGAGGATAGTCGAACACAAGCCGTATCGCTCAATGCTTAAAGCGTCCTCGACGTATGGAACGCCGCCGTTCACCGACTCTATCGTCAGTTGGTTTACACCCTCGCCGTATCCGAGCGCATAGACGCGGTTTGCGATACTGGTCGCGTCCGTCGTCTTTTTGATGTTCGTCATATTCTTTGCGTATCGGATTTCGCTTTTGAGCGCCTCCGTCGGCACGGTGAGCGAGAGCGTCCACGGGTAGACGGTCGTATCCCACGACCAAAGGTATTCACTATCGAAGCACTCCGGCACGGCAAAGAGCGCCGCGAGGAGCGTCGAGTTTTCCCAATTATATTCAAAATAGCGTTTGAAATCGCAAGCCCCGAGTTTCCAGTTTTGCCGGGTCTGCCGGGCGAGAATGTAATTGAGAACGTCGGCGGTCTTTACGCCGGAGCCGCCGCATTGATGATACTGAAAGAGAACGTCGGAGAGGAGCGTAGCGAGGACGTGCTCGCAATCATAATAGCGAGTCGCGCCGTTGCTCCGCTCCATATCCTCCCCGATGATGCGGAAAAGGTCGATACGCTCGTCTCCGTCGAAAATCTCGACGAAGTTCAGCGGCGCACAATAGGCGTTTTTCGGGTCGTCCGCCGGGAGCGTAAAGGTCGCCGTCCATAGGGAATTAGTCTCGAGGCCGTAGCCGACGGCGAGCGCGTTGTCGAGGTAGGCGAGCCGCTTCATATCGCGGTTGAAAATCTGCGGCTTTGCCATTATAACCACCTATCTTTCCACAAGATTTTAACGTCTGCGGTCGTGCCGCCCTCGACGATAATATCGTTCTCGCCCGGTTGGAGCTTGAAAAATGCGCTATCGTCGCTCACGCGGTCGATGATGTTCGCGCCGTTGAGCGTTACGGTCATGTGCTCCGTGTCGATAATAAGCTCGTCTCCGGCGACCATGTTCGCGCCCTCAATTACCATAGTGACGGAGCCGTAGGTCGAAACGCCCGTACCGCTCGCCGTTGCTACGGCCTCTGCAAGCGCGGAGAAAAAGAGAGTGCGGATATAGTCGCCGACGCTCCCGGCCTCCGCCTCCGCAAGCGCGGAGGGGAGGAGGACGCGGACGAACACGCCGGACGCGGTAGCGACCGCCGCCGCCGAGCCGTCGAGGTATCGAATGATTTTCAGCGTCGCCGAGGTATCCGTCTCCGCGTTCGCCGTAGCGAGCCACTCGAACACAATGGACGTTGTTCGGTTGTACGTCGTCTTATTGTACGGAGTGCGGTTATACATTTGCTCGCCTCCTCGTTATGCCAAAGTGCAAACGATAGCCCCCGCCGATACCGTGATAGCGTCGCCGTTGAGTACGTTCTTGCTCCGGGTAAAGGAGCCGTACCAAAGCAAATTGCCCGCCGTCAGCGCGTCATAGATGCCCCAATAGGCCACCGTGCCGAGGTCTGCCGTCAGAGTGCCAAAGTCAACGGGCGCGGAGTTGGAAACCTGTTCTTTGCCGGACACGAGGGACGGCGCGCTAAAGTTGATAATCTTTCTCGCGTATCCTCCGCCGGATACCTCCGTACCCGTTCCGCTCGCCGTCGGGTCGGTGAGGAAAAGAGCGAGATAGTACGTCCCGCTCCGCAAGGACGTATTCAAGAGAGTAGATGCGTGGACGTTAGATAATGCGCTCATAGTAGAAACCTCCTAATTTTTTAATTTACCTTGAGCCGTGTTATCGTCAGCGTTTGGATATTGCCGCGCGCCGTGATATAGATTAAGCCGTCCGTTTCCTGCGTTCCTCGGACGTTGACCGCCTCCGTGTGAGGCAGAGAGACGGATTTTACGTCCTGCTGATTGTAGCGCAAGGACTCGGCGAACGGCTTACACAAGAAACGTACCTCGCACGTTCCCGTAACGGCGATTTGCTCGATAGAGATACCGCCGACGACCTTTGCGGAGTACGCCTTTTCGGGCTCGTCGTCAAATACGAGCAAGCCCTCGCCGGAGAGCCATTCCGCCACGGCGCGCGCTCGCGTTCTCACGCCCGCGTAATGGTAGCCCTCGCCGACGAAAGCGACCGTGCATACGATTTCGCGGTTTTCGTAACCGTCCTCTATGTCGTATGTGCCGCTCTTGCCGGGTATCGTGTATTGCGTTACCCGTTTCGCGGGGAGGAGTGTTCGGTCTGTGGATTTGAACACGACTCCCATATCCCCGCTATGCTTGTTGTCGAAAATAAAACCCATGCTCACGCCATAGATACCCCCTTGCTCCGCGATTTCGATTTCTGCATATTGTAGAGCTCTCGGGAAATCTTCTTTACGTCCGCCTCCTCACGGACGACGAGCTCCGCGATATGAAAATGATTTACGACGTTTGTATCTCCGCCGCCGGAGGTCGTCGCACCGCCGCCGCGCCCGGTCAAGTCCGCCGGGACGGATGCGGAGACGGCCTCGACGGTCGCCTTTGCGGAAAAGCCCGTTTCGATTTCCCCGATAGAGCTTTTGAGCTTGTCGTTTACCGCCGCGAGCCCGGAGTCTACCTCGGCGAGCATTTCCTCGCCCATAGCTCCATAGGCTTTTACGGCCTTGCTCTTGTTCTTCTCAATGCCGACGACTGCGCCCTCGACGTTCATTTCGGACACCCACGCCATTTTTGTACTCGGGGAGTGGATGCCGAAAAAGTCCGTAATGCCGTCCCAAATGGAGGAAATCCACCCGGACACTTTATCCCATAGCCACCCGGCGAGCGACTGGATGCCTTGCCACAAGCCCCGGACGAGGTTTGCGCCGACCTCCGCGACCTGCGACACGCCCTCGCCGAGCGCGCTCACGATGCCGGTAATAATCTGCGGCATAGCGCGGACGATTTCGGCGATAATCTGCGGGAGGTTGGTAATGAGGGCGGTCAAGAGCTTTACGCCCGTCTCGATGATTTTCGGGATATTGTTCACGAGGGCGTTAATTACCGCCGTGATGATTTGCGGGAGCGCCTGTACTATCGTCAAAATGATTTGCGGGAGGTTGGTAATAAGCGCCGTCAATAGCTTTACGCCCGCCTCTACGATTTCCGGCAAATGGTCGAGGAGCGTCGAGATAGTGCTCTCGATGATTTGCGGCAAAACCTCGCATATCGTCGTAATGATTTCCGGGAGGTTTTCCACAAGGGCGGTTAAAAGCTCGACTCCCGTCTCGATGATTTGCGGGATAGCGTCGAGGAGCGTCGTTACGAGGCTCTCGATAAGCTCCGGCAAAGCCTCGAGGAGTACCGGGATAGCCTCGAGAACGCCCTCCGCGAGCCCCTGCATGAGTTGGAGCGCCGCGTCGATAAGCAAGGGTATATTCTCGATAAGCGTCGATACAATGGTCGTCACCGTCTCCACCGCCGCCGGAATGAGCGTCGGTAGTGCCTCCGCGATGCCTTGCACGAGCGTTGTAATGAACTGTGCCGCCGCCTCTACGACGAGCGGCAAAGCCTCGATAATGCCTTGTACGAGCGTTGTCACGAGCGAGGCCGCCGTGTTCATAAGCTCCGGGAGCACCGATGTAAACCCGCTCAAGAGCGCCTCAAAGAGCCCGACTCCCATTTCGAGGAGTTCCGGCAGGAGAGGCGCGATAGCGTCGAGGATGCCCTCTAATGCGTTCGGGACGGTTTTTGCGAGGTTTCTAACGACCGGCGTAATGTTCTTGACGACGGAATTAAAGGAGTTTACGACGTTATCGCATAGCTTGTCTATGTTCGCGTCCGCATCTCCGAGGCCGGTAATGAGGTTTTGAAACGAGGATTTCAGCATCCCGATAGAGCCGGAGATAGTCGCCTCCGCCTCTTTCGCGGTCGTCCCCGTGATACCCATTTCCGTTTGTACGACGTGAATTGCGTCTACAATATCCGAATAACTCGAAATATCGTACTTTACGCCGGAGAGCTTTTCCGCGTCCTCGAGGAGCCTTTGCATTTCCTCTTTCGTACCGCCATACCCGAGCTTGAGGTTATCGAGCATGGTATAGTTCTGCTTTGCAAAGCCGGAGTACGCATTTTGAATAGAGGCCATGTCCGAGCCCATTTTGTTAGCGTTGTCGGACATATCCGTAATTGCCATGTCCGCATATTTCGCGGCTTTCTCCGTGTCCCCGCCGAGGGAGGAGATAAGGCTCGCGGAAAACCCGGTCACGGTTTCCATATACTCGTTTGCAGAGAGCCCGGCGGTCTTGTATGCGTCGTTCGCATACTCCATTACCTTACCGGAGCTATCCTTAAAGAGCGTCTCAACGCCGCCGACTAACTGCTCATAATCAGCGTATGCGCTGATAACCTCTTTCCCGAGCTTTATTGCCGCCGCCGCGAGTGCCGCCGTTGCCGCCGCCGTCGTCGTCCGAACTGCACGAGAGGGCCGAGGAGCTGAACAGCAGAAGTCCGCAAAAAAGGGTCGATTTCAGAAGTCGGTTCGTAATATGGAAAGTATTCATGGTGTTTTGCTTTTATCAGTTTTTATATCGGAACGGGAACGGAGCGGGGTTGAAGAGCGGATCGGAACCCTGCAACAGCCACATCCGTGAATTGCGGTCATCGCCCTTGTCCAGACGCTTGATCGCCTCGGAAACCTGCGCATTGTTGTTGTCGATCTCCGACTGCGGATAGCGGTAGCGCAGAGGCAGGTAGCCGTCGTTGTAAATCTGGTCGGTGTTGTGCGTCAGGTAGGCCGAGAAATCGGGATAGCCCGTACGGCGCAGTTCGAAATAGGCCTCGTTGCCGCCCTGCATGAAGAAATTGAGGTATTTTTCCGTGATGATCTTACCCAGTTTTTCGGTGTCGCTGCCCTTGAACTGCACCTTTTCGTGCCCCAGGTAGGCCCGGGTGTCGGCAGAACTCACCCCCAGGAACTCATGCGCAGCGCGGATGCCGTTCAGATAATGGGTCTCCGGATCGTCCTCGGTCCAGCCCCGCAGGGCGGCTTCGGCGAGGATGAATTCCTGCTCGGGATAGCCGATGTTCATGGCCGAAGGACCGACCGGCTCCAGATACCATTTCGACTTCAAGCGCGACTGCGACCCGTTTTCCATGTCGGTATTGTTGTTGTCTCCCGTAGCGCCGGGATTGGGAATGACGCCCTTGTAATTCGCAAGGTCCGTGGGATCGGCATTCTTGCCGTCCAGCTTGATCATCATTTCGGCCAGTTTCGGCAGGCGCATGTCCCCGCGCTCCCGCATCCAGTCGACGACGAACTTGGAGATCCGGTACGACGAAACGAAATTGTTGTCGTTGTAATACTTGTAATTCTCCATATTGCCCTTTTCGTCGCGGATGGCGCTGTCGGACAACGCCCCCATGATCGGGTTGCCCTCCGGATCGCCGACGATGCCGGCGAACAGTTCGCCGACACGCTCCCCGGCGATGGTCTGCTTCATCGAGCAGTTGATCAGGATGCGCAGGCGGTAAAGATTGATCAGCTGACGCCACTTGCGAATGTCGCCGCCGAAGATCACATCGCCGTCGATTTTGGTATTGTCGTAGTCCCCCAGGGCCTCGTTGGCCGCTGCAAGCTCCCGCAGCAGCCCGGCCACGATCTCCTCCTGGGGATCGTATTTGGGAGAAAAGTTCGGATCGTCGAAGCGTCCCTGCGCAGCCTCGGTGTAAGGCACGTCGCCGAACAGTCGGGTGGTGTCGAAAATCCAGCTGGCACGGAAGTATGCCGCAAGGTGGATGTAACGGGGATCGTTGAGGCGTTCGGCTTCGCGGATCATGTCGTAGCACCAGGTCACACGGCGGTATTCGCTGATGAAATTGCGGCGCTGGAAGTTGAAATGGCCGCCGCCACCGCGCTGATCCCACTGCCAGGCCAGCCGGTAGGGCTGCACACCGTAGTATTCGATGCCGAAAGTCGTGATGCAGAGCTGTGTGAGGATGGTTTTCGGATGCACCTGCGTCGGCTTGTTCACGTCCTGGCTCACCTCGTCCATGGTCAGGTCGCAGGAAACGAACACCAACGGCAGGACGAAAAATATCGAGAGAAAGCGTTTCATATTCATATCCGTATTAGAGTTTGAGGGTAAGATTGAAGCCGATCATGCGTTCGGTCGGATAGGAGAAATTCTTGTAAGCCGCATCGGGGTCTTCGTTGTCGAGCTTCTTCCAGATGAGCAGGTTGGTGCCGATAACGGAGAGTTCAAGCCCCTTGAAAATCCGGCTGCCGGAGAGCAAATCCGAAAAATCGTAGCCGACGGACATCGTGCGGAGTTTGATGAAATCGCCCTTGAAAAGGTTGTAACCCATCGTGTAGGGACCGTTGAGCTTACCCATGTAGCCGATCCAGCTTTTGAAATAGACGGGCGTAGTCGAAGGGGCGTAGCCGCGCGTATCGTAGAGCACGTTGCCGTGATCGTCATACTCGATGTCGCCGTCGACCACCACCACGGCGTTCGAAGGGATGTACGACGGAGTTTTCGTCCAGTCCAGCTCCCGCTCGGGAGCGGCCGTGAGCTTGTGGGTTCCGGCTTCGATCATACGGGCGTTGAGGTCTGAACGGATGACACCGCCGACACGGCCCGCGATGTCGAACGACAGGCTCCAGTTGCGGTAACGCAGCGTCGACGAGATGCCGAACTCCCAATCGGCGCCGGCATAGCCGATCACACGCTTGAAGGGGTCTTCGATGGGACGCCCGTTGTTCTCGAAAACGATGAAATTGCCCTGCGGATCACGCTGCCAGACGCTCTCGTAGAGCGCATCGGCACGGTCGCCCACCTTGAGGTTGTTGTAGTTATAGGCCCCGTTGTAAATCTTGTCGAGGTACTTACGGGTCTGGAACCAGTTGAAGCTGATGTCCCATTTCCAATCCTTGGTTTTGATCGGCGTGGCCCCGACCATCAGTTCGTATCCTTCGCGGCGGTAGTCGTTGCCGTTGGTGAGCATCTCCTCATAGCCGCTCGACTGGTTGATGTCGACCTTCTGGATCTGGCCCTCGTCGTAGGTGCGGTAATAGCTGAAGTCGAAACGCAGGCGGCTGCCGAAAAAGCGCAGGTCCGTGCCGACCTCGAACGAACTCGTGAAATAGGGTTTGATATTGGGATCGATGATCGTGGTCGGAGGCGTGAACGCGGCATTGCCGTCCCAGTAGGTATTGAACGAATAGGTGTCCTGCAACATGTAGACGGTCGACTGGTCGAACCCGACCTTGGCCCACGAGGCGCGGACTTTCCAGAAGGAAACAGCCTTCGGAAGCTTGACCGCCTCGGTGATCAGTGCGCTGAACGCCACCGACGGATAGAAAAAGGAGCGGTTGTTCTTGTTGAGCGTCGACGACCAGTCGTTGCGGCCGGTGAACGAAAGGTAGAATGCATCGCGGTAACCCAGCGTGACGGACCCGTAAGCGCCGGCCATGCGGCGGCGTTCGATCTTCGAAGTGGTCGACGGGGTGTTCTGCGAGTTGGAAAGGTTGTAGAGATCGGGCTGCTGGAGTCCGCCCTCGGTCGTCGAAAAGAGGTAATTGCGCTGGTAGTTGAAGAGCGAAACACCCAGCATGGCGTCGAGGTCGAACTCCCCGAACCGTTTCTTGTACGAGAGCATGGCGTCGAGGTTGACGTCGACGCGGCGGTCGCTGCCGACCGAATAGAGACCGCGGTCGTTGCCCACCCAGGCGTAAGGTTTGCACTCCTCCTGGTTCTGGTGTTTGGAGTCGGTGGCGGCCTTGACCATGAAATTGAGGTCGTCGGTGATGTCGTAGTCCAGCGACGCCGAAGCGATCAGCTCGGGTTCGCTGTAAGGACGCGTGTACTCCTCGGCCACAAACCAGGGATTGTTGAACCACACGTGGTTCCAGTTACGCTGGGCGTAGCCTTCCTGCCCCTCCTCCCAGTAATTGCGCAGATCGCGGATGTCGTTGTTGGCGCCCATATACACCAGAATGTTGTAATACGGATGCGAATTGCCGTAACCGGACCAGGGACGGTTTTTGGAATAGGTATAGTTGTAGATCATGCTGGCATTGATATGCAGCTTCCTGGTGATGTTGTAGTTGGCCGCCATATTGACGCCGAAGCGCTTGAGATCGGTGTTGGGAGTCTGCCCCCGGCGGTAGAGCTGGTTGAGACTGATGCGAAACGACCCCTCCTTGAATTTATGGGAGATGCTGACGTTGTTGCTCGTGGTGAGGCCCTGTTGCAGAAAATTGCGGAAATTGTCCTTGTGGGAGACGAAAGGCGTCGGAATCCGCTTCCCCGTCTTGGGGTCGATCGGGCTGTTGTACTGTACGGTCTCGAAATAACCGCTCGGCGTGGTGGGGTCTTTCTGGTCGAGTTTCGGGCCCCAGGTCCACAGACCGTCGTATACGCCGCCGCCCTTGCCGTCGAGGTAGGAATACTGGCCGAAATCGCCCGTACCGTAGATGCTCTGCTGCTCGGGCAGGGTGAGGTACCCGGCGGTGAACATCGTCGAGGAGTTGAGCGTGATCTCGGTCTTCTCGCCGATGTCGTCGCCTGTCTTGGTAGTAATCAGGATCGCACCGTTGGCGCCGCGCGAACCGTAAAGCACGGCCGCCTGCGGACCTTTCAGGACCGTGATCGATTCGATGTCGTCCGACGAAACGCCGCGGTAATAGGTCACGGGCGTTCCGTTGATGACGTAGATCGGGGTCTCGCCACGCAGCTTGATCGGAGGATCTTCCAGAATGCCGGCGCGGGTATTGACCGTAAGTCCGGCAACCTTGCCGTTCAGGGCGTTGATCGGATTATCGGTCTTCACCTTGTCGAAAGCGTCGGAGTTGACCTGCTGGAGCGAATATCCCAGGCTCTTCTCGGCTTTCTTGATGCCGAGGGCCGTGACCACGACCGTTTCCAGCGAGATGTCCGACGGTTCGAGACGGATGTCCACACAGGTCTGCACGCCGACATGCGTCCGCTGGGTCTTGTAGCCGATATAACTGAACGAGACGGACGCCCCGACCGGGACGCTGATGCGGTAGTTGCCGTCGGCATCGGTGACGCATCCGTTGGTGGTTCCCTCCTGGATGACCGTGACGCCGACGAACGGCATGCCCTTTTCATCGGTAACACGCCCCGTCAGGGCCACCGGCCGGGAATCGGTTCCGGGTGTTCCGGCAGACCGCGCTGCGGACTGTCCGATGATGACATGGCGGCCCTTGACGGTATAGGTCAGCGAAGTGCGCGCCAATGCCAGATCCATCACCTCCTGGATCGAGGCGTCGGCGACCTTCACCGAAACACGGATGTCCGCCACATCCTGGTCCTTGTAATTGAACAGATAGTCGCTGGAGGCTTCTACCTGACGGAAAAACTGCACGAGCGTCACCTCCTGTCGGGTATCCACGGTGATTTTCCGTTCCTGGGCGTGAACGACCGTCGTGCCCAGCAACAGCATGCACACGACCGCACGGCGCAGGACGGTGCGCAAGCAGCGTGTCTTCTGAAAAAATGCGTTGGTAAAGTTTGGTTTCATTGTTTCCGGGTTGGAAGTTTAAAGGTATTGGTACGTTGCCGCGATCGGGGCATCGGACCGAAGCAGAACGGCATCCGTTCGGGCGGAAGCCGCAAAAATCGGAAAGGCGAAGACAGGGATCTTGTCAGTTCATAGGCATCGGAAAATTTAGGAGTTCGGTATTATCGGGTTGGATTTTCAGCGTTTGGTAACGAAATAGACATTGTCGAGTTTGCTCCACTCCATGCCGGTCTGGCGGCTCACGATGTCGAGCGCCTGCTCGACGGACAGCCGTGTTTCGAGCGCACCTGAAAAGCGGGTCCGGCCGACGTCTCCCGCATCGGTGATGATGCGGACGTCGTAACGCGCGGAGAGTTGTTCGAGGACCTCCTCCAGAGTGAGCGATTTGTAGCGGAACAGATTGTCCTTCCAGGCGGTCGTGATCTCGGGATCGAATTCACTGACGGTGATTTCGCCGCTCCCGACATGATAAACGGCCCGGCGCGAAGGCGTCAACCGCAGATTCTGATTTCCGGCGCGGAACGCGACCGACCCTTCGACCAGCGAAGCGCTGACAATGCCCTCTTCAGTCCGGTTGCTGGCATCGAAAGTCGTGCCCAGCACGGAGACCTGCACATCGCCCATCTCGACAACGAATCGTTTGTCCGGCATCTTCTCGACTTCGAAAAAGCCCTTGCCGACAAGCCGCACGTTCCGCTCGTCCCTGCCGAAATCACCGTCGTATTCCAGACGGCTCTCCTTATCGAGGGTAATGCGGCTGCCATCGGGCAGCTCGAACGACGAAATGCTGCTGCCCGTGATGAAGGCGAACCTTTCGGCAGCACGGGGACCGGACAGCGCCCATCCGCAGAACAGTCCCACGGCCAGCATGGCGGCCATCGACGCATAACGCCCCATACGAGTGGCGAGCAGGCGCAGCATGCCGCTCCTGCGCGATTCGGAGCCGGCAGCGATCCGCCGCTGCAATTTCCGGAACTCCCGCTCCGGGTCAATGCTGCGGGTCGTCGTCACGCGGGCGTTCCAATAGCTCCTGATCCGAGCGTATTCCTCTTCATGCGCGGGATCGGCGGCCCGCCAGGCGGCGAGGGCTTCGCGTTCACCGGCCGGGCAAACCTCCGTGAGATCACGGACAAGCCGGGCGTTGAGTTCTTTTTCCGAAAGGGTGCGTATGTCTGTTTTTGATTTCATGTCTTATGGATTAAGTACCGGAAACGGCGGAATGTTCTTAACGGATCAGCAAATATTTTTCTTGCGCAGAGCCTCGCGGATCTTCTGCACGGCATGGCCCAGGTGCACTTCAAGGGTTTTGACGGAGATATAGAGCGTCTCGGCCGCTTCGCGGTGCGACATCCGGTCCTCGCGCACCAGTTTGAAGGCCAGCTTGCATTTGGGCGGCAGCGACTCGATGGCACGGTTTATCTCGCGGACGGTCTCGGCGGAAATGCAGTCGTCCTCGGGAGTCGTGCTGGTGCGGGCGAAAAGGTCCAGCGGCATTTCGTCCAGATTGACGGTGGGCAGGTTGCGTTTCCGGAGATAATTCAATGCCTTGAATTTGGCGATCCGGTAGATATAAGCATTGAAATTCCGGATTTCGGGAAGTTCAAGACGGTTCTCCCAGACCGCGAAGAACACATCGGAAGTCAGTTCCATAACAGCCCCGTCATAGCGGACATACAATCCGATATAACGGGCTATACGCTTGTAATAAAGCATATAAAGTTCCTGCAAAGCCTCCTGGGAAGCATTGCAGGCCAGGTCGTCGAGGATGTAACGGATGTCGGTCGGGTCCATGCTTTCTATTGATTAAGTACCCTAAAATCGCAAAAGTTCTTAATCGGAGAGGTGTTTTTATGCGAATAACGGGAAACAATCCGGAAAAACCGCCCTGCTGACAGGGTTTCGGGAGAAGAATGCGAACGCAGTCCGGCCCGGAGGAGCATATGTTCCATCCGGGCCGGACAAACGAAAGAGGCAAGCCCCTGAAATCAATAACGGTAGTGCTCGGCCTTGTAGGGACCGTCCTCCGGAACGCCGATGTAGTCGGCCTGACGCCGGGTCAGGCGGGTCAGTTCGACGCCGAGGTTGTCCAGGTGCAGGCGCGCCACCTCCTCGTCGAGGTGCTTCGGCAGGCGGTAGACGCCGACCGCGTGCTCCTTCTGCCACAGCTCCATCTGCGCGAGGCATTGGTTGGTGAAGGAGTTCGACATCACGAACGAAGGATGGCCCGTGGCGCAGCCGAGGTTCACCAGACGGCCTTCGGCCAGAATGAAGATCGAATGGCCGTCGGGGAA
>OGUK01001941.1_pt1 | contig 12234 bp, 7 predicted proteins | sample 1553151 | NCBI WGS metagenome assembly OGUK01 (sample SAMEA2580208, study PRJEB22360) | human gut metagenome | biome: human gut; feature: human-associated habitat; material: faeces | place: Denmark | collected 2008/2010
TTATGCATATTTCAAATATATTTTTTGAATATACTGTTTCCATGACCACTTGCTCATCAATATCAGCATACTTGCAAATATTATTAGTAAGGTTACTAAATATTCTTGATAGTAAACTTCCATTTACAGCAACTTTAACCTTTTCCCAATAAATGCCATCAATATTAACACAAAAACCATTCTGGCTTATAATGGTATGCATTTCAGAAAGATAATCTCCTATTGCATATTCTACGAAAGAAGGCTCGTCCAAATGTATATTCTCGTCTGAACTTGCAATAGAAAAATCTAGTAACAGATTTGAAAGATCTCTTAATTCATTAACTTTAGATGTCAGAATATCCAAATTTTTGTTAATGCTCTCATTTGATTTGTTTTGCAATTTTAAGATATCAATGTATGTCATCAATCCCGTTAATGGTGTTCTTAAATCGTGAGCCATATTTCTCATCAATTGATCTTTTTCATCCCGTGCTTTCCGTTCCTGCTCATGTGCCTTACCAATATTTACTTTATAATCTTTTATGATATTATTAACACATCTATAGATTACATAAGCTCCGCTTAAGATTGATATTACAATGCCTAAAATTATGACTCCTAAATAATACTTTTCAGTATATCCGGCATATATATATACATTAGCCTCTCCATCAGCAAAATTTACCGGTAGTTGATATTTAGCAATTTTTCTACTATCATACATGTTTTTCGCTGATACAATAAATTTATCTACATTCAATTTACTATATACAGCTTCTCCATCTTTTTCTATAATGCAAAACAAAACACAATGATAATCCATCCATTCATCACATTCCGATATATCTGATGTGGCTATATTATTCTGAGACACATACTGTTGAAATTCCTGAACATATGGAGATTCATGGTCATAAATATATCTTGAATTATTAAAAAAAATAGTAAGACCATTTACCCCTATGCCATATATCCCCCCAAATATACAGCACGATAATATTATTGCACCAAATATAATTTGAACTGCCTTTACTGCTTTAAAATCACTTTTCAAATTTGTATCCCTTTCCCCATATAGTTTCTATGACAGCCCGGTTGCATATTTCATAGAATTTATTCCTTATATTTTTTATGTGTACCATAACTGTATTTCCCGAATTATATGTATACAGTTCTTCCCAAATATTTGAATAAATCACCTCAAGTGTGTATATTCTATCAGGATGTTTTGCAAGCAATTTGATTATTTCATACTCTTTTCGTGTAAATTTAACACCTATGCCATTCACTTCTACTCTATTCTTATTTTCGTATATCCTTATATCTTTTCTGTCTATATATTCATTTCCTGCATTGTCATCAATTATTTCTCTATCATATACATTTCTACGCCTTAATAATGCCTTGACACGCGATATAAGCTCCATATTGGAAAACGGCTTCACAAGATAATCATCACCGCCCACTTCAAAGCCTTGCATTATATCTATTTCTGATGATTTTGCAGTAAGAAATAAAATTGGGACACTTGATTCTTCCCTCAATTTTTTGCAGGCATCTATACCTGATAACAACGGCATTATTATATCCATAATAACCAGGCTATATGTTTCATCGAATTTCTTTAAACCGTCCACACCATTTACAGCAATATCGACATAATATCCCTGTAATTCTAATAATGTCTTTATTCCATTACGAATTGTTTCATCATCCTCGACTATTAATATCTTGTACATCTTATATCCTCAACTTTGATTAAATTCAGTAAAAAATCCATATATACTTAAAAAGCAGTTATCCCTCTATCATTTAAATATTCATATATCTGATCATATGTCACCAGCGATACATTTCCCATTTTTCCGGCTTCCTCAATGCACCCTTGGGTAAATCCTTTTTTTGCGAATAAAAATAAATGGACATTCTCATATCTAAATAATCTGCTTCTCTTTTTCAGCTTTTCGAGCACTTTTACATCCACATTTTCATTTATCCACTTACATTCTCCAAACAATGCAGTGCTTTTATCCTGATCACCCATTATATCAATTTCTGTCTGTATTCTCTCTTGTGGATCTGTTCCCCACCATCGTCCAAGATTGCTAAATTCCACAGGTGCTTCCCCATCAAGCAGCAATTTCCACAGATACTGCATACATATTTCTTCAAATATCCTGCCCATATAATCTGACAGATTTGGAGCAATTCTTTTATACGCAAGTTCTGTTGCACCTCTGCTAATGATAGAATTATTATCAGGTATAAACCGATACCAGAATCTAAACATATTATCAGCTATTGCATATGTTGATTTTCTGGACTCTTTTTCGCCATATGGAGTTTCTTTCCGTATTAAGCCAAGATTAATCAGATTTTTCATATACTGTGAGCATACACTTGTCGTTTCGCCTATCTTGGTTGCGATTTCCGACATACGGGAGCTGCCTGTTGCTACTGCTGTTATTATTGCATTATATACAGCAGGTTCACGGACTTCCTGCTTTAACAGATTTTCAGGTTCCTCGAAGATTGCTGATGCGGGGTTGAGGAACACATTTTTTATATTGTCCTCTACACTTATGCTGTCATTCATCTGTAAAAGATATTGCGGAGTACCACCAACAATACCATATATCAGAGCCATATCCTCTGCTGAAAATCCGTTGAAATATTTGCAGCTATCCTCAAAATCAAACGGAAGTATTTTCATCTGGGCAGTTCTTCTACCATACAAAGGTGCCTTATACGCCAGCACATTATCTTCCATGTAAGACATAGATGAGCCACATAATATAAGCATCATTTTAGAATTATCTTTATTTCTATCAATAAGCATCTGCAAGGTTGAAGCCATGCTTTTCGAAGCTTTTGCCACATATGGATACTCATCTATGACAAGCACCAGTCTTTCATTTTCACATAATTTAAATACATATTCTATTGCAGCCTGAAATGACACAAATGAAGTCCCCGGCATTATTCCTGAAGCATATTCCATGATTGCCTGACTAAAGTTCTCCAGATTCTGCTTTTCGTTGCTCTCTACTCCCATAAAATATATTGCTTTTTTATCCTGTATAAAATGGCTTATGAGAGCTGTCTTCCCCACTCTTCGTCTGCCGTAGATTACTGCGAATTCAAATTTATCCGAATTATATAATCCGTTTAAAGTTGCAAGCTCTTTTTCTCTTCCTATAAACATAGCTCTTCTCCCTCCATTTCTATACACAATATTTTATTACTTATATATAATTTAGTCAATCGTAATTTAGTTAATCGTAAATAACTAAATCGTAAATGACTAAATATTCATCTTTCATTTCGCGTACACAAAAAAGACGGCCGTCCCGGTCCCCACCGGTTCAGCCGTCTTTATAATAAATTTCAATGTTATACTTTTATATTTTACTCTTATTTATACTTTTTTACTAACTTTTACACTTGTTTGGATTTAGCATCTACTGCTGTGCAAGCACTGCCTGTACCTCTGCCTCTGTAGCGCATGCCATTACCTTGTCTGCCAATGCCTTGCATTCTGCCATGCTGCAGTCTGCGATGGTCTTTCTGGTCTTGAGCACACTTGTGGCACTCACTGAGAACTCATCAAGTCCGAATGCGAGTAACAGCGGAATGAGCTTTGAATCAGCTGCTGCCTCTCCACACATGCCTACCATGATTCCCTCTTTCTTACCGCACTCGATGATACGCTTGATTGCGCGAAGCACTGCCGGATTGAAGGCTGAATAAAGGTATGCTACCTTTGAGTTTCCACGGTCTACTGCCATTGTGTAGCCTGTCAGGTCGTTTGTTCCGATACTGAAGAAGGCTGCCTCTTTTGCAAGCACATCTGCCATCATGCAGGCTGCCGGTGTCTCCATCATGATACCGATTTCGAGGTTCTTGTTGTATGCAATACCCTCTGCATCAAGCTCTTTCATGATGTCCGCTACCATTGCCTTTACACTGCGAAGCTCATCTACGCCTGTCACAAGCGGAACCATTATCTTTATCCTGCCGAATGCACTGGCTCTCACAAGTGCACGAAGCTGTGTATTGTAGATGTCTGTTCTCTGGAGACAGAATCTGATAGCTCTGTAACCTAAGAATGGGTTGTCCTCTTTCTCAAGGCCCAGATATGGGATTTCCTTGTCGCCTCCGATATCAAGTGTACGGATGATGACAGGCTTGCCCTTCATTGTCTCTGCCACTGATTTGTATGCCTCAAACTGCTCTTCCTCTGTAGGAATTGTGTCTCTGTCCATGAAAAGGAACTCTGTACGGAAAAGTCCTATTCCCTCTCCGTCACACTCTACAGCTTTCTTTGCGTCCTCAGGCTTTCCGATATTGCATACAAGCTCTACCTTTGTGCCGTCTGCTGATACTGTCGGCACACCCGCAAATTTCTTTAAGAGCTCCTTCTCTTTTTTGTATTCCTCAAGCAGCTCAGCGAATTTCTGCTCTGTCTCAGCGTCAGGGTTTACGATTGCCTCTCCGCTTGTTCCGTCGAGTACCACTCTGTCACCATTTTTGACAGATGTACAGATTCCGTCAATACTGAGAACTGCCGGGATTTCCATTGCTCTTGCAAGTATTGCTGAGTGGGAGGTTCTGCCACCCACCTCTGTGAGTATTCCTGCGATATTCTCTGCCACGATACCTGCTGTCATGGATGGTGTCAGGTCATGTGCCACGAGCACTGTGCCTGCCGGAGCTGCTGAGATATCGTAGTCCTCGATTCCAAGCAGAATCTTAAGGATTCTGGCTTTGATATCCCTGAAATCTGTTGCTCTCTGCTGCAAAAGCTCATCAGGTATCTGTGCAAATATCTCTGCTGTCTGCTCAAGCACCTGGTCGAGTGCCTTCTCTGCCGTGATTTTCTCACTTACTATGAGCGCTGTAATCTGCTCCTCTATGGTCGGATCCTGAAGCATCTGGATATGTCCGCGAAGGATATCCGCATCCTTTGCTCCGACTGTCTTTTCCATTCTGTCTGCCATGGCGTTTGTATCATTTACAAATTTCTCAATGGCTCCCTGGAGACGTGCGATTTCAGCGTCTATATCTGTAATTTTCTTATTCTCAATCACTATCTCATGCTCTTCGATAATGACCACATTTCCGATTCCGATTCCTTCTGAGCCGGCGATTCCTTTGTACATATCACACCTCCGATTGACTTTGCTGGTTGATTAATCTCCGAAGTTGCCTGCCTCGAGCTCTTCCATCTTTGCAAGTGCTGCTTCCTCGTCAGCTCCCTCACACTCGAATGTAATCTCTGCATCCTTCTTGATGCATGCTGCGATGATGTTTACAAGGCTCTTTGCGTTGATTCTCTTATCGCCGAATACGATTGTTACATCTGATTCAAACTTGCCTGCCTCTCTTGCGATAACTCCTGCCGGTCTCATGTGAAGTCCCTCTGCTGCTTTTACTACCATTGTCTTGCTTACCATAGTTTTGTCCTCCTGAATTTAAAATTATTGGTTTGTTTATTTCGCTCACACATATGACTAGCTGTATCGCCCTCTGCTATTCATCAGCCTGTCATATGTCCGTTGCTTTCTATGGTTTTATTGTACTGTGCGGTATGAGTTTTTTCAATATTCCCCAAAATGCAAAATTGCACCATCTCTGGTGCAATTTTGTATTAATGTGATATTCAGTTCCACCCCAGTTCTTTCCGGATAGCTGCACAAAGCTCATGAGATGAAGCAGCCTCCCTGAGCCTGTCCGTCGCTCCATTTTCATTCAGAAGCTTTGTGAAGTCATGGAAAAATGCCTTTGTCGTGTTGACACTGTCAAAGTTTATCGCAAGCAGAAATATCATGTCTGCCATTCTCTCGCCCCACTCTATCGGCTTGTCGAGACGTATCACAAGTATCTGGCAGCGGTTTACATGCTCAGGCTTTCCGTGCGGTATGGCTATATTGCAGCCCACAGCGGTTGCCTCCACCTTCTCACGCTCCAGTACATCTCTCGCAAACTCGCTCTGCACTATTCCTTTGTTTATGAGAAGCTGGCACGCACGCTTTAAAACATCCTTGCGGTTTTTCGCCTTTTTCTCAAATATGATAAATTCCTCCGACAACATCTGTGAAAACTCGCTGACCTCCGCGCTCTGTCCGGTCATGAGCTCAAAGCACTTGTTTCTGATATTTTTCTCATCCTGCGCACTGATTAGTGGAGAAACATACAGAAATCTCATATCATTGTGGATATCTGCCTGTGTGTCTATGGTCGAGAGTATGAGGTCGCAGTCATACTCGTCCATATGCTCTATGCGGTCTGACGACAAAATGCTTACTATCCTTACATCCGGCACTCTGTTTTCTATTTTGCCCGCTATTATGCTGCCGGTCGCATAGCCTGCTGCACCGATTAACACTGCGCGCACTGTCATAGGATTTCTGTGCAGGGCTCCGCCCACCTGCAAGGCAATAAAAGCTATCTCATTCTCGCTCGGCATGGCGCCTGTGTACTTTTCGTAGTATCTCGATACTGTAAAACATACCGTAAAGAGACTGGCATACGATTGTGTGATATCGGAAAGAAACGGATTGTCTATCTCTATGCCAAAATGAGTCCTCGCAATGGAGCCCGGTAAAAAGCTACGCATGCTCTCACGTAGAAGCTCATTTTCAATCAGATTGGCAGCGAGAAGATTTGACAGATACACTATCATCTCATCCTCTATGCTAAGCGCCTCCTCACAGGACATGACAACGCGGTTTTGTCCCTCGGCACAGGAAAAAAGCATTGCCAGATACATGATTTCAGGCTGTGAGAGGCTGATGCCGTGATGTCTTTCCAGAAAGCCTGCTGCCTCCTTTGCCATGTTCTCATGCTCTATCATTACGAATCCATTTTTCTGTACCTGCTGCTCTGTTTCGGTGCCCGCATCCCCATCACTTGCAGCATCACATATTCGGCTCGACAAATCTAACTCATCCGTTTTCAGTTCCTTCTCCACATCCACCCTGAAAAGTGCAATGGCTATATACTCTGCCAGCATCTGAAATGTGTAATCCGTAAAGATGATATCAAAGCGTCTCTCCACATGATGTATCATGTCAACTGCCATCGACAGATTTACGCTTCTGAAATTATTGGCTATCACCTCGGCCGCGCGTCTTGAAAGCCTGTGGTCATCGGTCTTGATAACCTGCTTATCACTGATTGGATACCTGCAGAAATGCCTCATGGCTTTTCTGATATCAAGCTCACTGCCTGTCGCATATATTCCGTAACCCGCCGTTCTGTGCACCTTAATGCCAAAGAGCAGAAGCTCTGCGTCAAGCTCATTTATATCATCCATGATGACATTTTTGCTGACGTTTAACTCCTCCGAAAAAAGCGCATACGTGTATGTATCCCAGCCACTTAGCAGAATATACGATATGTAGTTCTGTCTCTTCTTCTGCGATACTGCTGCCGATTTCCGCCCTGCCACATCCAGAATCTTTCCTATCTGCGCATCGCTAAAGCACGGCTTCATGCCTTTGCCCGGCTTTCTGTCGAGCGTCATAGAGTTTTGCTCACAAAAATCAGCCACCTCCTTCAGATATGTCTTCACACTTCGCTCCGACATACCTGTGGACGCAGCAAGAGCCTTTGATGTGACAAGCTCATTGTTGTGCTCTGCCAGCTTTTCAATTATCAATAATCCCTTTTCTGAAAGCATAAATCAAAGTTCTCCTGATTATACGTAATTTAACAATTCGACCGGTTCATCTATCAGATTTGTTGCACCATGCTCCTTCAAAAACTCTACGTCCCTGAAGCCCCATGTGACAGATACGCACTCCAGACCTGAGTTTTTCGCTGTGGCGATATCCACATCGGAGTCCCCCACATAGATTGCCTCATCCTGTGTCACTCCAAGCTCCTTTAGTGCCTTCTGCACCATATCAGGTGCCGGCTTTTTGCGGATGCCTTCCTCCTCCATCTCGCCGACTGCCGATGTCATATACTCCTTGAAATAGAGCTGATTGAGCTCCTTTACCGCCGGGTCAAGCTTGTTTGAAACAATAGCAAGCTTTATGCCGTTTAATTTAAGCTCCTTTAAAAGCTCCATGATTCCATCATAAGGTGCTGTATTGTCATTGCAATGAGCCTCATAATATTCCTTGAAATCCGAAAATGTCTTTTCAAACTTTGGATTGTCTGCCCCCTGTGGCACTGCGCGCTCCATCAGAAGCTTTACACCGTTTCCCACAAATCTGCGCACCTCGTCGAGTGTACGCTCCGGCATGCCATTTTGTTTTAATGCATAGTTTGTTGCTTTTTTTAAATCCTCAAGTGTATAGAGAAGTGTTCCATCAAGGTCGAAAACGACCGCTTTTTTACGGTTTTCCTCCTCACCCTTTGCTATATGTGTCTTTTCAAATTCTGTCTTGCTTATCATATATGCCTCATTCCTGTCATCATTTGGCAGAACCATAATATCTCCAGGTCTGCCTGATATATAACTGCTGTCATCCTTATTCTTAAATAGCTTTACCTTGTGCTTTAGCACAAATGCTCTTGAAAAATCCTCCTCAACAGGTATGCACACTCTGGCATGTGCCATTCCATCCACTATAGTCTCCGTATCCTTATTCTTGAACTTCGGGACATAATCTGTCTGTTTCACAGTAAACCGCCAGTCCTTGTATATCCTGAAGCTTTTGTTCAGCCTGTCCAGATTTAAAATCCGTACACTGCCGTCTTCTCCTATTATGACTACCGTATCTTCACTAACCGGTGTGGAGATATCCCCCTTAGCTGTCCGCACTCCCATGCAGCAGCCCACAGGCAGTATATCCTTTGCAATGATACATCCCATCGGTATCGGGCGTTTTTTATAATCCACTTTTTTGAAGCCACTCGTATCAAAATCTTCTCCGTAAATTATCTTTGTATCGTTTAAATAATCAAAAATCCTCTCTTCCAATAATGATTTGATTGCAGAATCCGAAGGACGTTTGTGTGTACCATCGCTGCTGTACTGAAATCTTGGTGTCAAGTCTTTTTCTCTGCAGTAGACATTATAGCTGTCTATCAGCAGATCCATCGGAATAAATCCACCGGCCTTGTAATAATGTCCTCCGCCGGAGCCTATGTCCCTGCACACTTCCTGCGCCATTTCGCTTGCGCTCACCTCTTTTATGCAGCTTCTAAACGAAAGCTTCACTCCATTCTTAATCACTGAAAATACCATACATATGTCAATAGCATCCACCTCCAGCACAAAATCGCTTATGATGCCGAGTACATTTGGGTCACATGCCCCTGCCTTTACGATCGCCAGACGATATTCCTCTATATAATCGCGCCCCAGCAATGCTGTTGCGGCTATGTCCAGCTCCTCAAGTGACATATTGGCATTTCGGAATTTGGCCACTATAGTGTTGTCAAAATCCGCCTCATCGCGCAGGTCCCTATCAAGCGAATGTGTTATCTCGGTAAATTCTCCGGTGTCGGTGTAAAGTCCATAATACAGTGCTGTTGCCAGGTTTCGATTTATCTCTACGCCCTCCTCACGCAGCATATCCCACACAATTGTCGCACATGAGCCCATATAGCTCATGACACGGTTCATAGCAGGAAGCTCTCCCGATACTCTGTGGTGATCTATGACAGCTACATTTTCTGCCTTGAAAAATGTGACATTCCCACCACCGTACTGACAATCGACAGTCACAAGCAGCTGCGGATTGTCTAAAAAATCCACATGCTCTATCGGTATGCCAAGACTGTCTACCATAAGCACCAGATTGCTCTTGTGTATGATATTCCTGCCTCCGTATACAAGTCTGGGACTTTTTCCATTCATCCTCAGATATTCATAGACTCCAAAGCCGCTTGCCAGTGCATCTGCGTCCGGATTATCATGACATTGCACAATTATGTTATCAAATTGTAATAAATCACTTAGCTTCATTATTAGCTCCCTGAATAGTTATATTAATTCATTTTCTCATATGTGTATTTATGGCTGCTTCAAATCATCACATTATTTCAGGTACGGAAACAACAGTGAACTTCTGTCCTTCTCGTCAAACATCGAATTGTACTGCAGGATATTGTATGCCTTTATCCATTTTGCCTCGTCTCCTGTTGCGTCATCCACATGCATAAAGCACTCATTCTTTTTCGAATAATAGCCCCTTGAATTTATGGCCGGAATCTTCTCCATCAGCTCTGCGAGGAATCGGTTGTATGCCGGCAGATCTATGTTGGCTCTCTCAAGCGTCAGTGTGGACAGGTAGTTGAGGCTCGTCACATCAACTGTCTGTGCATCCGTCTCGTAATTGGTCCATATGAAAAACGGCACCTTGTACAGATTCTCAAGCTCCTGCTCCGTAAGTCCGGAATTGCCCTTGCCATTTAAAAGCTTGATAAAATCATTGCATAATCCCGGCTGATGGTCTCCAAAAAACACAATCTCTACCGGATCATCCACACCCTTAAAGTATGTGATGAGATTTTCGAGTGCCTTGTCACTTTCATTCAAAAGTGACAGATACTGGTTCGCATCGGTGTATGACGCCCCAACCTTGTAAACCTCCTGGTCGAAGTTGTCATATCTCTCACCGTAGCCACCGTGGTTTTGCATCGTGACTCCCATGATGTAAAGCTTCTCGTCATCGCTCTTTTTCTCGTAGCGGTCAATAATCTTATCATAGAGCTCCTGGTCAGTGATATATTCCCTGAGTATCTTTGTCTGGTCAAAATCATCTATAAAGTAAGTCTCATCATAGCCCAGATGCGGATAAACCTTGTTTCTGCTCCAGCCTGTCGCATAGTACGGATGCATCGCAACCGTCGTATAGCCGATATTCTTCAGGTTTGAGACTATGGAGGTCGGGTCATCATTTATATACTGCTGATAAACCACCGAGCCGTCCGGCAGAAATGCCATCGAGTTTCCTGTCTCAAATTCCCACTCAGAGTTTGGCGTCTTCGCACCGTACACGGACGAAAGAGCATAGCCTTTAAGCGTGTTTTCACTCAGAGAATCCATAAACGGCGTAACCTGCGTGTTGGTCTCAAAATCTCCCACCACCGACAAATCCGCAAACGACTCATTCATGATAACAATGATTGTCGGATTTTTCGCATCAGACTGCGAATATGAGCTGTCCGTTTCCTTGAAATTGCCCGCTATCTTGTCAACTGCTGCCTTGCTGTAGCCATCAGGTGCCTTCACAAAGCTGTCCCTTATGCCGAGCACAAAGTTCAGCAGATAGCCGTTTCTGTACGTGCCCTTTTTCTCCCAGGTCTCGGTGTTCAGTGACATGGAATTCATGATGACATACAGCACGCATATTATTGTGAGAAGAATCGAAATAATCCTCATATGGATAGCCGACTCGAACTGCACTTCTATGCGCCTTACCAGCATGATATACAAAACAGCCGCCAGAATCACATACAAAAATTTGTAGTCTATGACGAATTTGTATTTTGTCACGACAGAAAGTCCTGTTCCCGCTGACTTCAAATCCGCATACGTAAACTCATTACCACGAAATTCATAGACAAAATAATCTATAAATCCAAACGCGAGTATAGCAATTGATGCTATGGTACATGTCAGCCTCGTGTTGTTTGTGATAAAAAGTATAACCAGATATATAGCGAGCGCCAGAACCATATTCACCACGCATATCATATCGGTGGTTTTCACAAAGTCCTCATCCGTCAGCAGCACATACTGCACCGAAAAAACAGATAGTATCGCTCCGATGACAAGCAGTATCGCAGCCCAAAGCCACGACAGCTTCACCGGAAGCTCAAGCTTCACATTTACAAGTCCAAAATATACTGCCGCAAACAAAAGAATCACCCACCAGCTTGCCGATGTAAAGTAACCTACCAGCGCGGCCGCTGCTGTTGCAATTCCAAAATGTATGTTGTTTTGTTTTGTTATCTCAAATTTGATGCTCATTTCTGCCTCTTCATATTGCCTCTTAATATTGCTTCTTAATGTTGCTTCTTAATGCTTCCTCTTAATGCTGCCTGTTAATGCTTCCTCTTAGTTCTTTCCCTTAATGTTGCAATTTGATTTTAAATGATATTTCCTAATTAGCAAAGAAGTCCTCAATTTGACTGTATATAATGTGCATCAGATTTGTTCTTGCCTCAACGCTTGCCCACGCAATATGCGGTGTGATAATCAGCTTGTTTGAATCCTTTATCGCACGGAGCGGATTGTCCTCACTCATAGGCTCCGGCGGCGCCAACTACAGCACCCCTGCCATGTGG
>OGUK01001944.1_pt1 | contig 12199 bp, 9 predicted proteins | sample 1553151 | NCBI WGS metagenome assembly OGUK01 (sample SAMEA2580208, study PRJEB22360) | human gut metagenome | biome: human gut; feature: human-associated habitat; material: faeces | place: Denmark | collected 2008/2010
GAAAAAATAGATTCATCTCCACGAAATACCCGTTCCTCAAAATCATGAGGGAGATATAAAATACCTTGTACTTTTCCAGCTTTCATCCATTCCTTAGCTTCGTGATAATCCATAGCCTGATCATAAATTTCCGCTTGAGGCGTAGCATCCAGCCAGCGGATGAAGTTACGGCTCAACTCGCTATGTGAATTATCGACTACGGCAACCGGGACATCCGTCACAATATTGGGGGCATACATATAATTATAGAGCAATCCGTACACGAAGATTCCACCCATCAATACCAGTAATACAGCATAGCTGGTACTGATAGCCAGATATTCACGTCGGATGATGAACGATAACTGTTGTAACTTATTTAATTTTTTCATATTTATGACTTTCTATGGCACGTTTCAGATGAGGAAGTAACACTAAAGCCAGCAGCGGAAAGATACATAGTATCACAGCCGATGGCCAAAGGTGAATAAAACCACTCCCCCCGTAGAGCATATTTTGCATCATTTCCGTGAAATGCCGGACAGGGAAAAGATAGGAAGCATCTCGTACCAAAGGATACATATTGGGCACCGGAAAAGTGACACCGGACAAAGTAGCTCCCAAAGAGCCGACCATGGAAACAATACTTATGATCAGAGAGATAGCCGGAAATAGTGAAAACAGGAATAATCCCAATGCCTGTGTTGCCACGACAAAAAGCGCTGTCAGCATATTCATCAATAACCAGCTTCCTTGAAAAGGAATATGCAGAATGCCGAACATCACATAATTTGCCAGCCATCCTATCAGAATAAAGATAATGGTGTAGGGGAGTAGTTTTCCTAAAACAGCCGTTACCATATTTCCTTTGGCAACAAACAGCCATTCATCGGCAGTGCGAAATTTAATCTCAATTCCGACTGCATATACAGTAATGAGTAAAATCAATACCTGAAACAAGACGAAGAAAAACGGTTGGCTCAGATAAACCGAATAATCCAGACTCGGATTGTATATAGGGTGATTGCTGGCTTGTACGGGCAACAGGAATGTAGTGATCTTGTCTTGTTCCACTCCGAGAGCGACAGCTTGCATCACAATGGGAGAGAGCGACACAGGAGCCAGCGACGTTTCGAAAGCAGCCATCAATTCGCCACCTACCGAAAGCAACGCATAATGATAATAATAGGAGAGAGTCGCATTCTTTCCCGAAATAGCATCTTGCTCAAATTTGGGAGGAATGGAGAGATAACCATAAATTTCCTTCTTCTGTACGGCCTTTCGGGCAGCTTCCTCATTCACAAAATGCCTTGTCACTTTAAATGTTGGCACAGCAGATATATTTCGGGTGATTGCCCGTGAAGAGGCAGTATTGTCCTGATCGACAATACCGATGGGAATGTTTTCCATCTGCCCGTTGCCGAAGATTGTTGCCATGAAGAAAAGGGTAAATAGCGGCAGGATGATACACACACACAGATAAAGGCGTCGTGAAGTCATCCGTCGCCACTCCCTGAGCAGCACGGAACGAAAAGGAGAATATGTTTGTGATGAACTCATTCTATCATTCATTTAATGTCAGTAATACGGACATACCGGGGCGCAGGTCATCCACTTTCTGAGTGGGACGGGCATGAATCTCGAAGGTTCGTAAGTCATAACTTCCGGTCTGCTTCGTTGATTTCCAAGTAGCAAAACTTCCTAACGGACTGATATAATAGATTTTAAACTCAATACCTTTTTTATCGATGGCAGGTACATCCGCAACAAAGGTGCCCTCCATCTTAAATTGTGGCATCAAATCCTCACGCACATTGAGAACTACATGAATATCGTCCATGACAACCAAGTTCATAATAGGAGGTCACGGCGCAACCAATTCCCCACGTTTAGGAAAGATGGTAGCTATCTGACCGTTTTCGGGTGCTGTCAGCCGGGCATCGACCAATAGTGCCGAAACTTCTTCCACCGTACTTCTGGCAGCATTCACCATACTGGCGGCAGATTCTTTATCTTCTTTCTGTGCACCGTCTACCGCCATCTGATATTGTTCATAGGCTGCCCGTTCGGCTGCAACAGCAGCTTTATACATGGCTTCCACTTCATCTTTCCGCTGGGAAGTGACAACACTGTCTTTATATAAGGTAAGAATACGGTTATAAGTTGTTTTAGCCAGTGTAAGATCACTTTTTGTTTTGTTCCATAGTTGCAGCGCGGTAGCAACAATCTGTCGGCGGGTACCGGCATCTATTTTCTTGTTCTGCTGCACGGCTACTTGCTCCAATGCATTCACCTGCTGATACTTGGCATGTATTTCGGGGCTGTTGATCACAACAAGAGTATCTCCTTGACGTACCCAGTCACCTTCCTGAACCAAAAAGGTATCGATACGTCCGGGAAGTTTCCCGCTAATACGGATTTCTGTCGCTTCTGCCTGCCCTTGCAGGACGAGCGGTTGTTTGTGCATCAATATTATTCCCAGAGCAGTAAAAATACCGACTGCCAGCATAATAATGACGAATGCCCATGAAAGGGTTCTACTAGTTGGTTTCATTGTTTGTTACGGTTTAGGTTGATAGTTTACAAATTGTTCCGGTGTGCCGCAGAGTGAAAGAAGATTCATCAATGCCACATCATATTCATAATATGCTGCCAGACGAGCCACTTTTACGTTGGCAAGCATAGTTTCAGCATCAATCACTTCGGTAGAAGTTGCCATCCCTTCAGTAAAGGATTTCTTTCGGATACGTACCAGTTCTTCACTCAGTTCGATGGTCGCATTCAGCGCTTTTACGTTATCCTGAGCTTTCTCCAATTGTGTATAGAGTTTATCCACTCCGACAGCAAGATCATCGCGTGCTTTCATCTTCCCTAAAGCCAACGTTTGCTGGGTTAGCTTTGATTGCCGGATCTTCTTTTCCCGATCCAGTCCGTCAAAGAGATTCCATGTAAAACCGATTCCCACCATGGTACGCGGCAGTAAATTGCTTTGAATGCCATGCGAATAGAGGGTCTGTTTTCCAAAAAGGGCTATATTCGGCAAGTATCCGCTTTGGGCAATCCGTACTTCCTGCTTGGCGATATGTTCTTGCAGCTGCAGTTGATTAAGCATATAGTTTCCACTATTGACCGACATATCAAAAAGCATTTTGGGTGGTAACGAATCATTCATGAAAAGGGGAGAAGTAGGAACGATATTCTCATCCGTATCTTTTTTATTCAACAAAACTTTCAAGGCACTTTGCACCACTGTTTCTTCCTTTCGTGCAGCTTCCAATGCCCGTTTTGCTTCATCCATATTCACTTGGGCAAACAGTCGTCCTGCTTTGTCTATCATTCCGGCAGCTTCCAGTTTCAAAGCATTTTCATAATGCTTTTGCAGACCTTTATAAGTTTCTTCACGTACCGCTACGACCTGTTGCGCCAGTCGCAGACCATAATAACTTTCTGCCAACAGGTTTTGCTGGCTTGCAGCAGTCTGTGCACGATTCTCTCGCGCCAGATCCACCATTGTCCGACCAATATTTGTTGCACGAAATCTTTTTCCTCCGGAAAAGAGCACCCATTCTGCTGACAGATCAACAGTCGTCAAGTTTCTCGGAGTTAGTGGAAAGACAAGAGTATTGGCTCCTATTTTATCCAGAATAGCTGAGATTATCTGGTCATCCGGAATAATGGAATGTACAAAGTCTTTAGCCGGATCGGTAAACTGCGATAAAGGCTGTTTGACTTCGATCTTCTCCGACATGTGTACAAACGCACCTGTAGATTGAAGACTAGGATACCAAAAAGCATTCAACTTATCACGTTCAGCCTTCGCAATCTCAATACTCTTATCTGCTATTTTCAGACTCTGATTTCCTTGATTCAACAGATGCAGTGATTCTTCGAAACTTAATGGTATCTGTGCATCTATCTGACCGATGGAAAAATACAAAGTCAATAGTATAAAAAGTCGCTTATTTTTTTTCATACTGGTTAGGTTATATCTGAATTTGAGATATTCTAACAGATGAAAAGAGAGGTTTGTTCATCAGAAAGAATATAGCAATACAACAAAAGAAGGTTTCAACGCTTTTTTATAAGATGTTCTATTTTTCATCTTCTCTTTGAATCACGTTTGTATCATTTCTATCAGATAGAAAAAATGATGCATAAAATAATGCAAGTATATGCAATAAGCGTGTTATTAATGGATATAAACTACTTGATTATACAAAATATAAATGCATATTGGAGTTGTTTCTTTAAAGGAAAAGCTCTGTTCCTTTAAATGGAACCAACCGTTGGTCGGTGAGAAGCGTGTTCTCCCTTTAAAAGGAAGCTACCAAATAGCCCATAAAGTACCTGTTTGTTTCTAAATCTTATTTATTTTGCTAGAAACTAAATCTGTCAATTTGAAATAATATAAGCAACTTTATTCTCACATATTCAATATTCATTCTCTATTTAGAACCTAGTGATAGATTATTCACTAAAATAGTTTATATCTGAATCTTATTAACCGGAAATCCTGGAATTTTTTCTATAGCGACTATCGTCAATCTGTATATTTTTAATTATACGGGCTACTAATATGCGTTTTTTTATATCCGGTTGTTTTTCATCAAAACAAAAGAATTGAAGATGCTTTGATTTCTCTTTTTTCTTGCATTAAAATTTCTGCGATTTTATTTGAGATATAAAAATTATGTTTACCTTTGCATCACCATTTCATAAGGCTTTTGAGTCGAGAAATGCAGTAAATATGCGGTAATAGCTCAGTTGGTAGAGCACTAGCTTCCCAAGCTGGGGGTCGCGAGTTCGAGCCTCGTTTACCGCTCTTTTGAAAATCAGGTGGTTATCTTAAAAAAAACTGCCTGATTTTTTATTTTTCAAGCCCCCTTTTCTATGGTTTTATCTATTATCGGAGGAAACCTAAACTAAACTATTGTAGAATAACCCTAATTGAATAACCAATATGGCTAAGAAAATAGAGAAATATCTCCCCGTAGATTACAGTGACAGTTTTTCCATAGAAGTTACAGAAAATCGTTTGTCTCCTAAAGATATTATTTTAAAAGTCTTTGCTCATAACCCCGCTTGGCTCCGAATGTTGTATGCAATAAGGGCCTGTTTAGTCAAACCTTTCGGTATAGAAACTAAAGCTATTGAAAGTGAAGAACTTATTATAGAGGAAGACAAGCAAGAAGCAATTATGAGAAAAGACGATAAACATTTATTGTTTTATGTCGATATTTTCATTACACCATTGGAAACAGGAAAACAAATGATTGAGGTTACCACATTAGTAAAATACCATAATTGGGTAGGAAAGGCTTATTTCTTTTGTATAAAACCTTTTCATCGGGTCATAGTGCCTTTAGTTCTCAAAAAGGCGCTATGCTGAACAAGCATAGTCGCGGATGCAACGATATAACGAATATGAAAAATGAGATATGTAATATAGAAGTACATGACTTTAGAAAATTAATGCATGAAGAATAGGGCAGTTCATGCATTTTTCGTATTTTTGCACCCTGTTTTAACACTCAAGAAAACTTTAAATAGAAAAATATAATGGCAAAAGAACTGAAAGACCTTACCAAACGTAGTGAAAACTACTCACAGTGGTATAACGATTTGGTGGTAAAAGCTGATTTGGCAGAACAATCTGCCGTGCGCGGATGTATGGTGATTAAGCCTTACGGATACGCTATCTGGGAGAAAATGCAACGTCAATTGGACGACATGTTCAAGGAAACAGGACACGTAAATGCATACTTCCCGCTATTAATCCCGAAATCATTCTTAAGCCGCGAAGCAGAACACGTAGAAGGGTTTGCGAAAGAGTGTGCCGTAGTAACACATTATCGCTTGAAGAATGCAGAAGACGGTTCAGGAGTCGTAGTAGATCCTGCAGCTAAATTGGAAGAGGAATTAATTATCCGTCCGACATCAGAAACAATCATCTGGAATACTTATAAGAACTGGATTCAGTCATACCGTGACCTGCCTATTCTCTGTAACCAATGGGCGAATGTTTTCCGTTGGGAAATGCGTACCCGTCTTTTCCTGCGTACTGCCGAATTCCTGTGGCAAGAGGGACATACCGCTCATGCTACCCGTGAAGAAGCAGAGGAAGAAGCAATCAGAATGTTGAATGTATATGGTGAATTTGCAGAAAAATATATGGCTGTTCCCGTTGTAAAGGGAGTGAAATCAGCCAATGAACGTTTTGCAGGTGCACTTGACACTTACACAATAGAAGCCATGATGCAGGACGGAAAAGCATTGCAAAGTGGTACTTCCCACTTCCTGGGACAAAACTTTGCAAAGGCATTCGATGTTCAGTTCGTTAACAAGGAAAACAAGTTGGAGTATGTTTGGGCTACTTCATGGGGTGTTTCTACTCGTTTGATGGGTGCATTGATTATGACTCACTCGGATGACAACGGATTGGTATTACCTCCACATTTGGCTCCGATTCAGGTAGTAATCGTTCCTATCTATAAGAATGACGAACAACTGAAACAAATTGACGCTAAAGTAGAAGGCATTGTAGCTAAGTTGAAAGCATTGGGTATCTCTGTGAAATATGATAATGCAGATAACAAACGCCCGGGCTTCAAATTCGCTGATTATGAATTGAAGGGTGTACCTGTTCGTTTGGTTATGGGTGGTCGCGATCTTGAAAACAACACTATGGAAGTGATGCGCCGTGATACACTGGAAAAAGAAACGGTTACTTGTGAAGGCATTGAAACATACGTTCAGAATTTGCTTGAAGAAATGCAAGCTAATATCTACAAGAAAGCATTGGACTACCGTAACTCCAAGATTACAACAGTAGACACCTATGACGAATTTAAAGAAAAAATCGAAGAAGGCGGATTTATTCTGGCTCATTGGGATGGAACTACTGAAACCGAAGAAAAAATTAAGGAAGAAACTAAAGCAACCATTCGTTGTATTCCGTTCGAGTCATTTGTTCCGGGAGACAAAGAACCTGGTAAATGTATGGTAACAGGTAAACCATCTGCTTGCCGCGTGATATTTGCACGTTCTTATTAAACAAAATTCGCACATAATTATAAAAAGGATGGAAACGGCTCAATCGCTTTCATCCTTTTCTTTTTTTTATTATATTATTTATGGCCTGTCCTAACAGTTCATTAGACATTCAATAGTTATTTCAAGCTCTTTTTTCAATCCATTTCAGTTTTATTTCAGAAATATCCCTTTTCTTTGTAGTATGTAAAAAAGAAAGGAGACAAAATTATGAAGATATTGATTGTAGAAGACGAACCCTCTTTGAGAGAACTGATTCAATGTTCACTTGAAAAAGAACGTTACGTTGTAGAAACAGCCAGTGACTTCAATTCTGCTCTACGCAAAATTGAAGATTACGACTATGATTGTATCTTATTGGACATCATGCTACCGGACGGAAGCGGACTTGATCTTCTTGAACGACTGAAAGCTCTCCATAAGCGGGAGAACGTGATTATTATTTCCGCGAAAGACTCTCTGGAAGACAAAGTTTTGGGATTAGAACTGGGAGCGGACGATTATTTGCCAAAGCCATTTCATTTGGTTGAACTAAATGCACGAATTAAAAGCGTGATTCGTCGCCATCAGCATGATGGAGAGATTGATATCCGCCAAGGCAACGTACGGATAGAACCGGATAAATATCGTGTATTTGTCAACGAGCAGGAAGTGGAACTAAATAGAAAAGAATATGATATCCTGTTATATTTTATCAATCGCCCTGGGAGATTAATCAATAAAAACACTTTGGCCGAATCAGTGTGGGGAGACCATATCGATCAGGTCGATAATTTTGACTTCATATATGCACAAATCAAGAATCTTCGCAAAAAGCTCAAGGATTCGGGTGCAACTATTGAAATTAAAGCAGTCTATGGATTTGGGTATAAAATGATAGTAGAATAAAAAAGAAAGAAATTATTGTCCATGAAATTAATATATTACATCATTCTTCGTATTACTCTTGCTCTGACCCTTATACTGACGGTCTGGGCTATCTTCTTTTATGTTACGATGATCGATGAAGTCAACGATGAAGTGGATGATGCTTTGGAAGATTATTCGGAAACCATCATTATCCGGGCATTGGCAGGAGAGGAGCTACCTTCTAAAACCAATGGCTCCAACAATCAATATTATATGATGGAAGTAAGCAAAGAGTATGCGGAAAGCCGGGAGGATATTCAGTATAAAGACTCTATGGTATACATTGAAGAAAAAGGAGAGACCGAGCCGGCACGTATTCTTACTACTATCTTTAAAGATGATGAAGGACGATACCACGAGCTGACAGTATCAACTCCCAGCATTGAAAAAGACGATTTGAGAGATGCCATCCAGGTGTGGATTATATTTTTATATGTAGCTTTATTATTCTGCATTATTATCATTTCCGTATGGGTATTTTACCGGAATATGCGACCGCTCTATGTACTTCTACACTGGCTGGACGGTTATCAAACAGGAAAAAGAAATAAACCTTTGAGTAACGATACTCAAATCACGGAATTCCGGAAATTAAATGAGGCTGCCATTCGTTATGTGGAACGTACGGAGCAGATGTTCGAACAACAAAAACAGTTTATCGGAAATGCTTCACACGAGATACAAACTCCACTTGCTATCTGCCGTAATCGATTGGAAATGTTGATGGAAGATGATTCGCTATCAGAAAAACAACTGGAAGAACTGATGAAAACGCATCAGACTTTAGAATACATTACTAAATTAAACAAATCCCTATTATTGCTTTCCAAGATTGATAATGGTCAGTTTACGGATACCAAAGAATTGGAACTCAATGTACTTCTCAAACAATATCTGCAAGATTACGAAGAAGTTTATGATTATCGCAACATAGAAGTCACGATAGATGAACAAGGCGTTTTCAAGGTGACAATGAACGAATCCCTGGCTGTTGCTTTACTCACTAACCTCCTGAAAAATGCATTTGTACATAATATTGACGGGGGACATATCCGAATCACCGTTACTAAGAACGGTATTACTTTCCGAAATTCGGGAGTGGAACATCCGCTGAACAAGGAACATATCTTCGAACGTTTCTATCAGGGTAGCAAAAAAGAAGGATCTACAGGGCTGGGATTAGCTATAGCCGATTCCATCTGTCGTTTGCAACATCTGAATATAAAATATTACTTCGAGCAGAATGAACATTGCTTCGAGATTTCCCAATCATAAGATTCATCTGAAAAACACAGAGGACACGGATTTTAAGTGAACGACCTGTCGGTTATCATAAAACCAATTTGTCAGGTATATCCATCCACCTGTTTCTCCGTGTCCTCTGCGTCTTTTATAGTGAGCAGGTTATCGGGATCGTATTTCTCTCCTCATAAACATGATATAAGAAATAGCGAAGCAAATAACCGTTGCCGCAATCAATCCGGTCAACTGTGGCCATACAACTAAAAGACTTTGTCCCAATGGGAGCGGACTAGGGATAGCTCCCTGTACCTGTTCCATAGTCAATGGCCCCAAACTTCTGACAGAAGGCATCAATAGTGTGGTGGTAGCTTCATTAAACAGTTCACTCGGTGCCAAACGCATCAACCCTAGAATAAACTTCTGATAACTGATAATCTGATAAGGTGATGCCATCTGTGACGGACTCAACCCTTTTGCCACCAAATTAACAATCATGGTATAGAATACACTAAAAAACAGCCAAACAGCCACAGATGCTAAGGCAGAAGTCGCTGCCTGACGGAAACGGAGTGAGAACAGAATAGCCAGATTCAACCAGAATGCTACATAAAAGATACTGGTAATGATGAAGAAAACAATTCTCCAAAACTCTTCTGCCGTAGGAGGAATACCAATAGCAATCAGCCCACATCCCATCACCAGAAAGCCCAATACAAACAACATGATACCTATCACAATCAAAGCAGCCACAAACTTCGCATTGATAATGCAATCGCGATGAATAGGCTGGGACAGCATACGGCTCAATGTTCCTTTATTTTGTTCGGAATTGACTGCATCAAATCCCAAAGCGATTCCCAATAGGGGACCTAAGAAGTTAATAAACAGCACAAAAGAGGGGAGAGTCCCATCTGAAACCGTAAACAACTTCAAGAAAAGAAACGAACCGTCCGGATCATTAGGTTTGATGGCTTCACTAATATTGGTGAGTGCTGTATATAGCGACCCCATACAGGTAAGTGCTATAATGCCTATTAGTATAATAAAACGCCAACTTTTGACATGATCGGAAATTTCCTTGTTGACGATAACCCAAAAAGGATGATTGACTTTATTCATGTCTTTCTCCTCCTTCCTCAAAATAATGGTTATAAATATCAGACAATTCCTGTTTCTTTTCTTTCAGCTCTGCCATATCAATCAGAGCAAGTATTTTGCCATTACTGAACAATCCTACTCTGTCACATACTTTCTGTGCCTGGTCCAGATGGTGGGAAGAAAACAAAACCGTCAGCCCTTCCTCTTTGCTCAGCCAGCGAATCAGTTCAATAAACTCCTGAACACCCGCAGGGTCAATTCCCGAAGTCGGCTCATCTAGAATAATGATTTCGGGATTCTTAATAAGCACATCGGCCAGACCAAGACGTTGTCTCATACCGCGGGAATACTTTCCGGTTTTCTTTTTCAGCTGATCTTCAAGCCCTACGCGCTTCATCAGCTCCAGTGCTTTTACTTTCGCCTCCTTGTCAGGGATACCGTTCAGCCGTGCCGTATACATCAGATTTTCCAGACCTGTCATGTCATCATAGAATCCAACGTCTTCCGGTAGGTAACCCACCTTTTCCCGTACCTGTATCGGGTTTCGGGTCGAATTGATCCCACAGACCTGTACAGTTCCGGAAGTCGGGTCCGTCAATCCGAGCATCATCAGAATTGTCGTGGATTTACCGGCCCCGTTAGGTCCGAGAATCCCGAATATTTCCCCTTTTTGGACGGAGAGATTAATGTGGTCAACAGCGGTGAATTTCCCGTACTTTTTTGTCAGTTCATGAAGTTCGATGATAGGCTCGCTCATGATCTACCTCCTTCCATATTTACGGAACAGGTAGTACACGCATCCCAAGGCGACAAGGATGACCAGTACGCCCATCCAACCCCAGATCATGGGTGTTCTCACCGCGATTCTGAAATCTGCCGAGGAGTTTACTTCCGGTGTTTTGGTAGATATTTTAGTCACGTAATCTCCCGGAAGAGCTTTTTTGGATGCTTTTACCGTGGCCATAACGTTAGCGGTTTCACCAGCTTTCAGACGGTTGATTTTTGTCGGTTCGAAGGTTACTTCCCAGTCAACCGGTTTGTTGGCAGATAGCTGGATGTCCTTTAGTTCTGCCGATCCGGTATTCCGGACAATTAAGTCGATATTCTTGTTATCTCCTGCGGTGATCTCGCTGCTAAGCAGGCCACGGGGTGTTGTCAGTTCCATCTGGTAGGTTCCCGTGATCACGACTTCCAACTCTAGTTCGGCAGAGGTGGTGCTTGTCGTTGCACGTACCGGGATCTTGTAACTTCCGGCTTCAACGTTGGCCGGCGGGTTAATGTCAATCGTGATGTTCTGGGTGGCATTCGGTTCAACTTGGGCGGATGTGGCTTGCTTGTAGTTTGCCTTGAAAACTACGTTCCATCCTCTAGGGGCTTGCGCCATCAGTGCGTAGAGCTGTTGTTCTGCCGTTTGGTTTTTTAGCGTGGCGTTGAAGGTAAACGAGGATTTGGAGTTCCCTTGCATGTTGGGTTGATTCGTGATAAAATCGGTTTGGTAGGTACCTTGTTTGGATACCGTGATTGCGATGGGAAGTTCTCCAAGTCCCTCGGCAACCACCGTGAAACGGTAAGTTCCTTTGTTGACTTTTAGCGGAATGTCCACTTTTAACGAAACGTTCTTTTTCTCGTGGGGTAGGACCGCCAGTTCACTAATGGTCCACGTGCCGGCTTTCAATTCGTAATTCCAGCCTCGTGGCAGTCCTTTCACGGATAAATTCACGTTTTTAACTACATCGTAGTTGTTGATAACATCAATACTGTAGTTTACAGATTCTCCCGGTGGAACAGCGATTTTCGTGTAGGGAGTGTACAGAATCACATTTTTTTCGGATTCCGAGGCCTGCAGTTGTATGGGAAGAACACCCATCAGCAGTACCAGTAACAGATTAAAATAATTTGCACGCATTGTCATAAAAATTTT
>OGUK01001953.1_pt1 | contig 12169 bp, 8 predicted proteins | sample 1553151 | NCBI WGS metagenome assembly OGUK01 (sample SAMEA2580208, study PRJEB22360) | human gut metagenome | biome: human gut; feature: human-associated habitat; material: faeces | place: Denmark | collected 2008/2010
TCCGATCTTCAATGACAACTTTCTTTTTATCAATTTCCGCCTGACGGGTAGTCCCGACTTCAACAACAAGCATTTCTTTTTCTTTGGTCAGCCTTTCCTGATCTTTCACTTCCTGTTTGGATTTTTCGTCCGCAATGCCGACCGCTTGTTCGCGTTCAGCCCTGCGCTTGCCAACCTTTTCCTCTTTCTCTTCCTTTTTCAGGGCAATTTCCTGTTCGGATAAGATTTCGGCTTCTTCCGCCTCTTGTCTGTTTTTAGCCACTTCTTTGCGCGATTCCATGTCGATAAAAGATTTTTTCTTTTCCATGATATTGGAAATAACCTTCTCTCCCATCTTGTCACGCACATCCATCAGCTCAATGCTCTTGACCGGCACGATACCCCATTCCTTAAGGTTGTCATTTACTTCTTTGGTAAATTCCTCCCCGTAAACGGAACGCTGGGTCATAATCTTTTCCAGCGTATCATTCGCCAAAATAGAACGCACGGCACTCTGTACAATACTCGTCAGATGTTCCTGCAAGGTGTCATTGTCTGAAATACGCGAAGCCGCCTGACGATAATCGGCGATGCGGAAAAACGCTGTAACATCTACTACAAACGGCAGTTTGTCTTTATCATACGCTTCATACCCGTCCAAATCTACCGAAAAGTTATGCAGCGGCAAAATCTGTACCTCTACACCCCAAACCGGGACCCATGACGGAATTTGATAATAGACATTTCCGGCCGTCTCGTCTGCCCGGGAAATTCCTCCGCCGGCATTGTTTCCAGCACCAGAATCTATCGGCTTGATACTGCCGTAGATTTCCGTTACCTTGCTGCGCCGGACGACATGAACTTCCGAAGGTTTGACAACTCTTCTCAGAGACAAAATCCATCTCACTAAAAGAACCAACACTACAACCACGATGGCAACGCCAATCCATGGAAGATAATTCATAACTTGTTCCATAAAACCTAAAAATTTAAAGTAAATAAAAATAAAATTATCATTGTCCTATTACATGACTTTTTTATTTTTGTCAATAGGTTTGTCAAAAAATAAAATCTCTCGTTTTTTCGGAATTTTCCCCGAAACGGTTTCATTTTTTCCAACTGTTTTGCGGCAGCGGCCAAGTTTCTTAAAATTTTTAAAAAAATTGTATTTTTTCACCGCCCGTCTATTGCTTCCGTCAAAACGCCTCCCTATATAAGGTAACAGAAAGATTTCATAACGTAAAAAAGGATTTGAGATATGAGCAATAAAGTATTGGGTATTGACTTGGGTACGACAAACTCCTGTTTTGCCATCATGGAAGGCGGGGAACCGAAAGTACTTGAGAATTCCGAAGGCGCAAGAACAACTCCGTCTATGGTTGCGTTTACGGATACGGAAACGCTGGTAGGCTATCCGGCAAAGCGTCAGGCCGTTACCAACCCGGAAAATACGCTGTTTGCAATTAAGCGTTTGATTGGACGTCGTTTTGACTCGCCTGAAGTCGCCAAAGACAAAGAACTGGTTCCGTTCAAAATTATTGCCGGTGACAATGGCGATGCGTGGGTAGAAGCTAAGGGCAAAAAATATGCCCCGTCGCAAATTTCGGCAATCGTCTTGCAGAAAATCAAAGAATATGCCGAAAGCTATCTCGGCGAAAAAATTGAAAAAGCCGTCATTACCGTTCCTGCATATTTTAACGACTCACAGCGTCAGGCAACCAAAGACGCCGGCAAGATTGCAGGCCTTGACGTCCTGCGTATCATCAACGAACCTACTGCGGCAGCGCTTGCCTATGGTATGGACAAGAAAGCGTCCGGCACCATTGCGGTTTATGACCTGGGCGGCGGTACGTTCGATATTTCCATTTTGGAAATCGGCGACGGCGTTTTCGAAGTAAAGTCAACAAACGGCGATACTTTCCTCGGCGGTGAAGATTTTGACCAGCGTCTGGTAAATTATCTGGCCGACGAATTCAAAAAAGAAAACAACATTGACCTGAAGGCTGACCGGCTGGCTCTGCAACGTCTGAAAGAAATTCCTACTATGCGTATATTCGGTGAAGCTGCTGACCGTGGAGCGGTGATATCCTTCCTTGTCGGCGACATTCATCATTTCGATCTCGGAACTTTACTCGACCGCTTAGGTATTGCCGTCCGTACAGGACATCATTGTGCCCAACCTTTGATGCAACGCCTTGGCATAGAGGGGACAGTGCGGGCTTCGTTTGCCATGTACAATACGAAATCGGAAATTGATATATTGGTGGCCGGGATTGAACGTGTCAGCAAGATGTTTTAAAGATATGAATCGCTATTTCTGTGGAATAGCGATTTTTTTATTCTTTAACTAAAAAAAGAATACCCAAAGTGCAGTGATTTGAGTTTTCTTGCGTCTAATGAGTAAAGAAACAAATATTCATGGAATATCTGGAGGGTCGTGAGACCATGCTTATATTATAAATTCTCTCTCTTTAACATTAATGGCAGCTATATCGTAAATAAATTACGGTATAGCTGCAACTTTTTTAGGACGGTTTACGTCTAATATATAGAATTGCAAATAACTTAAAGAGAAAAAGACAATGTTAATAACAACAACTCCCATTATTGAGGGAAAACGAATAGTGAAATATTATGGAATCGTTTCCGGAGAAACAATCATAGGTGCCAATGTGTTTCGTGACTTGTTTGCAAGTATCCGCGATATTGTAGGAGGGCGTTCCGGAGCGTACGAAGAAGTATTGCGCAAAGCTAAAGATACCGCTTTGCAGGAAATGCAGGCACAAGCTGCTCAGTTAGGAGCAAATGCCGTGATAGGTGTTGATTTGGATTACGAGACAGTAGGAGGTAGTGGCAGTATGCTAATGGTGACTGCTAACGGTACAGCCGTAAAGATTGAGGATGACTGAGATAGGTGGCATTGAAATTATAAATCATTATTCATTCCGAATAAGCAGAATGAATAATGATTTATTTAAGGCTCTAATGAGGCATTTTGAATGAAGCTAGTTCCGGTTCGATATGTTCCTGCTTCATAATATCCTCCATTCTTTTCACGATTTCCGGGTGGTATCTGGCAACATCTGTCTGTTCTCTGGGATCAGAATCCAGATCATATAATTGAATTTTCCTGTTTCCTTTAAAAATATTCAATACAATACCCTTCCATTTGCCCATTCGGACAGCTTTTTGGCCTCCGCTATCGGGAAATTCCCAATATAAGAAATCATGTTTATTCTGTTTTTTGTCTAGTAATTCCGGCAAAAAGCTGATTCCGTCCGTAGTCGGGCATTCTACTTTTGCAATCTCACAGAAAGTAGGCATAATGTCCCAAAAGGCACAGATGAGATCACTTTTACTACCGGCTTTTATCTTTTTAGGCCAACTGGCAATCATCGGAACACGAATGCCTCCTTCGCGGAGCGATGCTTTGCCCCAGCCCCATTCACTTTTGAATGGTTTAGCACTATCGAAAAAGAAAGAATCGCTTCCGCCATTGAAAGTCGGCCCGTTGTCACTGGTAAAAATGATGATGGTATTGTCATAGATTCCCAGTTCTTTAAGTTTATTAATAAGTCCCCCGATCTGTTCATCCCAGTAGCTGATCATGGCAGCATAGGTTGCGCGAGGATAACGGCAGGGAAAATAATCTTTATTGCCTGTGTATGGTTTTTCATCTCCAAACTTGTTCACATAATGCTTTACCCATTTTTCCGGTGCTTGTAAGGGAACATGGGGAAGGGGCGTCGTCCAGAATAAGACGAAAGGGTTATCTTTAGTAAGGTCGATAAAGTTGAGTATTTCTTTGTACATCAGGTCCGGTGCATACTCATTGAGAGTATATTTCGCATAGCTTTTTTCTTCGTATGGGTCTGCACCTTTATCCAGTTTGGTGTGGGGGACTACCAATGGATTATTCAGATATTCCCGATGTTCGTTTCTATATAAAAATGGAGGGTAGTAGGTATGAGCTTCTCTTTGGCAATTATATCCGTAGAAAAAGTCAAATCCCATTTTGTTTGGGGTACTGGCAGAACCGGGATACCCCAATCCCCATTTTCCGATACAGGCCGTTGTGTAGCCGGCTTGCTTCATGACTGCCGGAATCATTACCGTTTCTGCCGGAACGGGGCGTTGGCCTTCCAGGGTCGAATCAGCTAATACAGCTTTATGATTCCAAACATCTCCACGTGAAGCCATTTCGTCATTCCCCCGTATATAGGCGTGCCCGGTATGTAATCCGGTAAAGAGGACACAGCGCGATGGAGCTGACACTGCTGTCCCGGAGTAATGGTTGCTGAATGTCATTCCTTCTTGTCATAACCGGTCGATATTAGGAGTTTCAATTAACTGCTGGCCATAACAACCTAATTCCGATATACCCAGATCATCTGCAAGAATATAGATAATATTGGGCTTTTTCTTATTAGCTCCATTCTCTTCCGCAAAGGAAGAGAGTGGAGCTAATAGAGCAAGTCCAATCATAAGTTGATTGTTCTTCATGGTGAATATTAATAGAATGGATTTTGAATGATTTGCGGAGTCTTTTCCAGTTCACTGGCACTGATTGGCAACAGATATTGTGATTTATAGAAATGATTCGTTAATGTCATGTTGGGTTGTGGAGCTTTAAAGAATTCCTCTACACTGGCTCCTTCAATATTCCAGCACAAGAAAGGTTCATCCAGTTTTTCCGCTATTTTCCAACGTCTCAAATCCCAAAAACGTTGTCCTTCCAGATAGAATTCTATTTGTCGTTCCTGGCGGACAAATTGGCGTAAAGTTTCCTGTTCATTTTCTTTTCCTTTCCATTCATCATTTGCATATTTCTGAATAGACTCATCTACTCCTGGGATGCCTGCGCGTTTCCTTACTTTATCCATATATTTTTTAGCGATCTTGAGATTATTGCTTCCCCCAATCTCGATCAAGGCTTCGGCATAATTCAAGTACAGTTCCGCCAGCCGGAATGTGGGGAATGGATATTTGATAATGGTATTAGTGAATCCGGGATGTGTGAACTTCTTGTTAAGATATCCTGTTACCGAATAATGCACCGTCATATCTTTTTTGAAACCATGTGCTCCGTTGAACAACATTCTTAATCCGCCGGGTACATAAGATTTGTTTAAAGGAAGTGCTGCTGCATTATATCGTGCTATTTCGTAGTTGCCGTTATGGAATCCTATCCATGAATAAAAGCGTGGTTCACGATTAAAATGTAGTTTGATAGAGCGATCATTCGGCCTGTCTTCATAATTATTCCCGTCAAAGTTTGCAGGCAGATAAGCTATTTGATAACGGTTAGCATAGTCATAGGTCTTGTCTTTATCGATAGGTAATCCATGCTCTGTATAAAAGAGTTCAACCATTTGCAGGGTCGGTGCAGTGGAGTTGGTTTGCGTGTACGGGATCTGTTTCGTCTGTCTCACCGACGAACGAATTTGTACACCGTATGTTGATTCGCCTCGATTATCTCCCCAGATGATTTCACATAGGTTCTGGTTGTCAATCGTACAATATCTGACTCTGCGCTGAGCTTTTCCGCTTTCGGTCTGGTCTGTGAATCCCGGTTTCTCTTGGGTTGGAGCTCCGGCTTCAACATCTCCGTATAGTTTGTAGCCTGCTTTTTCCGCGTTCTGAATAGCATCCAATGTCACTTCCGCACACTTCTCCCATTTCTTGACGTCGTATGTCTGTGAAATTAGATGTTTCCCATTTTCGTCAACGAAATTACTGTAAAACTCACTGTTTCCGTTGAATAAAGGTGAGGCAGCGTATAAGTGTACACGGGAGCGGAGAGCGCGTGCAACATGTTTGGTAGCTCGTCCGAAATACATAGGATTGTGTGCCTCGACCAGTCCGGGCATTGCTTCGTCCAGCATTTCATCAATAAAAGCTACTACTTCATCGTAAGAACTTCGTGCCGGTAATTCGGATAATTTGGCGTCCAAATCATATTTTTTCCTGATGATGAGAGTGGGACCGAATGCCTGTAAAGAACAGAAGTGATAATAAGCAATTAGAAACTTAGCTTCTGCTCTATATATTTCCCTATCGGCTTCAGTATAAACTTGGGCTTTATCCAGAATATCCAGAAATTCATAGCATTGGCGGACCCCTTTCCATGTCGGCCACCAACGGTGGGAAACGATTGAATTGTTAGTCGGGTTATAAAGCCCCATTGTGAACAACTGTTCCGGTTCGTTGGCTTTATAATAAGTAGTTACTTCTCCTCCGGTCAGTAATGCTGTCGGATACCAGCTTTGGTACGGCTGTGAATCTTGAGAAGTACGGTTCATCGGCATATAAGTATAACACGAATAGAGAAATCCTTCGGTTTTGGACGGAGTGTTGTAAGAGTCTTCCAGTTTGGCACGTTCATCCGGCATTATATCCAGATAATTGCATCCGCTTGTTAAGATGCATAATACAATGATGTAAATATATCTCAGTTTCATATTTTATTATATATTTATCAGTTAATAGTCATCTGAAAACCAACATTAAATGTTCTTTGAGTAGGATAGGACATACCGGAGCCACCTCCCATTTCTGGATCCCATAATTTGAATTTAGAGAATGTTAGCAGGTTGTTGCCGCTGACATAAATTCTCATATTCTTGAAACTATATCCTATTTCCGCATTCTTGAGCTTTAAAAAAGCGGCGTTTCTCAGCCAGAATGTTGAATTCTGGTTATTATTTGTGTTATATGCCGTCGTGAGTCTGGGGTATGATGCATTGGGATTAGGATTATCTGTTGTCCAGCATCCATCTGCTACGTAATCTAATATACCTCTTTTGGCGGTATTGTTATCGTTGGTGAAAGGATGGAATCCGCTCATCATTAATGATACGCGTCCGGTTCCCTGAAAGAATAAAGAGAAGTCCAGATTTTTGTATTTAATGGAAGGGCCGAAACCATATACAATTTCCGGTACACTGGGATAACCTAAGGCAACTTTGTCATATTCATTGATTGCATTGTCCGTACCTCCTAATGCATTCGGAATATCTTTGTACTTAATATCACCGGGCATTAACGGCAGATTGGCAAATTGTTGCGGCAAACTATTGTTAATCATATTTTCGTCGGTAAATAATCCGTCCGCTACATATCCGAAGATTGTATTGAGTGAATGGCCGACTTTCAGACGGTTAGGATATAAACTGAATTCCGGCTCATCCATTTCAAGTATTTTATTATGAGCAAAGGTGAACGTTCCCTTGAAAGAGACAAACAAGTCTTTGTTAATCTGGTTGTTGTAGTCTACACTGGTATCTATTCCCCAGTTACGCATCTTTCCGAGATTTCCTTGAACTGTAACATTACCAAGTCCCATGAGTGTCGGAATTGTTCCACGATCCATAAAGATTTCCTTTCTCACTTCTTTGAAAATGTCGGCAGAGAAACTGAATCCTTTCAATATTCTCACATCAATACCAGCATTCCATTTCTCACCAACCTCCCATGTCAGGTTCGGATTGGCATATCTTTTCCATACAGGACCGGAGTTGGTGTGTGTCTGGTTACCGGTCCCGGTTGTGAATCCGGCTCCGGAGTTAGTAAGGTTCTCAAGGAACGTAAAACGTCCGGCTCCTGTCTGGTCATTACCGACAAGCCCCCACGATGCTCTTATTTTAAATTGCGGGATGATGTTTCTGAGCGGTTCCCAGAATTTCTCTTCAGACAGATTGTATCCGATTGCTACTGAAGGAAAGAAACCGAACTTTTTATTCTTCGGGAAGTTTTCAGAACCATTGTAGCCAAAGTTGAGTTCGGCTAAGTACCTGCCGGCAAATCCGTAAGATAAACGTCCTGCTATACCTTGTTTCCTTCTAGGTAAGGATGTCAGCAAGTCCGAAGGGTTGTTAACGTCATTCTGTTCTTGATTATATAGGAACATGACATTGACTTTGTGCACGTCATTGAATGTTCTGTTATAATCCAGGCTGGCTTGTAGATATAATCTACGGTTACCGCTATTGGAACCTCCGGTTTTAAGCTCGGTACTTTGTTCGTTGCCGATGATGTTTAAGTCGTATGTATCTTCTTGTGGATTATACATGGAAGTCTCATATTGGTTGACGTTGCAATAACGATACACTTTAGAATATGAATAGTTGTAATATGAAACAATAGCATTCAGTTTCAGTCCTTTCATAATCATCTTCAAGTCCTGATTAAAACGCAGGTTGGCTGTTACACTTGTAGAGTACGTGGAACTATAACCGGATACAAAATCGGCGACAGGATTGACATAACTTCCGTTCGGAGCACCAGATCTTCCTCCCCAACGGATGTGAGTGTCATCTTCCTGGCCGGGGAAACGGATCGGAAAGTCTACCGGATTTGCATTGAGTGCACTTGAGAATACGCTTCCGGCGCTACTATAAGGCCCGCTCCAGTCTCGTACCGACACATTTAGTCCTAGCGATATTTTAGTTGTATTGGTTGCCTTGATATTCAGATTATTGACAAAATCATAGTTGTAGACATTGATATTGTTGTTGAAGGAGTAGAAGTCTTTACTGAGTGATTTAAGATTACCGTCACTGTGCTTGACACTTGCACTCATAAAATAATCTACCCGGCTACTTCCGCCACGGATATTAAAGTTGAACCGTTCGGCAAAAGTGTTTTTCTTGAACATCTCGTTGTACCAATCGATGTTGGGATACATATAAGGATTGACACCGTCTATTGTAGCATTAATCTTTTCGTCCGAATAGATATCGGTAGTCTCGGGAGTACGTGTCTGTGCCTCATTGTATAATCTCATATAAGTGATACCGTCTACCATTTTAGGAACATTTGTCAACTGTGATATAGCCCCTTCCACTCTAAAGTTAATGATCGGCTTTTTCAGATTTTCCCCATTCTTTGTCGTGACTACCATCACTCCGTTAGCTCCTCTTGTTCCATAGAGTGCTGTTGCCGTTGCATCTTTTAGTATTGAGAAGCTTTCAATTACTTCAGGATCGAGATTGTTCAGTTGGGTTGCGTCAATTTCCACACCGTCCAGGATGATGAGAGGATCAGTTGCGCCACTGAATGTAGAAGCACCACGAATCCAGAAACTAGCGCCGTCTGCTCCCGGTTCGCCACTTCGTTGTACGGCGATAACTCCTGATAAACGTCCCGCAAAAGAAGAAGATAAACGTGAGGAAGGTACTCTTAGCTGTTCCGGGCGTATCTGTTGGATAGCTCCGACAAGACTTTCCTTTTTCTGCCCGATACCAAAGGCTGTGACTACAACCTCATCCAATGCCTTAGTGTCTTCTTCCAGTTGGATGTTGAGTATACTCTTCTTCCCGACTTTCACTTCTTGGGTGATATATCCCATAAATGAGACTATCAGGACCGGATTTTCTTCCTCAAGTTCAAGCTTGTAGAAACCTTCAATGTCCGTCAGAGCACCTGTCGTGCTGTCTTTAATTTTAATAGTTGCCCCGGTGATCGGTTGTTCGTCCTTATCCAATACAAATCCTTGTATTGTTTTTCTTTTAGAACTTTGCGGTTGAACTTTCTTTTGAGCTACTTTTTTGAGTGTAATCTGCCTGTTGTCTATTGTATATTCTACCGACATACCTTTAAATAGTTTGTCGAGTACCGGACGAATTGGTTGGTTCGTTACTTTAATAGATACCTTGCGGTTGGGATTAATGGTTTCTCCGTAATAGACGAAGATAAATTCGCTATTTTTCTCAATATGGCTCAGTACTTGTTTTAGAGGTACATTCTCGAAACTGAATGTGAATGTTTTTTCCTCTACATAGTTAGAGACGTCTTCTGCATAGACAGATAAGAAAGATGATAAAAAAATTGCCAGTACAAACAGGAATTTGTATCTTTTAACACTCCTGCTTGTAGTAAATTTACAGTTTTCCATAATTTTGTAATTTTAAGAACGCTACTTAATGTTGATAGGTAATGTTTTTAGCTAATCCGAATAATACTACGAATATTATTCGGATTTTTCGTGTGTTTTCATATCATAGGCATATTCGATGTTTTTAAGATTAATAATTAGTTTTCTTTTCTCATGTGGACATAATATATATTATTCTTTTCTTCTATGGTAACAGGTGCCGTTATGGCAATAGTTGACAATACTTTCTGTAACCCTTCATTCAGATCAAGTTTCCCGTGCATCGGCATTGTTTCTATACCTGTATCATAAATAATTTCTTTTCCGTAATAGCGGTGTAACTGCTCTAATACTATACTTAGTGCCTGATTATTCAATGTCAGAATGCCGTCAATCCAGCTGATATAATCGAGCGCATTGACTTTTTTCTTGTCAGTATATGTTCCTTCATTCAGAGCAATCAGCTCATTAGGCATCAGCGTATAATTCTGTTCCTTTTTGTCTTTTACCTCCACCTTTCCCCGTACTAATACGACTTCGGCTTTAGTATCTTCTTTATAAGCTTTTACGTTGAAGGCAGTACCCAGCACATTTACAGTAAAGAGTGATGTCTTTACTATAAAGGGGATGTTACTTTCCTTATGAGTCACATCTATGAATATTTCTCCTTCGACGAATATTTCCCGATATTCCTTTTTGAACTTTTGGGGATAAACAACCTTCGTTCCGGAATTAATATCCAGTTGAGAGCCATCAGACAATTGTAATTTGATATGTTTCCCCATTGGTACAATAATCTGGTTCATGGGATGTTCTTCTTCTCCTTCCCCGGTACTCTGTCGGGGCGCGCTTTTCTTTTCGTCGATTAATAAAGAACCGTCTTGTGCATAAGCCACGGTAGCTTTTTCATCTACTTTTATCTTTGTTCCGGTAGCCGTAATCAGCTCAATATGTTTCTCCGGAGTATTTGCAGCAGATACAAACTCTTGAACATCTGCCGAATGAATCGTATCATAAGCTTGATTATTCAGCCAGAATACAAACAGGAGAGAAGCAGCAGCAACAGCTGTCACCGGTATAAGCCAGCGATAGACGGGAATATGCTTCTTCTTGTCTATTTGCTTACTGATTTTGCTCCATACCTCGTCTTCTGCTTCTTGGGAAGCGGAACTTTCTCTCTTTCGAAGGTAGTGGAACAACCGTTCGCTCATTTGTTCAATATTTCCTTTTTCTTCTTTCATCATTCGACTGTTCTGTTATTATAATGGGAAAAACGAATTTACTCCTCACTTTTATGGAAAAAAATTATTTATTTTCAAATAAACGTCGTAATTTGACAATAGCTCTCCCTATCAGGTTCATGGATGAGTGCACTGTAATACCTAATATTTCGGCAACTTCCTCCCATGTAAGTTCTTTGATATAGTACAAATAAACGGCATGACGCTGATTGGCGGATAATTTCCGGTAGGCCTCCTTTAGCAATTTGCTTCTTTCCAGATAAGTATCGTCGTGTGCAAAGAGTCCTTCCAGTTCATCATCTGTCAATGGAATCTCAAACTCTGCATTTTCTAACTGGTACGTCTCTTTCATCGAGGACATCTTATATACGAGATTGTTTCTAAGGGCTGTATATAAGTAAGATTTGACATGGTCTATGGGGCGGAATTTAGAGTTGTTGAATACGTTGACAAAGAGATCCTGAATACAATCTTTTATTAATTCTTCGTTTGTGGAGATTGTATGTCCATAATTCAACAGGTGCGGAAAGTAACGCCGGTACATTATTTCTAAAGCCAGCTTGTCTCCTTTGATTAGCAGAACCCATAATTCCGCATCCTCTTTAGTTTGATAATGTATTTTACTCTCCTTCATACACGTGTACTCTGTGTACTTTGTAATAATTGTACTAGAATGATTAACAACTGTTGTATTTTGTAGCAACATGTGGCAAAAGTATAAAAAATAAATTAAATTATATCGGAGAGCTAATGATGATTTCTGTTTACTATAAAAAGAAGACTAGTTTGAACGGATATTTATGTGATATGGATACTGCAAGAAAACATGGCCGGACTTTCTCCGTCTTGTGTGATTTGCAGTATCCATATTCTTTTTGTAATATAAGTAACTATTATAGTAATGATCTTATTTGAAAACCGTTTTTACCGGACGTCCAATCCAAGATTGAGGCTGCTTCAGCCCTAGTATATAGGCAATCATTGCCGCAGTGTCATATTGCATCATACTTTCTTTGATTTCCATGCCTTTGCGGACATTCTTGCCGGAAATAATAAATGGAATCTCCATTTCCCT
>OGUK01001956.1_pt1 | contig 12136 bp, 11 predicted proteins | sample 1553151 | NCBI WGS metagenome assembly OGUK01 (sample SAMEA2580208, study PRJEB22360) | human gut metagenome | biome: human gut; feature: human-associated habitat; material: faeces | place: Denmark | collected 2008/2010
TCATGGAGGACGCGCAGCCCCCCGCCCCCCGCCCACCCCGCCGTAACGGTTCTGCAGCCGCGACATATTATCCTGCAGTACCTCGGCAATCTTCGTTGCCCGCACCTGCATCTCTTTCTTTTTCAGATCCAGCGTATGCTTGCCGAAAAAATGCATAAAGGTGCCGCCCACGACCAAAGCAAAAATCAGCAGTACCGCTGCAAAATACAGCGTCAGCTTCCAGGCGATTTTATTGCGCATGCTCTTTCTCCTCGAAACGGTAGCCTACGCCCCAAATGGTCTTGATCTCCCACTCCTCGTGTTCAAACTTATCCACCTTGGCCCGCAGGCGCTTGATATGTGAATCCACAGTCCGGCTGTCGCCGAAATAATCATAACCCCAGATACTGTCCAGCAGGTTCTCACGCGAAAACACCTTACTGCTGTTTTTAGCCAAAGTCCACAGCAGCTCTACTTCCTTTTTCGTCAGCGTTACGTCCGCGCCGCCGATAGTGACCAGATATTTGTCCAGATCGATCACAAGATTGCCGACGCTGTACAGATTCTGCTGCTCGGCTTCGCGCGGCTGGACCCGGCGCAGGATAGCGCGGACACGTGCCATGACCTCGCCTGCTGAAAAAGGTTTCAGGATATAATCATCAGCGCCGATATCCAGCCCCATGATCCGTTCAAAATCTTCACCGCGGGCCGTGACCATAATGATCGGCACCATCGACCGGCGGCGCAGCTCACGGCAGACCTCGAACCCGTCCAGCTTCGGCATCATCACGTCCAGCAGTACCACGTCGATATTTTTTTCATGCTGCTCAAACAGCTCCAGAGCCTGCTGTCCATCCAGAGCCACCAACGGCTCGAAACCCTCTTTGCGGGCATAATTTGCTAAAATAGAAGTTATCTGCTGATTATCGTCAGCAATCAAAATTTTATTCATCGCTGCACCTCGTAAATGTATTATTACCATTATATACTTATTTTGGCGTACGGAGATAAATTATTCTCCGCACAGCTCAGCTCCCTGTAAGTATATTATAAGGTCCGCACTTGTCTGCAATCAATATAACACAAAGATGTGTCAAAAAAATGTTTATCCGCAAAATTTATCTGCGGGCATAGCAAAACCCCCGCCGCCTTATGGCAGCGAGGGTTGCAGTTTATCCGTTCAGTTTCAGGCAATGTAGGATTTGAGCATCCACAGCAGTTTTTGATATTCCCCTAAATAATCATTGAACTGGTCCGCAGTCACACCATCGCCGGCAGCATCTGCCAGCTCCACGATCTCTTTGGTATCCCTGATCCAGTATTCCACATCGGCGATCAGCCCCTGCACAGTTTCTTCCGAAGAAATCGGCTTATCTGCCAGTTCTTTGATCGTCGCCAGCGCCAAAGCCTCTTTCATATTGGCGACCGGCGCCTGACCAACTGCCAGCAGCCGTTCAGCTACCGCGTCGATGATCTCGGCAGTCTGGTCATACAGCTCCTCCAGCTTTGCATGCAGAGTGAAGAAGCTGCGCCCCTTCACATACCAGTGTAGATTATGGAGCTTGATATAAGCGACTTCCTGATTGGCAAGATAAAGATTCATTTTTTCATATAATTTTTTAGACATGATAGATTCCTCCTCAAGATTTATAAATTCTGTTATTTTCAGTATCGGCCGGATAATCAGCCGTTTTGGACCTGCTCGTAATTAGCCGCTACCGCTTTCCAGTCGATAACATTGTAGAAAGCCTGCACATAATCGGCGCGCAGATTTTTATATTTCAGGTAGTAAGCGTGTTCCCAGACATCGATGCCCAGGATCGGCACGAAGCTGCTGCCTTCGATGATCGGGTTGTCCTGGTTCGGGCTGGCAGACAGCAGCAGTTTGCCGCCGGCAGCCGCAGACAGCCAGGCCCAGCCTGAACCGAACTGCCCTAACGCCAGCGCGCTGAGCTGTTCCTTAAAAGCGGCAAAGCCGCCGAATTCTCTGGTCAGTGCCTGCGCCAGCGCGCCTTCCGGTTCACCGCCGCCGTCAGGACTGATAGTCGAAAAATACAGGTTGTGGTTATAATAACCGCCGCCGTTGTTTCTGATAGCTTTACGCAGACCGCTGTCAGCGATACTGTCCAGGTTTGCCAGCAGCTCGGTGATTTCCCGTCCTGCCACGCCGGCTTTTTCGGCTGCGTCATTCAGGTTTTTAGTATACGCCGCATGATGCTTGGAATAATGTGTTTCCATCGTCAATGCGTCGATATGCGGTTCTAATGCCTCATAAGCATAAGGCAGCTGATATTGTTTATACATATAGATCCTCCTTTGGCCAAAAGCTTTGGCTCATCGCAGTTTATTTTCTTTTTAGTTAGCTCTGGCTAACCTTTGATTTGATTATACACTACTCTCTTTATAAAAACAAGTCTAAATTGATTTTAATTATCAATTACTTTATTTACATAATTCAAAAATATTTTCCATTGACCTGTAAAGCCTGCTGCCAGGCGCAGCTGCTTCTGGAAAAAAGCATGGAAAAATATGTAGGCATTCCTTGAAAAGAGCTAAATTGCTTTCTTCCTGCCAAACATGCTAAAATAAAAATGTCAGAAAAAAGTCTGTAAATCGTCATAATTTTGACATAAGTTTACTCTACAATAAGCATACAAGGTCAAACGAACCTCAAATCACAATCTTAAAGGAGATGTTGTTATGATAAAAACTTCCTGGAAAAAATCCCTTGTTATCGCCGGTGTCCTCACCGCCCTGTGTGCTTCCGCTGCTTTTGCGGCCGAGCAGGCCGATACCAAACCCAGCATGCGCGAGCGTGTCGGCACGATCCTGCACCACGACGAAGGCGACAATTATCCCGACCGTCCCTACCATATGGAACGCGGCCGTCACTGGGGCGGCCCCATGCACCCCGGTCCGCAGCTGACTGACGAGCAGGTCAAGGAACGTGAAGCCAGACGCGCTGAATGGGAAAAAATGACCCCGGAAGAACGTCAGAAGGCACACGAAGAAAAATATTCCAAATGGCGTGAAGAACGCATGAAAAATATGACGCCCGAAGAAAAAGAACGCTTTGAACAACGTGAAAAACAGCGTGAAGAATGGCGTAAAATGACTCCTGAAGAACGCCAGAAAGCCCGTGAAGAAGCACGCGCCAAATGGGACAGCATGAGTGATGCCGAAAAAGACGCTGCCCGCGAGCATTTCCGCAGCTATTACCATGCAGGCGGCGGCCATTACTATGAAGGCCACCGCAAATACCGCCACCATAAAGGTGAATACCGCGGCGAGCACAGAGGCGGCTATTATGGCGACGGCCGCACCGAATGCCCTAATTCCAACTGCCCCTGGTAAATATCAAAAACTTACGTAAAAATTCTTTCCTCACATCAAAAAGCCTGCGTTTCTAATGAAACGCAGGCTTTTTATTTATATTCCGCTTTATTCCTTTTCCTCATAGACCGTATAACCGTTCTTGCCTTTGTCCTTTGTCTGATACAAAGCCTTATCTGCTTTTTCATACAGCTTGGCAAAGCTTCTGCCATGCTGCGGTGCTAAAGCTATCCCTACGCTGACAGACATTTTCCAGCAGCTGCCGCTGTCCTCACAGATAGTGTCAAGCTTCTGGCACAGGCGGGCCGCTTTGCGGCGGGCGCCTTCCTCATCCGATATCGTCCCGAAAACCACGAACTCGTCACCGCCGATACGGCCGATGATATCGTCCTCACGGCAGAATTTTTTCAGCCGTTCCACGAACTCCCGGATACAATAATCGCCGAAAATATGGCCGTGCAGATCATTGGCCTGCTTAAAATTATCAATATCGATGATAAAAAAGCTGTAGCTGCCCTGCAGCTTGCCGCACAAAACCCCGTCGATGATCCTTTCCGTCGCCTTTTTCGTATAAACGCCGGTCATCTCATCTGTGGAAGCCTTTCTTTGTGTTTCCAGCTCCTTGCGTTTCTCCTCGTCGATATTTTTACGATAAGTAAACATATGCACTGACTTATCAGCTTCCGAATAAAAAATATAAGCGTCGATCCGCATCCAGAAATAATCACTGCCGTTTTCTGTGATCATAAATTCATACTGCAGATAATTATTGCCGGCCTTAAAATGCCGCATCACATTTTCGATACTGAACGTCGCCACATAGCCGGCCCGGTATTCTTCCAGCAGCTGCCTGTCGGCCACAGCCTGCAGAAATTCCTCATAGGGCAGGTCTTTAGCGCCCATAGCCTCAAAATACAGCTCAGTCTTTTTGCTGGCTGCCCTGTTTTTAGTGATGTTCAATTCATAAATATTATCGTAGATCTGCTCGGTCGCTTCCTTGAACAGCTCCTGCCGTTCTTCCAGCAGCTTCGTCATCCGCACGTTGAACTTTCTGATCACCGAAGTGATAGTCAGAATAATCAGCAGGATCACCACCGAAATCAAAACTACCGTTTCCAGCATCTTTTCATTCAGCTCGGCCAGTAAGGCGCCGGTATCCTGCTTTACCAGCAGATACCACGACAGATCGGGGATATAGCGGACGACCAGATAGCTTTTTTCGTTATTCTGCACATCGCCCGGCATCCAGATATCCCAGTTGGTCCTGCCGTTTTTCCATTCCAGGATCTCGCTGCGGATATCTTCGCTGTCATTGACCTTGAACCAGTCCGCCGTCTGATGACCGTTATAAAGACTGGAAACTTCGATCTCGCCTTTTTCATTGATCAGATATGTCGCAACGTCGTATTCCTTTTCATATTCCTGCAGCAGGCCTTTGATATAATCGACATTCACGCCGACGCCCACTACACCGATCACCCGGCCGAACGCATCCCTGATCCTGCAGTTTACAAACAGAGTGATCTTATTGGCCGCACCAGCAACTTCATCATTATCGATATTAAGGCTGTATTCTTCGCCGCTTTGCAGAAAATTATAATACCAGACGTTTTCATCCTCGCCCCTGACAAGATTGCGGTCCAGACCGTTGAAATTATAATAATTATTGGTGGACGCCGAAACCAGGAACACCGAATCATAGGCATACTTATTTTTATAGGTATCCAGATACTTCCTGATCGTTTCCTGGTAACCGGCCTCCTGATAACGGCTGCCCTCTTCCTCCAGCAGCTTGATCAGCAGGCTGTCATGCGCCATCGTCTGCGAGATATTCACCGGCTTGGTCAGCATCGTCGACAAACGGTAATAAATACCTTCCGAGGCCAGCGAGGAGACCTGTTTGATCTTCACCAGTGAAGCATTATAATTAGCGCGGTAGCTCAAAGTCGCGATCAGGGCGAAACCAACCAGCAAAATCACACTGACGAGTAAATTAGTTTTTAATAAGATATTATTTTTCATTGCCAGCTGCCTTCTATTTTCCGTTATTATCTATAATAAATATAATCATTATATTAAGTTACTATTTTTATTATATTCTAAAAGATTTTTACTGGCAATCTTTAAATTGTAATATTAAATAAATACTTGTTTTTGGTAAACGCTTTTTCCGGCTCATACTTTCCCAAACCTTGTGCCGCCAGCGCCCGCACAAAAAAATCCCACCGCCATGCAGCAGTGGGAGCGACAGACCCTTTTCAGACCGTCGAGAATAACGGCCAGTACCTGATGAACAAATAACCGACGACTGTGATCAGCAGTACGCTGCACAGCGACAGCAGCAGCCCGTTTTTAAACAGCTCGGCCGGGTCCAGCCCATAGCTGACCGGGATAGCCCTGATCGATACCGGCAGCACATAGGCGCTGTTGAAGGCGACGATCGCCACGAACAAATACGGGATCGGGTTCAGCCCCAGCGCCTGCGCAATACTCTGCACTACAGGCACAGCAATGGCGGCGGCATGGCGCGACAACGGGCACAGCAGCGGCGCCGCCAGCCGTATTACTGGAAATCTCGGTCAGCACCGTCGAAAACAGCGTAAAAGCAAACACCGTTTCCAGACCGCCAGTCAGTGGCAGCAGCGTGATCGCCTCAGCCATTTTCAGGGCCGCGCCGGTTTCCGTCACCAGACTGCCCAAAGCCAGGCCGCCGGCAAATAAAAACAGCATGCCCCACATAACGCCCTTTTCCGCAAATTCCCAGGTCAGCAGAGCCTTGCCGTCCTCATCCTCGAAGGTGAAGGCCAGCAGCCCCATGATCAGAAAGACATACGCAGGCTTCAGCGCCGGCAGCCACCCGGCGTACAGCGGCCGGATAAAAGCCAGCAGTGTCGCCGCGACAAACAGCACCAGGCTGATTTTTTCGCCCAGCCGTATCGTACCCAGCTGCGCGTACATTTCCTTAAAATATTCGCTGGTACCAGCCAAGCGCTTTACCGGCACCGGCAAATGGAACAGGAAAAACAGATTCAGCAGCAGGACCAGTACCAAAAGCGGCAGAAAACGCACCACCCAGTCGATATACATAAATTCCTGTCCTGTCAGCTTTTCCAGATAGCTGATCGCCACCAGGTTCGCCGCCCCGCCCAAAGGCGAGCCGAAGCCGCCGATGCCCGCGCCCCAGACGATCGCCAGCAGGATCGGCACTGCCAGCTTACTGTTTTTGATGTTTTCCTCGCCAATAAACTGCAGCATGGATACCGCTACCGGTACCAGGATCGTACAGACGACCACATTCGGCAGAAAGATGGACAGTACCGTCGCTACCAGCAGCCAGACTGCTATCTGCTGCCGCAGTGACGTGCCGATACAGCACAGGGTCTTGATCGCCAGCCGCTTGTCGAGTCCCGTCGTCGCCCAGGTCAGGCAGACCAGATCAGCGCCGAACAGCAGCACGATGATCTCAGAAAAATACTGACTGATAACGTGCTGCATCGGGATCAGGTCAAACAATGCGTTGACACCGATCGGCACGAACGCCGTCACCGAAATATTGACCGGCCGCAATATCCACCACAGCGCCATCCAGACCGTCGTCCCCAGCGCCGCAGCCGCTTTGAAGCCAAAGAACCATTCCAGCAGCAGTATCGTCAAGCCGAAGCTTAGCGGTCCCAGCAATACCGCTACGCTGTGCAGGCGGCGCTTGCGTTTACTTCCGTACATAACCCCATCCCCTTCTTGCTCTCAAACTATTTTTATTGTAGAATGGTGGTATAAAAAAGTAAAATACTATTTCTTTGTTATTATAATAAGAATTTCTTATATTTTTTAGAGGTGAGCTATGGATTTTGAATTTTACCGTAATTTTATCACCGTCGCCGAAACAGGGAACCTGACCACAGCTTCCAAAAAACTGGCCCTGGCCCAGCCGGCCCTCAGCGCCCAGATCAAAACGCTGGAGCACTATTACGGCGCCAAGCTGATCCAGACTGCGCGCGGCAAACGCCAGCTGACCCTGACCGAAGCCGGGGAAGCCTTCCTGGGCAAGGCCCGCCAGATCTGCCGCACCGAAGAAACCATCCTTTTAGATATGCAGAGCTTCAATAAAAAAGCTTCCGGCACACTGCGCTTCAGCGTTTCGCCTGCCAAAAGCACCTTTTTCATCAACACCTATCTGCGTCCCTTTGCGGCCGCCTATCCCGAAATCTGCTTCCAGTTCCGGGAAGAAGCCGTCAGCGCCCAGACCAGACATATTGCGGAAAACAGCAGTGATTTTGCCTTTGCCAACGCGCCGCTGCCGTCACCGCAGCTGTTTGCCGCCCACAAAACTCAGAAAGAATATTTTTACGCCGTTTACAGTCCGCAGGCAAACTGCGGCCTTGATCCACAGCAGCCGCTGACGCCGAAACAATTACAGAATATCCCTGTCTGCTGTAACTTCGGCTGCTACAGCCTGCTGCGCAAAGCCTGCCTCAAGCACGGCTTCATGCCCAAGATCCGCTTTATCGCCACCACCAATACTGCCGCACTCGCTTTCGTGCAGGACGGCAGCGGCATCGCCATCGTTTCCGCCGGCGGCAGGGACGACTTCCCCCAAGGGTTGCAGCAGCAGCTGCTGGCTGATGATGAACTGTATTTTGAACAGACGCTGTTCTGGTCCAAAAAAGACCGGTTAAGCGCCACCGCCCAGCTGTTTTTGGACTTTTACCTGGAGGCAGCCAAGACTGACCGCCACTGATCATCAGGATCTGCGCATAAAAAAGCCTTTATGACAAAGTCATAAAGGCTTTTATTATTACGATTTACAGCTCGTACCCAAACAGGACACCCTTACCGCCGGCTTTTTTCACCTTGTACATGGCCTGATCAGCTTTGAGCAGCAGCTCCTCCGCCGTCCTCCCGTCCTCGGGATAACGCGCCACGCCGATACTGACATTGCAGAACACCTCGCCCCTTTTCAGCCGCCAGGGCTGGGCAAACCGCCGATGGATAAAGCTGGCCAGATTCCGGATATTGGCTTCCGTTTTATCCCCGTCGATGATCGCGATGAACTCATCGCCGCCGTTGCGGTAAATAGCGTCATGCAGCAGCGGGATACCGGAAAAAAACTGTCCCAGCTGCACTAAGAACTCGTCCCCCGCTTCGTGACCAAAGGTATCGTTGATCTTTTTAAAACCGTCGATGTCAAAAAACAGCAGATAACCTTCGCCGCCCTCCTGCGTTTTGTCGATCCGGCGCTCGCACTCCTTCACCAGCATCCGGCGGTTCGGCAGGTTCGTCAGCGAATCATAATTGGCCAGATACTCGACCAAAGCTTCGTTGCGCTTATTGTCAGTGATATCGGCACTGCTCACTACATGGGCCAGTCTGCCGTCCACCCAGCGGAACGCCGCGCTGAACACCCTGAACCAGGAACCGTCGAAAGGCCGCTGATAATCCCAGGAATAGATCTTAGTCGGTTCACCGTTCTCATCGATCAGCTTTTGCTGCGGGCAGAAAGCACAAGGCCCGTTTTGACCCGGGAACAGCACCTCCCAGCACTTGCGCCCCAAAAACTGCGAAATACCGCCGTACGGGGCCGCCATAGAACGATTGGCATATAAAATATCATGGGTATGGAAATCGTTGACATAAATATCTATACCCGTATTATCCAAAATGCTTTCCAGCGAATTTTTGGCAAAAGTCAGCTTGTTCTGATAGACCCGCACCCCTATATACCGGCCAAACATCGACAGCACTGTCTTCAGCAGCTGCTGCGTGCCTGCCGGCGGCACCGGCCGGGCCGACTGCTGTACAAATACCAGCAGCCCGTAGATCTGCAGCGTTTCATCGACTACGGAAGCCACTACCAGCGACTGCGCCGCAAACAGCTCCAGCAAGGCCTTTTCAGCCGCGCTGCTCTTTTGTCCACGCTCCAGCCAGACAAAGGTTTCCTGAGCCAGATAGCTGCGGTAAGCAGCGTCGACCGCGTCTATCGGAAAGCTGCCCCGCAAAGGCAGTTCCTTACGCAGAAAGCGTTCTTTCAGATGCAGATGGTTGTACTGGTCCAATTCATAGATCAGCCCGCCGTCAAAATCAAAAGCAGAACAGAGCTCCGCCAGAGCCCTGTCGATGACTCCGGTATCCACCTGCTTGCCGCCCAGTAATTCAGCTAAAGATAAAACGAGAGTATCACCCGATTGTACCATTACAGCCACCTTCTATCCATACATTTAAAATAGTTCGATATTTTTATATACTTTGCTGATTTTATTCTATCATATTTATTATTTTTATCAACTGTAATTTATATTCTTTTAGGCAATAAAATTATTATATTACTCAAAAAAAAGCAGCCGCTCCCTTTCTAAGGCAGCAGCTGCTTGCAGGATGATTTAAAATTTTCAGCCGGGCATTATTTCCAGAACGGATAGGTACTCAGGACCACGACCAGCCCCAGCACGATAAAATCGGCGGCTCCCAGCGGCTCTCGCGGCATATTTTTATAAGTATTGCTGCCGAAACCCTTCAGCTCCATACTCAGCGCCAGCGTTTCGGACTTGGCCACCGCCCGCATGACCAGCGGTCTGATGACCACGACATACGAAAGCAGGCGTTTCACGCAGTTGCCCCGGTTGGAATAACCGCGGCAGGACTGAGCATCCAGCGTGATCTCGCTGTCAGCCAGGAAATTAGGCACGAAACGCAGCGCCGTCGTCAGCATAAAAGCATATTCACAGGGCAGGTGGAAACGGTCCACCAGCGTCTGGGCAATATCCTGGATACGCGTCGCCGCCAGCATACACAAAAACGCCATCGTCATGACCAGCATCCGCAGGCCGCCCGTCAGCGCCACCTCCAGCGGCGAACCGAACAGCAGCTGGAACAGGATCATCAGCCCGGTGAACACCGCCAACCCGCCGATCGCCGCCATCGTCATGCGGTCGCGCTTGATCGACAGCAGTAAAGCCAGCTCAAAAACCAGGATCGTCGCCACCGCCTTTACCGGCAGAATAAAGACCCACGCCGTCACAGCAACAGTGACAATGATTTGAGTAAACGCACTGATCCTCATCAGTCCTCAGCTCCTTTCCGCACCAACAGGCGGCAGAACTCCTCGGGTGTCGCCGCCGTAAAACCCAGACTGCCCGCCAAAGCAGCCGCCGTCGGCCGGCGCAGGCCCCATTCCTCCACAGCATACGCACCGCCGAACAGCTCCGTCGGCGTACCGTCATACACCAGGTCGCCGTCCTTCAGGACAATGGCCCGCTTCGCATAACGGCGCACCACGTCCATATCATGCGAGATCAACACGATCGTGATCCCCTTTTCTTCGTTCAGCGTCTGCAAATACTGCATCATCCGCTCTTTCTCGATCGCATCCTGACCGTTGGTGATCTCGTCTAAGATCAAAGTACGCGGATTGAGCGCCAGCGCCGACGCCACACCCAAACGCCGCTTCTGCCCAAAGGACAGCAGACGCGGATACGCGCCCGCCAGCTCGGCCAGACCTGTAGCCGCCAAAGCTGCCTCCACCTGCTTTTTGATCGTTTCTGCCGTCAGCTTTTTAGCCCTCGGCCCATACGCCACCTCATCAAAAACCGTATCTTCCAAAATCTGCAGATCCGGGTTCTGGAATACATAACCGATCTTGTCAGCCAGGTCGGCCGGCTCATAATTGACGATATCCTCGCCGTCTACCAGCACCTGCCCGCTGCGGGGATGCAGGCTGATTGCCGCAGCCTGCAGATGATTGCGGTCGCCTTCTGCGGCTCCCACGATGTCAAAGGTGTGGTAGACCTCAGGAGTGCTGAGTTGCGACTGGTATGCGCCGACCAATACTTCGCCGCTGAATCCCTGTTCTATCAGCGCCAGCTCATCGCGGCTGCCGGGGGCGATATCCGTGATGCGTTCGCCGAAACCGGTGCCGTATGCAAGGCCACCGGTCAGGCAGAACGGCATGTCCGCGCCCAACGTGGCAGCAATGGTGCGCAGGCGGGGCAAGTCGATCTCGCTCATAAGAGCGGCGGCATAGCGCTCGATACCGCTCGGATTCTCGGCATGGTCAACACGGTAAAGCAGCGTCTCGATAGCATCGGGGAGCGGTGCCGTGTCAAAGCCCAAAAACACCTCGACCGGCTCGGGCAACTTTACGAGTTTGATCTTGTCGACAACGTTTTGCATGTCTACATCGAGACCATCGACGCCCGTCGTGTTCGCAAGAGCGCTTTCGGAGTTGGCAAATATCACGTAGCGCAAGAACATCGAGGCCATGAACTCGCCGTAAGGAAGGGCGCGGGTCGAATTCCATGTCTCGTGGTCGGACTGCTCGCGCATGGGGCCTTCGGGAGAGCCGGCAGTTCGCGCACACGCGCGCATTGCACCGTTAGCTTCCCTCACCATAATCTCGCCAATACTGGAATCGGACTCGTGAAGGACCAGCTCCATGTCAGGGTCCTCGGGCAACGGTACTTCCCGAACAGGGCGGTCAACCTTATAAACCTTGCCCGACACGCTCACGTAGCCCAAGAGCGATATGTGAGTTTTGCCGACGAATTCGACGACATAGCACGACTCTTTGGGGTCCTCGCCAAAGACTTTCCAGACAACACCATATGAGCGCCCCGCAGGCTGCTCTGGCATCGATGGAAAACGCTTTTTGGGGTCGAGAAACCTGAGCTTGTATGTCGGACGCTCTGCCACGAAATATCACCCTGATCAGTCGTTGAAAGAAGGAGTGGTCGCGGATGGGCCGCGACACCTACTCGGAATCTTACACGAGTCGATAAGAAATAGTCTCCCGCGGACGGCGGCGCACGATTCCAGTCGAGCTTCTGGTGTC
>OGUK01001968.1_pt1 | contig 12092 bp, 8 predicted proteins | sample 1553151 | NCBI WGS metagenome assembly OGUK01 (sample SAMEA2580208, study PRJEB22360) | human gut metagenome | biome: human gut; feature: human-associated habitat; material: faeces | place: Denmark | collected 2008/2010
AGAATTTTCGAGAATCGTATGTGTTTCACTGTTTAGTTATCAAGGTTCTTTGTTTGTCTGTCTCTCAGACAGCTTGTTTACTTTATCACATTCATCAGCGCCTGTCAAGTACTTTTTTCAAGTTTTTTCGAGGCATTTTTTGATGTCTGTGTGTCGCTCTCAAGCGACTTGTTTACTCTATCACATCTTCGTTTCTTTGTCAACAACTATTTTTTGTTTTTTCAAAACTTTTCAAATTGTTTAGTCAGAAGAAACAATTCCTTGTGACAGCTTAGTTAGAATACCACTGTCATAGAGATATGTCAACACTTTTTGAAACTTTTTTTATTTTTCATTTTCGTACACTCTGCGTCCTGCAGCCTCCCAATACAGCAGCTGTCACATTCAGTCCCAAAATTGCAATAAATACTTCTGCTCTGATCCGCGCTTTTTTTCATATGTACCTCCTTTAACACAATCTTTAAATTCCTATCATTTCCCGATACTCTCTCGGCGTAACTCCATAGCGTTTTTTAAATTGACGATTAAAATTTGACAGATTCATAAATCCTGCATCCTGTGCGATCGTCAATATTTTATCATCAGTCTGGCACAATGCCTCTGCAGCCTCCGCAAGTCTCCGGTCATTTACATAAGAAGTAAAGCTGTCTCCCGTCATCTTTTTGAACCAACGCATGAAGTGGCTGCTGCTCCAGCCACAGAATTTCGCCATGTCTGCTACCGAAAGATTCTCACTGCTTTTAACACTGATTTCCTGCAGTACTTCTTTCAACTGCTCCCTATCCGGAGAAGACACGATTTCTCTGGACGGATACATTCTTATGAGAAGAAATATAATCTGCAAAACTGCAGCTTTCACTCCTAGCTCATAAGCATTTTCTTTTGTTTCACACAATTCTTCCATCTGAATAAGACATCTTTTTAATGAATCATAATGCACTTCCTCTGGCTTTATCTGTACCGGAGGAAACAACTTACCTGCTGCAAGCGGGACGAGAAATTCTCCTGCACAGAGATCTGCTGCTCCTTCTCCCAGAAAATCCATTTCAAAGATAATATTTTCGTATTCCATAGAATATCCTTTTATCCTATGAATTGCATGAAGGGTTCCAGGTGTTACTACAAAAATATCCCCCGGTTCTCCCTCAAAGCTTTTTGTTTCGATCTGGATCAGCCCTTTTCCCTTTTTTATATAAATCAATTCCATCTCCTTATGCCAGTGCAAAGGAACCGCCGGAAAATCCAATGGAATCGTACATGGATAAATATTAAACGGAAACAACCGGCTGCCATGCTGTTTTGTTTCCTGATATTTTGTACCACTTTCTTTTTCTTTCATCTATTTCCGCCTCTATGATAGGATAGTATCATTTCTTGCTCGCTTTTGACAAGAAACAACGGACTACCTGTGATATAACTAAAGCAACTTAAGTTAACGAAACTACAACCATTTTATATATGAAAGGAGCAACTCCCATGAGTGAATCTATGAAAACAACACTAAATGAACTTTGCCAAAAGGATATTGCAACTGCTTCCGACGCAGAACTTTATACAGCCCTTCTGAAACTTGTGCAGGAACAGAGTCAGAAACAGATAAAACCAGTAACTGGCAGAAAACTGTATTATATTTCTGCCGAATTCCTGATTGGAAAATTACTTTCCAACAACCTGATCAACCTTGGTCTGTATGATGAAGTTCGTGAAACACTTGCCAGTGTCGGAAAATCTCTTGCAGATATCGAAGAGCAGGAACCGGAACCAAGTCTTGGAAATGGTGGTCTTGGACGACTTGCTGCATGTTTTCTTGACAGCCTTGCAACTCTGAATCTTCCAGGCGATGGTGTCGGTCTTCGTTATCACTGCGGACTTTTTCATCAGAATTTCAAAAACAACATCCAGAACGAAACTCCTGATTTCTGGCTGACTGACCAGTGTTCTGCCAAAGCTACCGATACAGTATTTCCGGTTTCACTTGCGGGAAACACCTATTCTGCAAGACTCTACAAACTTCCTGTTACCGGCTATGAAGGCAGAACCAATATGCTGAATCTGTTTGATCTGGATTCTGTAGATGAATCTGTGATCGGTGACGGAATTTCTTTTGACAAAAAAGATATTGCCAGAAACCTTACATTATTCCTCTATCCAGACGACTCCGATGAAGACGGCCGACTGCTTCGTATCTATCAGCAGTATTTCATGGTTTCTGCCGGTGCTCAGCTTATTCTCAACGAATGTGCTGCACGTGGATGTAACTATCATGACCTTGCCGACTATGCGGCTATCCAAATCAATGATACACACCCAAGTATGGTAATCCCGGAGCTGATCCGCCTCCTTGAGGAACACGGAATCAGCTTTGATGAGGCAGTTCAGATCGTAACAGATACCTGTGCATATACCAATCATACAATTCTTGCAGAAGCTCTGGAAAAATGGCCACGTCATTATCTCGATACCGTTGTTCCTCAGCTTATGCCAATTATTGAAAAGCTGGATGACATTGCAAAAACACGTACAACTGATTCTTCACTTGCTATCATTGATCAGAATCAGGTCGTTCATATGGCACATATGGATATTCATTTTTCTCACTCCACAAACGGTGTTGCCGCACTGCATACACAGATTCTGAAAGAAAGCGAACTGGCAGGATTTTATCAGATGTATCCGAACAAATTTAATAATAAAACAAACGGCATCACCTTCCGCCGCTGGCTTCTGAAATGTAATCCGGCCCTGACTTCTGAAATTGAATCTCTGATCGGATCCAGTTTCAAAAAAGATGCTTCTGAACTGAAAAAGCTTCTGAATTATACAGACGATGCAGAAGTACTGAAAAAACTCAGTTGTATTAAAAAATCCAACAAAGAAGCACTTGCTTCCTGGTTAGAAGACAAACAGGGAATCAAATTGAACACCAATGCAATGTTTTCCATTCAGTCCAAACGACTTCATGAATACAAACGTCAGCAGCTGAACCTGCTTTTCCTGATTCATGAATACCTGGAGATCAAAGCAGGACATACTCCGGCAACTCCATTAGTAAGTATCTTTGGTGCAAAAGCAGCTCCTGCCTACATCATCGCCAAAGATATCATTCACTCTCTTCTTACCCTGTCACAGGTTATCAGTGAGGACCCTGAAGTTTCCAGATATCTGCAGCTTGCATTTGTAGAAAATTACAATGTTTCTGCAGCAGAAAAAATGATTCCGGCATGTGATCTTTCTGAACAGATCAGCCTTGCATCCAAAGAAGCATCCGGAACCGGAAACATGAAATTCATGCTGAACGGTGCACTGACTCTTGGAACCATGGACGGTGCAAATGTAGAAATTGCCGAAGCTGTCGGAAATGACAATATTTACATCTTTGGTCAGAGCAGCAAGCAGGTCATTCACCGCTATGCAGCCGGTGACTACTGTGCAAAAGACTGGTATGAAGCTGACCCGAACCTTCGTCGTGCCATTGATTTCCTTACCAGTGACGAAATGCTGAAATATGGAGATGAAGAACATCTGAAACGACTGCAGAACGAACTTATAAATAAAGACTGGTTCCAAACTCTTCCGGATTTCAATGCATACGTTGTCCGCAAAGAACAGGCAATGAGTGATTATGCTGTAAATCCGGAAGCATGGAGCCGCAGAACTCTGATCAATATTGCAGAAGCCGGATTCTTCTCCTCAGACAGAACCATCAAAGAGTACGATGACGATATCTGGCATCTCGGAAAATAATCATTCTCCTGGATTAGAGCGGCGAATCTGCTCAGTCAGCTCTTCGCCGCCCTGTTCATACCATTCCTGCACAAAAGTGTCAAAGTAAGTAATTGGTTTTACACCCATGATAATCTGAATGAAAGTGTCTTTTTCAAGCTGCTGAAGAGACTTCGGTATTTCACCGTCTGCATCATCCAGGTATCTTTTGGCTGTTGACCGGTAGTTTCCTTCTATCAACCTTCCAACTGCTGCAAGTCTGGATTCATATGCTGCCCAGTCTTCCGCCGTTTCTGATTTTCCCTGAATAAATTTTTCTGCTGCATCGTAATAAGATTTCTCAATTGCACTTAAACTTTCTTCTTTTCGCATGCCGCTCATTACACTCTGGATATCTTTTGTGATCTGAAACGTCGCCTCGTTATAATCAACATTGATAACCAGCGGTCTGGCTGTCGGTTCTACGTTAAGAGCAAAATAATCATTTACCTCATCCGCATCCTTGGCTTCATATCTGCTATAATCAAACAATACACTGATTATCTTCATTACAATTTCCGGATGCTCATATCCTTTGCGTACAACAACATATTTATTATCCTGAAAAGTATCATATACATTCTGCCAGTCTGTCGACTGTAGATAAAATGGCTGCCAGTTTGCCTCTTTGTCTGTCTCATAAACATCCATCAGTGGATTGTTCGGTGTCCACCACAGGCCAAAAAAAGCTCCACATTTTCCATTTATCACCAGATCTCTGAGGTTATTCTGCGCACGCAATGCAAAGTTCTTATCCAACACGCCACGTTCATAGAGTTCATGAAGATAACTCAGTGCATTTTTTGTTTCTTCTGTTACGGAACCATACACGATCTTACCATTTTGATTTACCCACCTTTGTGGACTGGCTCCAAATTTATCAAAAACAGAATCTACTGAATAATTAGAGCTGGTAGTTCCCACCAGATCTGTATCACAGGCGAGTCCGATCGGGTCTTCTCCATCTTCCGTGCCCATTTTATTCTGGACAAATTTTTCTACTATGTCAAATGCATCTTCCAGTGTTTTCGGATCTTCAAGGTCAAGCTTATCCATCCAGTCCTTACGCAGCCACATCAGACGTGGACCATGATCTGTAACGGTCTCCGGAATTGCCATCAGTTTTCCATTAAATCGCACAGAATCCAGAAGACCGCTTCCATAACTCTCAAACATCTCTTTGATTCTCTCTGAAGTGCAATTCTCATATACTTCGCTCAGATCTTCCACAAGATCATTATCAACCAGTTCTTTGAGTGTTTCTCTGTCCGAAACCACCAGTACATCCGGCAGCGTCTGGTCTTTTACAAGAATGTTCACAAATTCATCATATCGATCTTCCCGTTCCATGTAGACACTTTTATTCTGAATATTCAGCATTTTTCTGAGATAACGAGTGTAAGCATTGTCGTCATAGGTATTTCCATCCGGAAGATTTGAATTATTCGCACCACTCATTTGTCCTAAAGTATACGTTACAAGTTCAGGATAAGCACCATAAGGAGTCTGTGCAGCTGTTTCCCAGGTACCGGTACGGACTGTCTCTGTAGATTCCGTATTTTCTTTTGCTGCCGATGATCTTTTCTGATTCAGCTCCTGTAAATCATTGCTGCATCCGCAGACAGCTATAGCTATGATTCCTATCAGAACAACAGGCAGTTTTTTCCATTTACTCTTCATTCTCTCTGCCCTCCTTCGGAAATTTCATAATAACAGTCGTGCCTTCATCCGGTGAACTGAAAATATGAATTCCGTAATTCTCTCCATAAAGAAGCCGGATACGGTCATTTACATTCTTAAGGCCATATCCTTTTGCCTGATAAGTTACCAGTGTTTCTGCTTTTTCCTGTTCCATACCAAGTCCATTATCACGGACAGTGATCTCTACATCATCCCCCTTGCCTTTAAATGACAGGAAAATTTTTTTATCACCATCCTCTTTTTCATCAAGACCGTGTTCGATCGCATTTTCGACAACCGGCTGAAGAAGAAGCTTCGGCATTTTTTCATTTTTTATTGTCGGATCAATATCCCAGTCTACCGAGAAATTATGATCATGCATCGTAAGCTGGATTTCCAGATATGCTTCCATATTCTGAATACAGTTTTCTACCTAAACACATCTTCACCTTTGCTTAATGCGGTTCTGTAAAAAGTAGAAAGTGCCAGGGTAACCTTACTGATCTCCATCTGGTTACTTCGAATCGCCATCCAGTTCATCATCGACAGTGTGTTATATAAGAAATGTGGATTGATCTGGGCCTGAAGGGCTTTCAGTTCATATTCTTTCAACGCGATCTTATTGACATATACTTCGTCGATCAGGCGGTTAATCTCATCCATCATATTACGGAAACTGTTAACAAGAATTCCTACTTCATCTCCCGAATCACTGTTGACTGTAACTTCACGGCTTCCATGATTTACCCTGTCCATATTTTTCGTCAGTTCTTCAATTTTTCTTGTAAAAATTCTTGAAAATGCCATAGCCAGAAACAGAATGATCAGACCACAGGCCGCAATCAGTGGAATCTCTTCCAGCAGCAGTCTTCGTACAGAACCTGATATCGCATCCTGACTCTTATAAAGATAAAATACCCAGTCATTTTCTTCACTCTTGGTCTTTGTATATGCACAGGACTGGCTGATTTTCTGAATCATGGAATCCATTTTTTCAGATTTATCAAATTCCAGATTTGTCAGACCAGTTTTGTTATAAAGAACTGTACCGTTTTTGTCTGCAACAATTCCACCATTTTCCTGCGTGAGAATATTGGTCAGTGGCTGGAAGATTTTATTATAATCCAGAGAAATGCACAGAACTGCATCCAGTTTCTGATCATTATAGATCATACGTACTGCTGCAACTTCTTTACGATCCTGATCAACTTTCCACTGAATACGCACATCATCTTTCAGCCCTTCACTCCACCACTCTTCTTTCATCTTATCAAGCGGAACAAGTGTATACTCATGCTCCACCTGGATACTGTCCGCAAAAAGCTGAATTCTGTTAATCGCGTCATGATATGATTTTGGTACAGACAAAAGTGGATCCGCTATTTCTGTATATTTTTCATATGCCGTATAATTATCGATATTTTTTTCCTTAATAATTTCCTCAATATCTGGTGAATAGGTCAGATAATTGAGAAGGCTGGCATAAACCGCCGTCTGGCTGTCAATGCTTTCTCAGGTCTGTTCCATGATCGACTGCATATCTTCCAGTTCGCTGCTGCGGACCATAGTACTCAGCCTGCTGTGACTGTACCAGGCAAGTACTGTCATCGGTACCAGGCTTGTAACTACAAGAAAGATCGTCAGTTTATGACGATACTTCATATTTTTGAATATCTTACGAAGTCTGTTCATCCTCTCCGGTTCCTTTCCTGTATGATTCCGGACTGCTTCCGTAATATTCCCGGAAACTTCTGCAGAAATAAGAAACATTTGCAAAACCAACACGTTCACTGACCTGTGCCACCTTCATATTGGTGCTGCAGAGAAGTTCTTTTGCCTTCTCCATCCGGAACACACGTATATATCGGTTCAAATTCATGCCGGTCTCTTTTTTGAAGATAAAACTGAGGTATCCGGAAGACAGATAGACTTTTTCTGCCAGCATTTCAAGATTCAGATCTTCCTCATAATGCTGATAGATATAATTTTTGACTGCTGCCACTTCATTTCTAGAACTACTCATAGAACGGTCAAGAAATGCCTCGTATTCCTTGATATTATCTTCAGTTACTTCAAGGATTTCCATGATATTTCTACAGTTATACAATCGTTCTATCTCATGCTCAAGACGCCGCTCTCCAGAAAACTGATTTTCCTGAAACAGTTCCTGAATGACATTCGAGAAAACAAACTTGATATACATTGCTGAATACTGTGTATTATCATGATATTTTTCTTTCAGGCATGCGAAATGCTTTCTCAGCTGATCTGTATCCTTCCGTGTGATGTCTTCTGAGATCATCTGCATGATCTGCGAATCCTGCACTTCTCCCACCGACAGTTTCAGTACATCATCTTCATTTGAGAAAACATGTTTTTCCGGATGATAAAATTTCTCTTCCATCTGCTGTTCCAGCTGCTCAAGGATTTCCGGCAGACACTCACAACCTTCAAATTTACGGCTGACTGCCAGATAAAAACTGTCTCTGTATTTTCGTTTCATAAAATTATAAAGATGATTTGCCACCAGCTGATAATCGCAATATACGTCCTGAAAAAGGAGAAGCGACTGTCTTGCATTCAAATTCAGATAAAAGCATACTCTTCTCAACTCTTTCTGAATTTCCTCTTCCAGAGTCTCTTCAGCCGTATCAAAAAAAGCTACATCTGATTCGATCAGAATTCCACAGTGCCATCCGTTCCATTTATCCATGTCAATCATTTCTTTTGCTTTTTCCAGAGTTTCTGCTTTACCAGAGTACAGATAATTCTGAAGAAAATACTGCTGCAGGAAATTTTTTTCTTTCATCTCGCGGCTTTCTTTTTTCTTTCGTCGCTCGATTTCTTTCTCCGCCTTCTGGATCACCTTATGGAAATCATCCGGATTTACCGGTTTCAGGATATATTCTGTCACACCATATCGGATTGCTTCCTGTGCAAATGCAAAATCACTGTATCCACTGAAGATTATGATCTGCAACGCCGGATTTTCTTCCTTGGCACGTCTTGATAATTCCAACCCGTCCATATGAGGCATTTTTATATCAGTCAAAACAAGTTGTATGTCCTCTGACCGAATAATCTGCAGAGCCTGTTTTCCGTTCGAAGCTTCAAAAACATTTCTTTCGCCTTCTTCTCTCGAAAGCAGATATTTCAGACCTTCGCGCTCTATTTTTTCATCATCTACAATAAGAACGTTTGTCATAATTCCCCCCTGTTTTGTTTCCTATAATACTTATGATTATAGCACAAAAAGTCTCTGGAAAAAATATTCTTCCAGAGACTTCCATTCTACATAACCAGAATCAGCCTTTTACGGCACCTGCTACAACGCCTTCAATAATGTACTTCTGACAAACCAGATATACGATGATGATCGGAATGATATCGATCATAATACTTGCCATCATTGGTCCCATCTGTACATGTCCGAAGCTGCCACGGAAATACTGGACTGCCATCGGAATAGTCTTATATTTTTTAATATCAAGAACCAGTGTTGGAAGAAGGTAATCGTTCCATACCCACATCAGTTCCAGGATCGCTGTTGAAATAATTGTTGGTTTTAATATCGGAATTAAAACTTTAAAAAACACCTGTAACGGACTACATCCATCAATCAGAGCTGCTTCCTCAATCTCAAGCGGAATACCTTTTACAAATCCTGTAAACATAAATACCGCCAGTCCTGCACCAAATCCAAGATAAATAATGCAGATATTGTATGGATTATTCAATTTTAAAGTATCTGCAGTTTTTGCCAGTGTAAACATAACCATCTGGAAAGGAACTACCATACTGAATACACAGAGATAGTAGAAGATTTTGGACAGTTTACCATTTACACGAACAATATACCATGCTGCCATTGAACAACATAACATGATAAGAACTACAGACATTACAGAAATTACAAGACTGTACCAGAAAGATTTCAGGAAATCCATCTGAGTAACACTCGCTACAAAGTTCGCAACACCATTCCATGTTTCACTGGTTGGAAGGCTAAATACTCCAGATGTAGTGATCGCTACTTCTTTTTTCAGTGAGTTGATTAATATTAAGACGATTGGGTACATCCAAAGGATACAAACAATTGTCAGTAAGACCGTTGCAACGGAATTTCTTTTTTTATTTTCCATTACTGCTGCACCTCCTTAGATGATGTTGCACGAAGCTGGATCAATGCAATTACAACTACCAGAACAAAGAATACAACAGCTTTTGCCTGTCCAATACCCTTCCATTGAGGTCCGCTTCTTGCATAGAATGTATCATAAATATTTAACGCCAGTAACTGAGACTGTTTTCCAGGATCACCACCGGTCAGTGAGAGGTTCTGGTCGAACATCTTGAAACCATTAGTCAGAGTCAGGAATGTACAGATTGTTACAGATGGCATAATCATCGGAATTTTAATCTTAAACAGAATCTGTCTGCTTGTTGCACCATCGATCTGAGCTGCCTCGATCAGGTCAGGTGATACATTGTTCAGACCTGCAATGTAAATGATCATCATATATCCAATCTGCTGCCACATAAGCAGAATGAGCATACCGATAAAACCATTTTTTGCTGAAAGTGAAAGCAGTGGCTGTCCCCACTTGGAAAGCAGACCATTCAGCAATGTCTGCCAGATATAACCAAGTACAATACCACCGATCAGGTTCGGCATAAAGAATACCGTACGGAATGCATTTGTTCCTCTGTATCCTTTAGTCAGTGCCAGTGCGATAAAAAATGCAAGCACGTTGATCAGAATACTGGATACGAATGCAAATACAACTGTCAGCCAGAAAGAATGACTGAATGTACTATCAAGTAAAATCTTAGAATAATTTGAAAATCCAACAAATGTTACATCCTGCACTGTTGTAAATTTGCAGAATGAAAGATAGATGCCCCAGATAAAAGGCCACAGGAAACCGATTACAAATGCCGCAAAGGTTGGTAATACAAAAACCGGCCACCACTTTTTGATCGTTCTTCCTACCATGATTTTTCTCCTCTTCCCTACTGTTAACAGAAGCTTAAGTTCCTCTGTCTTTTAACTTATGAAAGGAGGCAAGAACCTCTGCCTCCTCCCATAAACAACATGTTATTTTCTATCCTGATTATTCAGAAAGAGCTTTTTCTGTAGCCCATCCGTCAACGAATGCGCTAACTACTGCATCCCAATCGCCTGTGCCTGCCGCATATGCTGTAAGAGCTGTACCAAGACCATTCTTCCACTCTTCAGATGGCATTGTTGTAAAGTTCCATGAAACAGGTGTAAGACCAGCATCTGTATACTCAGCATCCTGTTTTACAAATACGTTTGTAGGAGCAACTGCTGTTTTGAAAGGAATTGTGAATCCCATGTCTTCAGACATAGATTTTGTTCCTGCTTCAGATGTTACACACCAGTTCATGAAATCCAGAGTTGCCTGAACATCTTCTTCAGATGCATTCTTATTTACACACCAGTAGTTTTCTGTACCAGTTGCAAGACCTTCGTTCTCATCGTCAACGCCGAAGTAGATCGGAATCATAGCAAGTTCATCATCGCTGTATGTCTTAGCGAGTTCTGCATATTCCCAAGAACCATTCTGATAAAATACTGCATCTCCATTTACAAATTCATTTCTGGAGTCATCAGCTGTTTTAGCTGAAAGTTCGCTTCCATCGCATGTAGAATCTGTAATGTACAGATCAAATACATTCTTATACTGATCAAGATATGTTCCTTTGATTGCTTCTGTATCATCGATTCCATCTGCTTTGTATTCATAGTAGATTGGAAGGTTTGCAAGATGTGTTTTGAATCTCCAGTCAGAGGATCCGTCCATACCTGCTGATGTGAAAGCACCTTTCACACCAAGTTCATCTTTACGTGCCTGAATGTCGTCTGCTACTTTTTTGAGGTCATCAAAGCTTTTGATATCATCCAGAGTATATCCTGCTTTTTCAAGTAAAGTTTTGTTTGTGATAAGTCCGTAGGATTCGATAACATATGCGATACCATCTACAGCATCTCCATCTTTCAGTTCATACGCATCAGATGTAAGTTCTTTTGTAATATCTGCATCTTTCAGATCGTAGCAGTAATCTTTCCAGTTTTTAAGGCCAACCGGTCCATTTACCTGGAACAGTGTCGGTGCATCGCTCTTTGCCATTTCTGACTGAAGAGTTGTCTCATACTGTCCGGATGCTGCTGTAACTACTGTTACATCTGTTCCTGTTTCTTCTGTGTAAGCTTTTGCCAGGTTCTGCCAGGCTTCATCCTGCTCTGGTTTGAAGTTGAGGTAGTAAACCTTTCCGCCTCCGTCTGCCATAACCGGTACTGACGGGATCATGGTAGCTGCCATTAAAGCTGCCATGCTCATTGCTGTAACTTTTTTCATTTTCATAGTGATTGTCTTCTCCTTTACTTGTAAGATTTGTTCTTTCTTAAGCTGTCTTTATTATAGTTTTTGTTGATTTTTTATACCATGATAAAAAATCAAGAAACATGTTCATTTTTTTAGAGAGTGATATTTGAATATGGATATTTTGTCGCAACTTGTACAAAACATTACAATTTTTATCAGGTCCGGACTTTGAATAATAATTCGGGTCACAAGCCAGAACCTGTTGGAAAAAGCAGTCTGTGAAACATCTCATATATGCAA
>OGUK01001969.1_pt1 | contig 12084 bp, 7 predicted proteins | sample 1553151 | NCBI WGS metagenome assembly OGUK01 (sample SAMEA2580208, study PRJEB22360) | human gut metagenome | biome: human gut; feature: human-associated habitat; material: faeces | place: Denmark | collected 2008/2010
ATCCAATCCGCAAGGCACAGCAGACGATCAAACGGCGGCGAGCAGGGAAAAGCGTTTCTTCGCCTCGGGCCTGTTTCCGTCAGACAAATATAGGCAATATATTCGGGTTGCGCAACAACCGGCTGCCGAAAAGGATGAAAGCACGGCTTCCAACGCCGGCGACGCTTCGGGCGTTCGCGGAATACCGCCAAAAAAAGGCCGCACCCCGTGTGGGATGCGGCCTTTACAGCGGGAACAGACGGTTAGTACTCCATCTGCGCGAGACGCTTGTAGCCGTTGTAACGCCACTTGGCGTTCTCCTCGGCGGCAGCGAAAAGCTCCTGTGCCTCGGCCGGGAAAGCCTTCACCAGCGAAGTATAACGTACTTCACTGTTCAGGAACGCCTGGAACTTGCTCCAGTCGGGCTCTTTCGAGTCGAGTTTGAAAGGGTTCTCGCCCTTTTCGGCCAGCTCCGGATTGTAACGCCACAGGTGCCAGTAACCGCACGCGACGGCCTCCTTGCCTACGGTCTGCGTACGTGTCATGCCGCCCTTGATGCCGTGGTTGATACACGGAGCATAGGCGATGATGAGCGACGGACCGTTGTAAGCCTCCGCCTCGCGCATTACCTGCAGCAGCTGGTTCTGGTTGGCTCCGATGGAAACCTGCGCCACATAGACGTAGCCGTAGGTCATGGCGATTGCTCCGAGGTCTTTCTTGCGGATGCGCTTGCCCGCCGAAGCGAACTTGGCCACCGCACCCACCGGAGTCGCCTTGGAAGACTGGCCGCCCGTATTGGAGTAGACCTCCGTATCCACTACGAGGATGTTGACATCCTGTCCCGAAGCGATTACGTGGTCGAGACCCCCGAAACCGATATCGTATCCCCAGCCGTCGCCGCCGATAATCCACTGCGACTTCTTGGCGAGATTATCCTTCATCGACAGGAGCTCCCTGCACGTATCGCAGCCGCAAGCCTCCAGCATCGGCACGAGACGGTCGCACACCTCCCGGTTAAGGGCCGTGCTGTGGCGCGTCTCTATCCATTCGCCCATGGTCTTCTTCAGCTCCTCCGAGCAGCAGGAGCAGTTCTCCATGGCATAGCGCATCTTCTCCTCGATACGGTCGCGCAGCTTCTCGACAGCCACGTGCATGCCGAGGCCGAATTCGGCGTTATCCTCGAAGAGCGAGTTGGCCCATGCGGGACCCTCTCCCTTGGCGTTGGTACAATAGGGCGTAGAGGGCGCCGAACCGCTGTATATCGAAGTACAGCCCGTTGCATTGGCGACCATCATTTTGTCGCCGAAGAGCTGGGTAATCGTCTTGATGTAAGGCGTTTCGCCGCAGCCGGCGCACGCCCCGGAGAATTCGAAGAGCGGCTGGGCGAACTGGCTCCCCTTGACCGTCTTGGTCTTGTCCATGACATGCTCCTTGTAACCGACCTGACCGGTCATATACTCCCAGTTGGCAACCTGACCGAGCTGGGTGTCGATGGGCTCCATCCGGAGCGCCTTCTTGGGCGCCGGGCAGACATCCACACAGTTGCTGCAACCCGTACAGTCGAGCGGGGAAACCTGTATGCGGAACTTATATTCCTTGGTATTCCCCTGACCCTGAATCAACGCCATGCCAGCAGGAGCGGCGGCGGCTTCCTCTGCGGTCAGCAGGAACGGACGGATGGCGGCATGGGGGCATACGTACGAGCACTGGTTGCACTGGATACAGTTCTCAGACTGCCATGCGGGAACGCTCACCGCGATACCGCGTTTTTCGTAAGCGGCCGTGCCGTTATCCCACGTACCGTCCTCACGCCCCTTGAAGGTGCTCACGGGCAGGTCGTCGCCCTTGAGGCCGTTAATCGGTTCCACTACACGGTGTACGAATTCGGGAGCGGACGATGCCGCACGCGCAGGCTTCTCCGTACTCAGCGAAGCCCACTCGGCGGGTACCTCCACCTTGTGCACCATTTCGCCGCCCTTGTCCACGGCGGCGTAGTTCATGTTCACGATATCCTCTCCCTTCTTCCCGTAGCTCTTGTAGATGAACTTCTTCATCTGCTCGACGGCCACTTCGTAGGGGATGACGTTGGCGATTTTGAAGAAGGCCGCCTGCATAATCGTGTTGGTACGGTTGCCAAGACCGAGTTCCGCGGCTATCTTCGTCGCATTGATGATGTAGAAATTGATATGGTTCTTGGCCAGGTACGCCTTCATGTGGTCGGGCAGCGACTCCTTTATCGCATCGACGTCCTGCAGGCTGTTGAGCAGGAACGAACCGCCCTTCTTGAGCCCCTTGAGCACGTCGTATTTGTCCACGTACGACGGCACATGGCAGGCCACGAAATCGGGCGTAGTCACCAGATAGGGCGAAGTGATGGGGCAATCGCCGAAACGCAGGTGCGAGGAAGTGTAGCCGCCGGACTTCTTGGAGTCATAGCTGAAATAGGCCTGGCAATACTTGTCGGTCGTCTCGCCGATTATCTTGATGGAGTTCTTGTTGGCACCCACCGTACCGTCGGCGCCCAGTCCGAAGAAAAGCGCCTCGAACGTCCCCGGCTTGGCGAGCGAAATCTCTTCGCCTACGGGCAGCGACGTGAAGGTCACGTCGTCCACGATACCCACCGTAAAGCGGTCTTTCGGCTGTGCGGCGCCCAGATTGGCGAACACGGCCAGCATCTGTGCGGGCGTGGTATCTTTCGAGGAAAGGCCGTAACGTCCGCCGATGATAACGGGGGCATCCGTCCGGCCGTAGAAAACATCCCTTACGTCGAGGTAGAGCGGCTCGCCTGCGGCGCCGGGCTCCTTCGTGCGGTCGAGCACGCAGATTTTCCGGACGGTCGAAGGAATGACATCGAGCATGTATTTCGCCGAGAACGGACGATAGAGGTGCACGGTCACGACACCCACCTTCTCGCCCTGCGAACGGAGATAATCCACCGTCTCCTTCAGCGTTTCGGTCACGGACCCCATCGCGATGACAATTCGGTCGGCATCCGGCGCACCGTAGTAGGTGAACGGCTTGTAGTCGCGGCCCGTAATGGCGTTGATTTGCTGCATCGCCTCGTTCACCATATCGGGCACGGCATCGTAGAAACGATTGGCCGCCTCGCGGGCCTGGAAGTAGATGTCGGGATTCTGTGCGGTACCGCGCGTTACAGGGTGTTCCGGACGAAGGGCACGGGCACGGAATCCGGCCAGCGCATCCCTGTCGAGAAGAGCGGCGAGATCATCCTGCTCCATAAGCTCGATTTTCTGTATCTCGTGCGACGTACGGAATCCGTCGAAGAAGTGCAGAAACGGCACGCGCGACTTGATGGCTACCAGATGCGCCACGCCGGCGAGGTCCATTACCTCCTGAACGCTGCTGGTGGCGAGCATGGCGAAGCCCGTCTGGCGAGTGGCCATCACGTCCTGATGGTCGCCGAATATGGAAAGGGCATGTGCGGCGATGGCTCGCGCCGAGACATGGAATACGCCCGGAAGAAGTTCTCCGGAAATCTTGTACATATTGGGAATCATCAGCAGCAGACCCTGCGATGCGGTGAAGGTCGTACTGAGCGCACCGGCCTGGAGCGAACCGTGGAGCGCACCCGCAGCACCCGCTTCGGACTGCATCTCCACGACCTTCACGGTCTCTCCGAAGATATTCTTTCTTCCCCCTGCGGCCCATTCGTCCACATACTCGGCCATGGTGGATGAAGGTGTGATAGGATAGATGGCAGCCACCTCGCTGAACATATAAGCGATATGCGCGGCCGCATAGTTCCCGTCACAGGTAATAAACTTTTTCTCTTTCATGTTTGCCTTGAATTGATTTGTTTCAGGTTCCGGATTTTATTCGTTTGAATCATTTCGAATTGCACCTCATCGGCCCGTCGCCGGGCCGATGCAAAGATATAGCAAAAAAACGGGATTTTTAATAACAATCATACCTATATTCAACGGGAAGCCGGTCAATATCACCTTGCAGCGTCACTCGCCGCAGTGGTAAAAGATGAAGCCCACATAGAGCCTCGGCCCCTGCGGAAAGTCGGGCTGCGGACGCCCTGCATTCACCAGCCAGTCGGCTTTCACCATCAGGCGGATACGGGCCGTCAGCGCAAATTCCGTCCCGACGAAGGGAGCCAGCGCCGTAAAACCGTATTTGCGGAACGACATCCCCTCCTCGGTCACGAAATCGTTCCCGGCCGGATGCGTGAACGTCGTATTGCGCACGACACCGCCGCCCACCGTCACGCCGGCAAAGGGGTGGAACCGACCGGCATGCCACTGCCAGTCGACGAGCAGACCGCCCCAGCCGATACCGAACCGGCTGCCCGTCCCGCCGTAATCGAGATAGGTACCGTACCCTTCCGTACCCACACGGAGATGCTCTCCGAAATGGAAGCGGATGCTGCCGCCGATACCGAACGGCACTCCCCGCACCCTCTGCACGGGCAGCGGACGGCCGGCAGGAGTAGTCAGCCGGACACTGCCGCCGCCTACCCAACCGGCATGCAGCGCCATTCCTCCCGAAAAGCCTCTGAAAGCCAGCGGACCGCCGGGCGGTGCGGCAACTCCCTCCCCTCCTGTCAGAAGGACCGGAAGCACGAATAGCACCAGCCTGATACAGCCGGCCCTGCGCAACGAAGAAAAAAGTTTCATAGGTTGCTAAGGTACGCAAGTTATGCGAGAGGAACAAATACCGCCTAAGCTCCCAGCAGACCGGCCGTTATCTGCCACCTCATTATCAGCAAGTAACCCCCTTTGGCCGGCGTTCCCTGCAACAAAAAGCCCAATGCAAGCACCGAGGCTCCCGCCCACTTCACCGCCTCTGCGGCAAGCCTCCCTGCGAAAGCGGTACGCGATGCGGTCCGTGTCCTGCGGCGCTCGCTCCGCCCGATGTTCCGGCACAGTTTCACGAAATAGCCTCGCGTGAGCCGCTCCGGCTCCACGAGATGATATATCACGGCATCGGGAAGATAAACGATGCGTTCCCCTCCCGCCCGGAGCCGCCCGTAAAACTCTTTCTCCTCACCGGCGAGCAATACCCCGCCGGTGCGGCCGAGCGACGTATCGTAACCACCGTAACGTCCGACGACCGCCCTTCTGTAACCGTGGTTGCCGCCCCCGAAGAACTTTCCCTCCGGAAACTCCCGCATCCGGTCACCGAGGTCGAGCGTTCCGGCAATCGTCCGTTCGGTGTACTTCGACATCCAGCGAGGGGGAACCGACTCGAATCCCGGCAGTATCCGTCCACCGGCCGCTCCCACCTCCGGATGCGATTCGAAAAGGCTGTAATAGCGTTCGAGGAACTCGGGCACCACCCGCTCGTCGTCGTCGATGACCACGATGTATTCGCCCCGGCTCTCGGCAATGCCCCGGTTCCGGGCGGCAGAAACTCCCTGCTCCGTTTCGAGCACCATCCGGGCATCGAGCTGCGGATGTGCGACAACGTAATCGGCGAACCGCGCGGCGGTATCGTCCGTACTGTTGTTGTTCACGACGACGACCTCCCACTGCTCCTGCGGCAGCGTCTGCACCAGGAGCGAATCGAGCGTCGTACAGAGTTTCGCACCCCGGTTGTAGGTGGCTATGACAAGCGACAGTCTCTTTTCCGGCATCATATAGCATTGTTTGCATGACAAATGTACGCAAATAATCGTCCCGACGCGCCTCCGGGCCCGAGCGACATAAAATTCGCACCGTACCTGCCATTATCCGCAAAAAACTGCTTATCTTTAACATCATATCCAGCAACGATTACCGCATGAACAGAAAATACCTTTTCGCAGCCATTATGAGTGCCGTATTCCTCTGCGCATTTGCAGCGGCAAGATTCCGTGTACTGCGACAGAACCCCCGCTACGCACAGAAACGAGCCTGCAGGGAGGTCGAAACGATGCAGCAGGAAAAGGTGCTGCGTGACGGCGACCTCATCTTCCAGACCTCCTTGTCCGGCCAAAGCAGAGCCATCCAGGAGGCCACCGGCTCGAAATATTCGCACTGCGGCATCATCTACCGCGACGGTTGCGACTACTTCGTTTACGAAGCCGTACAGTCCGTGAAATCCACGCCGCTCGCACAGTGGATAGCCCGAGGGAAAGGAGGCCACTACGTCGTAAAGAGGCTGGCCGGCGCGGACAGCCTGCTCACCGAACGAAACATCGCGGCGATGCGCCGGGAAGCCGCACGGTTTGCAGGCAGGGATTACGACCTGACCTTCGGATGGTCGGACGACCGGCTATACTGTTCCGAACTCATCTGGAAAATATACGACCGGACGTTGCACCCTTCGATGTCACTGTCGGGACGTGCAAAGTAGATATACTCCATCGAGCACATCTCGCAACGCTTATACTGCGAGAAATCGCGGCTCCGGATGCCCTCGCTGTCGATCGTGACGATCTCGCCCGGCTCGACGTCGCGGACGAACTCCGCACCCAGCACGTCGAAGGCACAGGTTTCGCTCGACACGACATAACCGTCGCCCAGCCGGCCGATCGACAGCGGCCGCAGGCCGTATTTGTCACGGCAGGCATAGATGCGGTTGGCGGTCATGATCAGGAATGCAAAAGCCCCCTCGATCATGTTCAGCGCGTCGATGATCGAATAGATGCGCGGACGGTCGTGGTATTTGGTCTCCTTCTTGATCAGGTGCGCCAGGATTTCGCTGTCCGAGGTCGACTGGAACAGACTCCCCTTGTTCTCGAGGTAAATGCGCAGCAACGCCGAATTGACGATATTACCGTTGTGCGCCAACGCGAAATCGCCCGTGTTGTGGCGGAAAAGGAACGGTTGCACGTTCTCGATGCCACCACCGCCGGCGGTGGTATAGCGCACATGCCCGATGGCCATGTCGCCCTTGAGCGTCGAGAGCTTTTCCTCGTCGAACACCTCGGTGACCAGGCCGCCGCCCTTGATGCGGCGGAACGTCGCGTCCCGGTCGACGGTCACGATACCGGCACCCTCCTGTCCGCGGTGCTGCAAGGCATGCAGGCCATAATAGGTCAGCGACGCAGCGTCCTTGACTCCGAAGACGCCGAACACCCCGCACTCCTCATGCAACTCGCGGTCGCTAATCTGCCCCATCACCATTACCCGACGATTTTCTGCAAACGTGCCAAAATCTCCTCGTAAGCCTCGCGCACCTTGCCCAGGTCACGACGGAAACGATCTTTGTCGAGTTTCTCGTTGGTCGTCATGTCCCACAGACGGCAGGTATCGGGCGACACTTCGTCGGCGAGCACGATCTCCCCGTCCGACGTGCGGCCGAACTCGATCTTGAAGTCCACGAGTTTGATGTTCATCTTGGCAAAAAGGTTGCGCAGGATCTCGTTGATACGCGAGGTCATGGCGTAGATCAGTTCGAGCTCCTCGTAGGTCACGGCACCCAATGCCACGGCGTGGTGGTCATTGATCAGCGGGTCGCCCAGCTCGTCCTTCTTGTAGCAGATGTCGTAGATGACGTTCGACGGCTGCGTACCCTCCTCGATGCCCAGGCGCTGGGCCATCGAACCGGCGATGACATTGCGCACGATCACCTCCAGCGGGATGATCGTCACCCGGCGGCACACCTGGTCGCGGTCGTTGATCGTCTCGATATAGTGGGTCTTGACACCCGCCTTCTGAAGCTCCTTGAAAATCAGGGTCGAGATGGCGTTGTTCAGCACGCCCTTGTTTTCGATCGTGGCTTTCTTGATGTTGTTGAAAGCCGTTGCCGCATCCTTGTAGTGGATGATGATCTTGTCGGGATCGTCGGTGCGGAAAACCTGTTTTGCCTTGCCTTCGTAGAGCATTTCGAGCTGTTTCATGGTGTTTGTGAGTTTAAGTTTTATGTTGTACTAATTTTTGCGGAAATAGTCGACGGCATTGCGGAACAGCGACTGCTCCTTCTCGCCTGCGATATTTTTGAAGAGGTTTTTCTCGTAACGCTCCGTATGCCCCATCTTGCCGAGGATCTGGCCGTCACGCGACACCAGGCCCTCGATGGCATACGACGAACCGTTGGGGTTGTACGGCGCCTCGGCCGTCGCACGCCCTTCGGGATCGACATACTGGAAGGCCACCTGCCCGTTGGCGAACAGCTCCCGGGCAAGTTCTTCGCTCACGACGAACTTGCCTTCGCCGTGGCTGACAGCGATCGAGTGGATGTCGCCCAGGCCAAAGCCCGCGAGCCACGGGGAGTTGAGCGTCGAGACGCGCGTCGAGACGATCTGCGAAATATGGCGGTTGATGTCGTTGCGGAACAGCGTCGGCGAATCCTTGGTCACCATGCCCAGGCGGCCGTAAGGCAGCAGGCCGGATTTGACGAGCGCCTGAAAACCGTTGCAGATGCCGAGGATCAGCCCGCCGCGGTCGAGCAACGCATGGATTTCATCGCGTATATCCTTATTGTTGAGTACGTTGACGATAAACTTAGCGCTGCCGTCGGGTTCGTCGCCCGACGAGAAGCCGCCGCTCAGCACGAAGATATGGGCGCGGCGGATATGTTCCTTCATTTCGCGGATCGAACGCAGGATGTCGTCGCCCCCGAGGTTACACAACACGCTCATTTCGACCTCGGCCCCGGCCTTGCGGAATGCCTTGGCCGTGTCGTAGTCGCAGTTGGTGCCCGGGAACACGGGGATATAGACCAGCGGATGTTCGACGGCTTCGCCCCGATAGGCGAAAGTCCGGGGTGCGGGCTCCGAAGTCATCACCCCGGCATGGTTCTCCCCCTTGTCGGGGTAAACGGCCGCGAATTTCTCGGTATTGGCCTTGTAGAGGGCGTCGAGCGGCATTTTCACGCCGTTGACGGTCAACGCCCCTTCGGCTGCGGTCATACCCAGCAGCCCGGCCGCAGGATGGGTCAGTTCGACAGCGCTCTCGACAAGGATCGAACCATAGGCGTATCCGAAGAGTTCCGCCTCGTCCATCTCCACCTCGGCGCCGATGCGGTTGCCGAAAGCCATCTTGGCAAGACCTTCGGCGACACCTCCGAAGCCCACCGACCATGCGGCGAGGATATTGCCGCGTTCGATATTTTCGCTGACAAAGCCGAAGTTGTCCTTCAGCTGCGCCGTGTCGGGCATATGGTTCTCCCTGGGCGTATGGCGCACCAGGTAGATACGGTTGCCGGCCTTCTTGAAATCGGTCGAAATGACCGTCCCGGCATTCACCGTCGTGATGCCGAAGGCCATCAGCATGGGCGGAACGTTGATATGCTGGAACGTGCCCGACATCGAGTCCTTGCCGCCGATCGAGGGCAGGCCCAGTTCGACCTGCATCTTCAGCGCACCGAGCAGGGCACCCAGCGGCTTGCCCCACGAGCGGGGATCGCGGGTCATGCGTTCGAAATATTCCTGGTATGAGTAACGCATCCTGTCATAACGCGCGCCCGCAGCCACGACCTTGGCAGCAGCTTCGACGACGGCATACGCAGCAGCGTGGTAAGGGCTCCACGAGGCCAGGTAGGGATTGTAGCCGAAGGCCATGATGCTGGCCGTGTCGGTGTAACCGTCGGTCGGGAGTTTCTGCACCGACACCTGCGTTTCGCTGCCCTGCGTGCGGCCGCCGAACGGCATCAGCACGGTGGAACGGCCGATCGTCGAATCGAACATCTCGATCAGGCCGCGCTGCGAGACGACATTGTTGTCGCGCAGGTTCTCCTCGAAGCGTTCGGCAAACGTCGCGCCCTCGACCTCGCGGGCAAAGGGATCGCGGTTCTCCACCTCGCCGATCATGGCTTCGGCATAGTGCTTCGCCCCGGCGCTGTCGATGAATTCACGGGCGAGGTCTACGACTTTGCGCCCTTTGTTGAACATCCGCATACGGGCCGTATCCGTCACGTCGGCCACCTCGACCGCCTCGATATTCTCCTCGCGGCAGTAGCCCATGAATTCGGCGACGTCCTTCGCCTCGACGACCACGGCCATACGCTCCTGCGACTCGCTGATCGCCAGTTCCGTGGAATTCAGGCCGCTGTACTTGGTCTTCACACGGTCGAGGTAGATGTCCAGCCCGTCGGCCAGCTCGCCGATGGCGACGCTGACGCCGCCTGCACCGAAGTCGTTCGATTTCTTGATGAGCCGCGTCACCTCGGGGCGGCGGAACAGGCGTTCGAGTTTGCGCTCCTCGGGGGCATTGCCCTTCTGCACCTCGCTGCCGCAGGTTTCGAGCGACTTGGTATTGTGCTCTTTCGACGAACCCGTGGCGCCGCCGATACCGTCACGCCCCGTGCGGCCACCCAGCATGACGATCTTGTCGCCCGGGACGGGTTTTTCGCGGCGGACGTTTTCAGCCTTCACGGCACCGACCACGGCACCAACTTCGAGGCGCTTGGCCACATAGTCGTCGTGGTAAATCTCGCGCACATGGGTCGTTGCCAGCCCGATCTGATTGCCGTAACTGGAGTAGCCCGCGGCGGCCTTCTTCGAAATGACGCTCTGCGGGAGCTTGCCTTCGAGCGTATCGCCCACCTTCTGGTAGATATTGCCGGCACCCGTTACGCGCATGGCCTGGTAGACGTAGCTGCGCCCCGACAACGGGTCGCGGATAGCGCCGCCCAGACAGGTCGAAGCGCCGCCGAACGGCTCGATCTCGGTCGGATGGTTGTGGGTTTCGTTCTTGAACTGCAACAGCCACTTCTCGGTCCGCCCGTCTACATCGACGTCGATGTAGACCGAGCAGGCGTTGTTCTCCTCCGAGACCTCCAGATCGTCCAACAGGCCTTTCTGCCGGAGGTAGCGCGCGCCGATGGTCGCCATATCCATCAGGCAGAGGCTCTTGTGCTCACGGCCCAGTTCGCGGCGGATACGCAGGTACAGCGCCAGCGAATCTTCGATCTCCTCCTTGACGAACGACTCCTCGACGGTGATGCCCTCCAACTCAGTCGTGAAGGTCGTGTGGCGGCAGTGGTCGCTCCAGTAAGTGTCGAGGATGCGCAGCTCGGTTTCGTAGGGATCGCGCCCCTCCGAACGGAAGTATTTCACCACCTCGCGCAGGTCGTCGGCGTTCATCGCCAGCCCCATCTTCGCGCAATAGGGAGCCAGTTCGCCGTCGGTCAGCTCGCGCAGTCCCGCGAGCACCTCCACGGGCTTCACCTCGGCCTGCTCCATGTCGCTCAACACCGAGAGATCCTTCTCGCGCGACTCGACGGCGTTGATGTAGTATTTGCGCACGCGCGCCAGCTCCTCGTCGGTCGTCGCTGCGTCCAGCAACAGCAGCCGCGACGAGCGGATGCGCACCTCGGCTTCGGGATCGATCAGCCGCACGCAGTCGACGGCCGACGCAGCGCGCTGATCGAACTGTCCCGGCAGATACTCCACGGCCAGGAATTTCCTCCCTTCGAGGTCGCAGGCGTCGGTCACCTCGTCGGTCTGCACCTCGCCGAACACCCTGTAACGGCTCGCTTCGAGCAATTCGGGCGTGAAGCCGAACAGGTCGTAGACGTTCAGCAGACGCAACTGCGAGAGGTGCAATCCGAGGTTCTCGTTCAAATCGTGTTGCAGGCTCTCGGCCTCGACCCGAAATCCGGGGCGTTTCTCGACGAAAATACGGTAGTTCTTCATATCGTTCAGTTCTCTTTTTCTCTTTATTCCGCTGCGGCGGCCCGACGGCTCCGCCGGTCATTCGAATCGCGCGGCCCACTCGGCGGCGAACTGCCCGCCGCTCAGGCCCACGAAGGTGATATGCCCCATTTTACGCAGAGGGCGGCTCTCGCGTTTGCCGTAGAGATGGACGTGGACATCCGCCCGCCCCTCGCGGGCGATCGCCTCGGCGGCGGCCAGATCGCGCCCCCGGATATTCTTCATCTCGGTCGTGCGGCTCGTCCGACGGCATCCCCAGCAGGTAGCGCGCCAGTGCGCGGAACGGGTTGGTCGTGCATCCCTCGATCGTCCAGTGCCCGCTGTTGTGCGGGCGCGGCGCCATTTCGTTGAAATAGATCTCGTCGCCCTTGACGAAATACTCGATCGCAAGGATGCCCCGATAACCGCACTCCTGCATGAAACGCCGGCTCTCGCTCACGATCCTGTCGCGCAGCGCGTCCGGAATCTCCGCCGGCACGACCGACAGATCCAGAATCCCGTCGCGGTGGACGTTGCGCCCCACGGGAAAGCAGACCGTCTCGCCGCCAAAGTGCAAC
>OGUK01001973.1_pt1 | contig 12058 bp, 12 predicted proteins | sample 1553151 | NCBI WGS metagenome assembly OGUK01 (sample SAMEA2580208, study PRJEB22360) | human gut metagenome | biome: human gut; feature: human-associated habitat; material: faeces | place: Denmark | collected 2008/2010
CGTAGGTTCAACTGGCAAGTACAAATAAGTAGAAATGTTTGAACAACACCGTTTTCCGTATAATGGTATATTTCCCCACAATTACCTACATTAGGTAATATCAAACCTTCTCCGATAAGGTTAACTCTCCATAAATAGTTAAAAGCGTGTTCGTTGACATAGACGAATTTATCAGGATTGGAAAAATTACTTTTCAAATCTGTAGTTCTAACTAACTGAGCATATTCTTTTTCAGATATATACTTGACATTCTCTGCTATATTCGCAAATGAACCAGCTGCTGTATAGTCTGTTATCGTATTGCAAACATCACCGATCTTTTTCCACTCAACCCCATTCGGGCACAGCTGCTGTATCAACTCCTCAATCTTGCTCATACCTATCCCTCCAGCTCCGCAATGATCTTGTTAATCTCAGCTCTCAAAACATTCTCTCGCTGTACGATACGCTCAATGCGCTCGTTCAGATCCACGATGTCCGTCTTGGGCTTCGTGTCCTCGGCCTCCACATAGCTGCTTACCGACAGGTTGCAGTCGTTGTCGATAATCGCCCGGTTCTCTACGAGGGCGGAGAAGTGCTTGATCTCCTTCCTTTCGACGAACTCGTCCAGAATGGCCTTGATGTCATCCGGCGACAGCTTGTTCTTGTTTCCCTCATGCACGAAACGACTGGATGCGTCGATGAACAGGGTCTTGCTCTCTTTCTTACACTTCTTCAAGACAATGATACAAGTGGCGATGGACACCCCGAAGAACAGGTTGGCCGGCAACTGGATCACCGTGTCGATGTAGTTGTTCTCTACGAGATACTTCCGTATTTTCTGCTCCGCGCCACCACGGTACAACACGCCGGGGAACTCTACGATAGCGGCCGTTCCCTTCTCGGAGAGCCATGACAGCATGTGCATCGTGAATGCCAGGTCAGCCTTTGTCTTGGGCGCGAGAACGCCAGCCGGGGCAAATCGTGGGTCGTTGATCAATACCGGGTTGCTGTCACCCTCCCACTTGGTAGAATAGGGCGGGTTGGACACGATCGCGTCAAACGGCTCATAGTCCCAATGGCAGGGGTCTGTCAGCGTGTCCCCGCAGCGGATGTCGAACTTCTCGTAGTTTATGTCATGCAGGAACATGTTGATTCGGCACAGGTTGTAGGTCGTGATATTGATCTCCTGCCCGAAGAACCCCTGCTTCACGTTGTCCTTCCCCAGCACCTTGGCGAACTGTAGCAGCAGGGATCCGGAGCCGCAGGCCGGATCATAGACCTTGTTCACCTCCGTCTTCCCCACCACGGTGATCTTCGCCAGCAGCTCGCTCACCTCCTGCGGCGTGAAGAACTCACCGCCGGACTTCCCGGCGTTACCGGCGTACATTGTCATGAGGTACTCATAGGCATCGCCGAACAGGTCGATGCTATGGCCGGAGAATTCAGACCTGAGATCGAGGGAGGCGATCTTGACCATGATCTTTCGAAGCGAGTCGTTGCGCTTTGCGACCGTGGGACCCAGCTTGTTGCTGTTCACGTCAATGTCATCGAACAGGCCTTTCAGATCATCCTCGGATGCCGTTCCCTTGGCCGAGTTCTCGATGCGATGGAACACGTCATCGAGCAGCTGATTAAGGTCTGGGTTGTCGCCCTCTTTCAGCATATTACAAAATAGATCAGAAGGGGCGATAAAGAACCCCTTCTCCTGTACGATCATATCCCGGCCTTGCTCGGCCTCGTTGTCCGGCATGGTAGTGTAGTCGAAGCCCTCGAAGCCGGCCTCCAGCTGAAGGGCGTTGATATAATTAGCGATGTTCTCGCTGATGAAGCGATAGAAAAGCATCCCCAATATATACTGTTTGAAGTCCCATCCGTCAACTGACCCCCTGAGGTCATCGGCGATAGACCAAATTGTCTTGAACAATTCCTGTTTCTGCTGCGTGCTGGTAATCATATATATAGTTTAATTGATTGACAAATATACTGCTAAATCATCAAACAGCTAAAAGAAAAGGCGAAGGAGGGGTTGAAGTCGCCCCTACCCTTTTCCTTTAGTTGTCATTTACTGCTGTAACTCCTTCTTGATCGCTTGAATCACCTGCTCGTTGGGCTTGCTAAACATACTCATGAGGGAACGGACGATTTCACTGTACTGATAACCGAACGAGCTACACCTTAGACCGAGTGTCGAGTCGATTACAGATGACAATGTGGAGTCAAATTGCTCCATGATTGAAAATATTCCTCCAAAAGGAGTGAGCTTCTCGGATTTTATTTGTATTTTTGCCATGCCTGATGAGGTTTTGTTTGATTATTTTTTTGCAACACTAAGTTAAGTGAATCCTCTGACATGGCAAAATCCTGAGCAACTTTTTGTTGCTCAGGTACTTAAAAAAAATATTTTATAATAGTGTTGCGGAATTAAGGATGGTAGCTTCCAACTTCTTCCAGAGTATCGGAATGGCAAGTAAAGCCATTTTCTTGTCGTTGACGCGGCAGATGTTATTTCTCGTTCCCTGTTTATTGATTCTACCTCACTATTATGGACAAATGGGCGTTTGGGCCAGTATGCCTGTGGCAGATTTGGCGGCTAGTCTTATATCCGGAGGAATGTTGTGGTGGCAGTTCCGGCAGTTTAAGAAAGTTACTGTTTGATAAGTTTGTTCCGATATTCTTTAGGAGATATACCGACATACTGCTTGAAATATTTCCCGAAGAATGATTGTGTGGGGAAGTTGAGTTTGGTTGCTATTTCCTTAATACTTAAATCGGTATTATCGAGCAGATATTTAGCTTCTGTAATGACATTCTGTATGATCCACTGCAAAGCACTGCTCCCTGATTTCTCCTTGATGACAGAAGAAAAATATCGGGCGGACAAGCATTGCTTGTCTGCATAAAAAGTAACATCACGTTCCTGACGATAATATCGATAAAGGGTAATCATGAAATTTTGGAAGATTTTATCCTTTTTATCCTGTGGCAGTGGTGTTTGGGGTTCGTTACTGAAATAAATGTTTAATAACTCATAGCATATCACCTGTCCCCAGGATTTGATTAATTCAGAAATTAAATGTTGTTTCTGACGGGAACTGTTACAGATATTCTCCCTGTTAATTCGTTTTTCTACAGATTTGAGCAAGTTCTCTACAAATGTATATTGCTCTTCGGAAAGCGACAGACAGGGATTTTCCCGCAAATAAAGCAAGTTTTCCGAGTTGGCTACTTTGTTTACTATTGGTATGACATAATCCAGGTCGACCTCTATCATGATTCCTTCCAAGTCTGCGCTTCTTTGGCGTATCTGTAGAAGGTTGGCTGCTGTATATATGAAAAGATTCCTTTTGTTAATCTGATATGGTCTACCTCCCAACAGGATTTCCGCCTGTCCTTTCTGGCAGAGGAAAAGTCCGCATTGGTTGAATTCGGAAATAATGCATCCTTCTTTCATGGAAGTATCCTCCGGAGATATTATAACATACTTGAATGGCATCAGTGGTTCCATATTCCTTTTTTGTTGAAATGAATTTCTTTACAAAGTAACAAACAAATAAATACAAATAGCAAACTATTTCGGCTTTTTATCTTAGGTAACGTACAAATAGAACAATGTTTCGTCTAAATCAACCTTTCTCCTCATGTTTGCTTGGGATACTTTTGTGGCAACTAACTAATAAGTGAAAATATGAGACGATTGGACTTCTTATTAACAGGATTTTTAGCAGTTCTGTTGACTTCGTGTGGGCAACGTGTACAAAACACAGACAGTAAGCCGGCAGTGAAGATTGATACCGTACTTTCTGCCGACAGACAAATAGCTTTGCAGTTTCCGGGACGGGTGAAAGCGGCACAGGACATAAGTCTGTCTTTCCGGGTGAGTGGTACTATTCAGTATATGCATGTAAATGACGGTGCCTATGTGCGTAAAGGGCAATTACTGGCAGAATTAGATCCGACAGACTATCAGATTCAGCTGGATGCGGCAGAAGCAGAATATCAAAGTGTGAAAGCGGAGGCGGAACGGGTGATGGCACTTTATAAGGAAAATGTGACAACACCGGATGCTAACGATAAGGCCGTGTACGGATTGAGACAGATTACCGCCAAATATAACCATGCTAAAGACCAGTTGGCATACACCCGTTTGTATGCTCCTTTTAACGGATATGTGCAGAAACGTCTTTTTGATTCCCATGAGACGGTAGCTGCCGGTATGCCCGTCGTTTCCATCATCAGTGAGGGAAGCCCGGAGGTGGAGATTAATCTTCCGGCAGTGGAATATATTCGTCGACAGCAGTTTACCCGCTACTATTGTACATTCGATATTTATCCTCATCAAAGATATGCTTTGGAACTGATTAGTGTCACCCCTAAGGCAAATGCCAATCAGTTGTACACTATGCGGCTTCAACTGAAAAAAGAAGATAAACAGGCAGTTCCATCGCCCGGCATGAATACAATGGTAACTATCGAATGTAGTGAAGGAGATGTGTGTAACCTGTCGGTTCCCGGTGGAGCGATTCTTCGTGAGAACGGGCGTACGAGTATCTTTCTTTATGATGCTTCCAGTCACGCTATTCGCCGTTGTGATGTGACCGTCACCCGTCTGCTTAGCGACGGCAGATGCCTGATTACTTCAGACGGAGCGAATCCCGGTGACTTGGTTGTCGCTTCGGGGGTACATCATGTAAAAGAGGGAGAACAGGTGGAACCGCTTCTTCCGGCTACAGAAACCAATGTGGGAGGACTGCTATGATTGATATTAGTAAATGGGCATTTGAGAACAAGAAGTTGATCTACTTCCTGATTGCCGTACTGATTGTAGGAGGAGCTTATTCCAGTTATGAAATGAGTAAACTGGAGGATCCTGAAATAACGGTAAAGCTCGCTATGGTAGTCACTACCTATCCCGGTGCGTCTGCACATCAGGTAGAGTTGGAAGTGACGGATGTGCTGGAGAAAAATATCCGCTCCATGGGGAATATAGATAATGTGGAAAGTTATTCCTACAACGATCTCTCTCTGATTCAGGTAGAACTGAAAACGACTGTCAAAGAGACGGACGTAGAACAATGCTGGGATCTGTTGCGTCGTAAAGTGGTGAACGCACAGGCAGAACTTCCCGAAGGTGCCAACCCTTCTATTGTAAAAGATGATTTTGGAAATGTCTACGGAATGTTTTTCGCTTTGACGGGTGACGGACTTTCCGACAGGGAACTATCTGATTATTCAGAACTGGTGAAACGTGAAGTCAGTGAACTGGATGGGGTGGAGCGCGTTGACTTATACGGTAAACGTCCCGAATGTATTAACATCTCTCTCCTGCAAGACCGGATGGCCAACTTGGGTGTGAAACCCGCCGAAGTGCTAGCCACATTGAACGGACAGAACCAAACTACTTATACTGGTTATTATGATAATGGCGATAATCGTATCCGGGTGACAGTCAGTGATAAGTTTAAGACGGTAGAGGATATTGGTCGTATGCTGATTCAGGGACATGATGCCGATCAGTTGCGGTTGAGTGACATTGCCCGTATTGAGAAAGATTATGAAGACCCTACCCGCAACGAATTGTTTTATGACCGCCAGCGTGCGATAGGAATCATGGTGGCTGCTTCTCCGGATGCCGACATTATTAAAGTGGGGCATCGAGTGGAAAAGAAACTGGAGCAACTAAAGGCTGAACGCCTTCCGGCAGGAGTAGAGTGTCATAAGGTTTTCTATCAGCCGGAACGCGTAGGCACTTCGTTAGGGACGTTCATTCTTAATCTGATAGAATCTGTGATTATCGTAGTCGTTATCCTGATGATTGCTATGGGATTCAAGAGCGGGGTGATTATCGGTATCAGCCTGGTAGTGACGGTATTCGGTTCCTTCCTGTTCCTTTATTTTATGGATGGTACGATGCAGCGTGTTTCATTGGCCTCGTTCGTGCTTGCGATGGGGATGCTGGTGGATAATGCGATTGTTATCATCGACGGTATTTTGGTAGATTTGAAAGCCGGAAAGAGTCGGATGGAAGCAATGACTGCTATCGGACGGCAGACAGCAATGCCTTTGCTGGGAGCTACTCTGATTGCCATCATTGCTTTTCTTCCTATCTTTATGTCGCCTGATACGGCAGGCGTCTATACGCGCGATTTGTTTATCGTACTCGCTGTTTCCCTGTTGCTTAGCTGGGTGCTGGCCTTAGTGCACGTTCCGTTGATGGCCGACCGGATTTTGCATCCGGAGATCTCTGCGACAACTGCTGCTGCCGGAAAGCGTGTGTATGAAGGAAAGATTTATGCCGTGCTCCGTTCATTGTTGAGATTCAGTCTGGCGCATCGTTGGAGCTTTGTGTTTACAATGATCGCTTTGGTATTGCTTTCAGCTTTCAGTTACCGTTTCATGAAGCAGGGCTTTTTCCCGGATATGGTCTACGATCAGCTTTATATGGAATATAAATTGCCGGAAGGAACTAACTCCACTCGCGTGGCGCGTGACTTGGAGGAAATCGAAGCTTACCTGAAAAAACGTCCGGAAGTCACACACGTCACTGCTTCTATCGGTGGTACTCCTGCCCGTTATAACTTGGTGCGTAACGTAGCCAATCCTTCCTTATCTTACGGTGAACTGATTATTGACTTCACCTCTCCGGATGATTTGGTGGATAACATGGCGGAAATTCAACAATATCTTTCGCAACATTATCCGGATGCTTACGTAAAGATGAACCGCTACAACCTGATGTTCAAAAAATACCCTATTGAAGCGCAGTTTACCGGTCCTGACCCTGCTGTTTTGCATCAGTTGGCGGATAGTGCCCGCAAGATTATGGAGAATTGCCCGGATGTTTACCTGATTACTACGGACTGGGAACCACAGATCCCGGTGCTGACTATTGAGTATGACCAGCCTACGGCACGTGCTATCGGATTGAGCCGGAACGATGTAAGCCTTTCTTTATTGACAGCTACCAGCGGCATCCCTATCGGGTCTTTCTACGAAGGTATTCACAAAGATAATATCTACTTGCGTTGCCTGGACGAACACGGAAATCCGATTGAGAACCTGGACAATACGCAGATATTCTCGTCTCTTCCTTCTCTGAACGGTTTGCTGACACAGGAAATGATGATGAAGCTGAAGACAGGAACACTATCGAAAGAAGAACTGGTGGAAACGTTGATGGGAACAACTCCGTTGAAACAAATCAGTAAGCGGATCGATGTGAAGTGGGAAGATCCGGTGGTTCCCCGTTATAACGGGCAGCGTAGCCAACGGGTGCAATGTTCTCCTGTTCCGGGGGTAGAAACGGAGAAGGCGCGGCAATCCATTGCCACGCAGATTGAACAGATTCCGCTGCCTGACGGATATCGGCTTCAATGGCAAGGCGAGAGGAACGCCAGCACAAAGTCTATGCAATATCTGTTCAAGAATTTCCCGTTTGCTATCATTCTGATGATATCCATTCTAATCATGCTGTTCAAAGATTACCGGAAACCGGTTATCATCTTCTGTACTATTCCGCTGGTATTTGTCGGTGTTGTTGCTGTAATGCTGCTTACCGGGAAGACATTCAACTTTGTGGCTATCGTCGGTACATTGGGGTTGATCGGTATGATTATTAAGAACGGTATTGTATTGATGGATGAGATCACTTTGCAGATTAATCAGGGAGTAGAACCTGTGACGGCATTGATAGACAGTTCGCAAAGTCGTCTCCGTCCTGTGATGATGGCTTCGCTGACTACGATTTTGGGAATGATTCCATTGTTGCCGGATGCCATGTTCGGTTCGTTGGCGGCTTCTATTATGGGTGGGTTGCTGTTCGGCACGTTGATAACGTTGCTTTTTATCCCGATTTTGTATGCATTATTCTTTCATATAAAAAAGACAGACAAATGAAAAAAGAAATTCTTGTAGCCATTAGTGTAGCGGGTGTATTGTTCGGCCTGTCGGTTTCGCTTGCCGCGCAAGAAAAACTAAGTCTGGCACAATGCCGTGAAATGGCACTGAAATATAATAAGGATATGGCTGCCGCTAATAAGCAGACGGAAGCAGCCCGATTGATGTCTCTTAGTTATAAAGCCAATTTCTTCCCTAATTTTACAGCCAACGGAACGGGTATTTATAGCACAGCGGATGGAAGTCTCGGAGTTCCGGGAGGAAACCTTCCGGTTTTCCTGCCCAATCCTGCTACCGGAGAACTGGTATCGAGCGGTTTCGCTTATTTTCCCGGATTGAATCTGGATTATAAGGTCGGAACTGTTTACTCGGGCGGTATACAAGTGGAGCAACCTCTTTATATGGGAGGAAAAATCCGTGCCGCCTATAAAATGTCACTACTGGGAAAAGAAATGGCACACTTGAACGAAGCCTTAACTACTTCGGAAGTTATTCTGAATATAGATAAAGCATACGTGCAGTTAGTGAAAGCCAAGGAAATGAGAAAAGTGGCGGAAAAATATCATAACTTACTAACGGAACTTTTCAAAAATGTGAAGAGTGCTCACCGACATGGCATGAAACCGCAAAATGATGTACTGAAAGTGCAGGTGAAGCTCAACGAGAGTGAACTTTCTTTGCGAAAGGCTGATAACGCCCTCCGTCTTGCGGGTATGAATCTCTGTCATTACATCGGACGCCCTTTGACAGCACAGATTGATATATCTGATGATTTTCCGGAAGTGGAGCAGGAATGGAAAGTGCAGGTTTCTGATATTACCGCCCGTCCTGAATATGGAATCTTGAACAAACAAATAGCCATTGCCGAGCAGGAGGTAAAGCTGAATCGTAGTGAACTGTTACCGCGTGTCGGCGTCAGAGGTAGTTATGATTACCTTCACGGATTAGAAGTTAATGATGAAACTTTGATGAAAAAGGGGGCTTTCTCCGTATTCCTGAATGTCTCTGTCCCTCTGTTTCATTTTGGCGAGCGTACCAATAAGGTAAAGTCTGCCAGAGTGAAGTTGGAACAAGTTCGTCTTGAACAGGAAAATGCCAATGAAAAGATGTTGTTAGAGTTGATGCAAGCTGCCAATAATCTGGATGAGGCCCGGTTGGAAACGGAGCTTTCCGAACGTTCGCTGGAACAGGCAGAGGAGAATATGAAAGTCAGTGGTAAGCAATATGAAGTGGGACTGGAAACTCTTTCGGATTATCTGGAAGCGCAAGTGCTCTGGCAACAGGCTTATCAGACGAAAGTGGATGCTCATTTTCAATTGTATGTGAATTATGTGGCTTATTTAAAAGCGGCAGGACAACTGTAATGATAAAACCAGTATTCTGGACATCCTTATGGAATGTCCAGAATACTGGTGATGATTTGTACCTGCCGGGGAGTAAACGTTCGTGTACGCGGATGATAACCTGTGGCAGTCAATAGCCGGAGCAGTTCTTTATTTATTTTAATCCATTTGGTGAATATGCGTATGGCGCAACGGGGTGTAATGTTTGGATTGTACATACAAGCCAATTCCTTTTTCTTATAAGTTTTAATGCGAAACGGAATTTCTTCCTCTTCTGATGGCAATTCTTTCATGTTGATATTTTAATGTTTTAAGATGTGGTAAAGATACAAAATAAAAAAGGCGTTGTCAAGTCTTTTACAGGAATACTTTGGGAAACAGTATCCGCCCGTAGGCGGGTACTGTTTTCCTGCTTTTAAAGGCTGATGATTAATCTTATGCTGCCGGGTCCGGTGCTTCTCCTTTGCCGTCATCCGGGTTTGGATTCGGGTTGGGGTCCGGTTGTTCCGGGCTGATGGAGCCGTCATCGGAAGCCACCGCTTTTTGAACGCTGACTTTGCTTAGCATCTCTTTGAATTTGTAGCCCGGAGTGAAAATGATTTTCACTCTGCGTATCGTATCGCTATCTACCTCTTTTTCAGTATCCTGACTTTCGCAATTCATACCTGGACGGAAGCATCCGAAATCTCCTAATTGAACAGAGATGCCTTTTCTAAGGTTGAGATTCAATGTATCGATCAAAGCATCGAGTACAAATTTTACCGCTCCACTGGGAACCATTCCGACTTTAGTGATTTCCTCGCACAAATCTCTGAAATCCACCGTATTGGTGATTACATTTTGTGCTACATACTTTTCAGCTTTAGTTTTATCAAAGCCGAATGTTCTTTTTTTAATGACGTATCTAAGTGCCATAGTTTTTTGTTTTTTTTAATTAGTTACTTTACTTATCAATTCTCTTTGTGATCACGATGCAAAGATACTATGGGCACTTTCCGGGGAGGTGCTTTAACGATCCTAGATGTACGTACTTTGATTCACTTTTATTTATTTTGTTTGTATGATTCTGATTTATAGATTCTTAGATGTTCTACTTTAATAGCCATTTCCAAATAGGGAGTATTTCAATCAGTTTCACGATACTCAAATGTTCTTGATAATCATAAAATATGCCGAAAAACGATGAACGTTGCAAGAATAAACACTATATTTGTACATATTACACTAAGATAATAGAGGTATAGTATGCTACATTCAAGCCAATCAGCCCCCGTTGTTGATGGCAAAGTCATGGAGTTTGTGATTTTTGCCATTGAGAGTGCCGCCCAGAAGTTGGGTATTCCGGCTCCTACTCTCTATAACCGTTTGGAAAAACTGAATCTTATCCGTCAATACCTGATAAGTGGATATGACATGCTTCACACCCAGAGTCGTGAGTACATAGCCGATACGTTGGTAGAAGCTCTTGAAAACTGGGAAGCCCATTATAAAGAAAAAGGAGAATCTGTATGAAGGTCTATCATGGTAGTACGCAGGCCGTAGAGTATCCTTTGGTCGGTGTCGGACGCGAAAACCTCGACTTTGGTAAAGGATTCTCAATCAACGTCTCATTGACGAGTGTCTCTCTTTCAAAGAATATATAACAATAAAATAAACTGCGTTTATGATAGATGTATTAGTATGGAATAAATACACTCGTGTGGTGATGCAATTAGCGGAGCGTTTGAATATTTCTCCCGAAAAAGCATTGCACTTGTTCTATAATAGTAAGGTATATGCATTGCTTCTTAATAAACAATATCCGCTTATAACGTTGAGTGATGCCTACATCACTGATGAAATCATACTTGAGTTACAACAGCAATAATCTTGTTGTGGCTCTTAATTCTGTGTTCCAAGAGTTTATACCTTTATATATACAGTCAACTTTCCAACCCCTTCCTTTTGGATTATTCTGTCGGTAATAAAGGAATTTAATTCTTCAATAGCTACTTTTTTATTTCGTCCTGTCAGATGGCTATAATCTGTCCGGCTGATGAATAGGTGATTTTCCAAATATGTGTTGAGGCGCTCGCGACACGTCTCACGGGAGATACTATTTTTCTTAGGGCGTGTGATAGATTCTCCTCGTTGCAGCCTCATTTTGTCGCCTACTTCTTTCTTGAATGGACGACTTGCGCGGAAATTAATATTTTTCATTTGGACAGACGCTGCCCGAATTTCTTTTTTATCTTTAACCGGCGGACATTGCAACGATGTAGAGAAGAATCCGAAGTTTCCCATTTCTACATTCCAGCCGTCGGCTAGTAAATCCCGTGCTTCATTGGCAAAGGCTTCCATGGCTTCTGCCAATAAACTTCTGCTGATACCGGTAAATTTGTGGACACGATCCAGAAACTCTTCTTTATCTACGGTTCCTTTGGAGACAATACGGGCATGTAGCGGTTGTTTCTCTCCGTCAGGTGACGGTGGATTTTCAAATAAGTCATATAAAGCACTCATATTCTATTATTAATGGATTAATTACTACTATTAATTCGTTCTACCAAGGTTATTCTTTAGTTCTACCTTGGTTATCGTTTGGTTCGACCATGGTATTTGTTTAGTTCTACCTAGGTGGAACGAATTGTTATTTGCTACAAAAGTAGGTAGTTTATGTAAGAGAGAGGTGCTTTAATTGTAGAGTGGTTTCTTATTTGAATAAGATAACTTCGTTATAACTTGCACTTCCTGATTTATTCAATTACTTTTGTAGCGTATAAACCCAAAGAAAGGAGTTGTATAAGTATGGCAAGACCAATTAAGGAAACTCCGATACTTTTCGGAGAAGATGCTCGGCG
>OGUK01001975.1_pt1 | contig 12050 bp, 8 predicted proteins | sample 1553151 | NCBI WGS metagenome assembly OGUK01 (sample SAMEA2580208, study PRJEB22360) | human gut metagenome | biome: human gut; feature: human-associated habitat; material: faeces | place: Denmark | collected 2008/2010
CCGGTCATGGCAGCTGTCCGTGTACAGCTCCTTGATCTGAGCCATGTTCTGGATTATGGTGCTGGCGGAAATGTTGCGGGAGCGCATGGTGGCCAGCTCACGGGGAAAGCCGGGCAGGGGCATCGCGGCGAACTCGTCCAGCACGAAGTGGACGTGCTGGGGCAGGGCTCCGTGGTGGATCTGGTCGGCGCTGTAGTAGAGGGTCTGAAACGCCTGGGAGTAAAGCAGGGACACCAGAAAGTTGAAGGTGTTGTCGTTGTCCGGGATCACAGCATAGAGTGCCACCTTCTTCTCCCCCAGGGTGTAGAGGTCCATGTCATCGTGGTCGGTGATGGCCTGGATCTGGGGCAGGTTGAAGGGGGCCAGCCGGACGGCGGTGGACACGAGGATGGACTTGGAGGTCTTGCCCGCGGCCATCTTAAAGACCTTGTACTGATGGACAGCCACGCTGTTGGGGTCGTCCCGCTCCATGGCCTGGAACAGCAGATCCAGAGGGGAGACGTACTCCTCGTCCTCCTCCTTCACCTCGGCGTATTCCAGCACCCGCATGACCATGGAAAAGTTCTGCTCGGACTCCGGCGCCTCCTGAAACAGCATGAGGATGATGGCCTGCAGCAGCGCCGTTTCGGCCTTGGTCCAGAACGGATCCGACTCATGGCTGTTCTTGGGTGTTGTGGCTTGAATGAGGTTATTGACAAGCCGCAGGGCATCCTTCTCGTCCCGGATATAGCGGAAGGGGTTGTATCCGTCCGACTGCTCCAGATTGACAAGGTTCAGCACCCGCACATCGTAGCCCTGGCTTTTGAGGTAGCCGCCGGTGGCAGTCAGCACCTCCATTTTGGGATCGGTGATCACATAGTTGGTGTTGGCCTCCAAAATGTTAGGCAGGACATAGCTGCGGGTCTTGGCCGCGCCGCTGCCGCCGATGACCAGCACATTCAAGGATCGCCGGTGCTTGTGGGTATCCAGCCCCAGCCGCACATGGCGGGTGAGGATCTTGTTCTGCTTTTGACGGAACTGCGCGTTGAGCTGCCGGGGAGAGCCCCATGCGGCGGAGCCGTGTTCCTCTCCGTCCCGTGTTCTGCCCTGTCCGGAAGCATAGAGACACAGCCCCATGAGATACGCGCCGGTGCAGACGAGAATGGACAACAGACTCTTGTCTGTCCATTGGATCTGGAAGGGCTGTTCCAGCGCGGCAGTTAAGTTTGATAGCAGCTCCGGCAGACCGCCGCCAAGGGACTGGGCGATCAGCAGCGCCGCCCATATCACAGGGATATAGAGGAACAGCGCAAGTACCAGATCCGTTGTTTGGGATGTCTTTTTCAGCCGCATCACCTCCTGCATAAAAAATACGAGGCCGGCAGAGCATTCCACTCTGCCGGCCTTACTGACGAAACGGCTTTCTTACTTTGTCCTGTCCGGTCGTACTTTTTGACGGATCTTTTCCTTGGCCGGGGCAGACTTCTGCCGGGTATCCAGCTGCGCCTGATAGCCTTTCAGCCGTTCCAGAACCGAAGGCCGCTCATTCGACATCGTCCCGGCAGCCGTTTCCCTGCCGCTGGATGAGGTCGATCTGCCTTTGGTATCTGGCAAGTCTGTTCCCGACCGAGATTCTTTTTTTGGCGCCACCTCCTGCCGCTTGCCCACAGGCGGTGTCACAGGCGTTTCCCCCTGCTGGGGGCGTTGCTGTTCGCGCTGCGGCGCCTCCTGTCCCAAACGGGCTTCCTGCTCCTTAGAGGGGGCATCCTGCCGCGCCTGCTCCGGCTGCCCGGTATATCGGATGCGCTCAAAGACCATATTGGCGCGGTCGATCTCCGTTACCGGCATGATCACATCCACGACTTTTCCCTTGTTATCCGAATCACGGATGGCAGAGAACAGGATCTTCTGTTTTCCTGCCCGCTGCCTGAATTGCTGATACTGCTCCGGAGACATGGCGAACCGCCGCACATCGCGGGTCTCCTTCAGCATCTTGACCAGATTGACTTTACCGGAAATGGTCTTGTGGTTTTTCGCCAGCGCCATGGTGAGCGCCAGTACATTTTTAATGGCGGAGCCGCTCAGCCGGACAGCGACCTCGCTGCCGGAGAGCATCATGCGTACCAGCTGGTCCGCCGCTTCACCGCCTCCGATGTTCATGCTCCCGCACCTCCTTCTGGTGTTCTTCTGTTTTCTGGATATCCTGCTCCATTGCAGGCGTCTGCTGGCAGATTTCCCGACAGAGCTTCCACTTTTCCCGCTCTGCCCGGATCTCCCGATTTACCTCTGAGAGCTGTTCATACACTTCTGCCTTTTCTTTCTTCAGCACCTCCTGCGGAATGCCGATGTCCTCCAGCAGCTTCACGGCTTTCATATACTGCTCGAATTCCTGCTCCATGCCGGTGAGCCCTTCCTCGTATAACGCCCTGCTGGGTTCCAGCGCCTCCGCGTCTGCCAGCGCCGCGTAGAGCGGCTGGCGTTTCTTCTTCCGCACATTGAGGAGGGTCCGCTGCTTTGTCAATCTGCCCAGCGTTTCCTCTGTGCGTTGTTCGAATGCCGCCATGTCAGCAGGCGTTGTGATGTCATTTTCCCGCAGGAACGCGAACTGTGCCTGATACCGTTCAAAGCGCATGACCGCCTGCCGCAGATGCGGCGTCATGCGGGGCGGATACTGTCGCTTTTCGATTTTGCCCAGCAGATAGAGATAATGGACATAGAGAGCAAGAAAACCGCTGTATCTGGGATGCTTCCGATATGGCTGATACGCCAGACGCGCAGGCAAGACAGGACGCAGTCCCGCTTCGATCTGTTCCAGGTTGCCCTGGATGGCAACACGGATTCCGTCCTCTGTGAACAGCGGATCTCGCCTGCCGGGATACTGGAATCGCTCCTGCCCCCGCAGGCGAAAACCCAGCCGATCACCGTGGTGGACCTCATAGCCCATGTGCTCCATGATCAGGAAAAAGTGGCCGAGATCATTGGCATCCTGAATAGCCGTCCGCAGATCCGCCTCCAGCATGGAACGAAATGTGGGCTGCCCTTTGGACTGCCGCAGCCATTCCACATAGCTGATGGCCTTGGCAGACTCTCCCGCCATGATAACGGACAGGCCATGCTCCCGGCAGAGCCGGTCTGAAATGCCGCGGATCTGCTGATAGTAACTTTGTTGGGTACTGTGGTATTTCTCACCAGTGTCCGCATTGACGGAATTGAATACGATATGCGAATGGATATGGTGTCGATCCACGTGCGTACCGATGACCGCCTCAAACCCGTCCAGGTGTTCCCGCACAAATTCTTTGGCTATCTCCAACGCCAGTTCCGGTGTGATCTCACCGGGGCGGAATGATTGAATAATGTGGTAACATTGACGCCCGTCTGTCCGGTGTGTTTCCCGCTTGGTCTGCATCATCTGGCGGTATTCACGCCCTGGATCACAGTTGAAGTGAGCCGTTAAGATACAGTCATCCGTTTTATCCCCATTGAGGACATAATCAATGGCCTGCTGCAGGCCACCGCTACGGGGAAGTATTTTGGTAACGGCCACTACTTATTCGCCACCTGAAACATCAGTTCATAGACCTGATCCAGCAGATAGAGTCCCCGTCTGGCATCCTCTGGTTTGGCAATGCCGGCATTAACACTGCGGGCGATCTGATTGATGTTATTTCCGATGTGATGGATCTCCGTTCGCAGGTCTTTGATCTCCTGGCTGGGGCGGGATTTGACCGGCTGCCCTTCAATGAGACTGGCAAGGTAGGCCCGCTTCGTCAAGCGGCACTGCTTTGCCTGACTGCACAGCAGTCTGTACTGCCGAGGTGTCAGGACAATATGAAGATGGTGTCTTTTTTCGATTTCAGCCATTTCGTGCTCCTTCCTGCGGCGCTGCCGCGTTACTTCCGCTCGCAGGCGGCATTGGGGACTGGGGCTTACCCCAGCAAGCTGTGCAAATGTACATTTGCGCGATGCTTGCGCCAGCGCCGCCATCGGCGGCGTTGGCTGTTCCCCGCCGTCGGCGGGGCGCTTTTTGAGAGGTAGATTGATCCCAATACAGGCGGACACGGTCCGCACCTTTTCCAGAAAAAGAAATGTCTGGCAGCAGCGCCAGACATCCGGTTTCGCAGGGTCCTTCCGCACAGGGTGTCAATGTAACACCCAAAATAGAAACGGCAGGGTGTCATCAAGACCCCCTGCCTGTCATTATTACCGTTCAAAACCATGGTCGTGCGCTGAACGCTCCCGTTTCTTCAATTTTCGCATTGAGAAATCAAGAATTCGCTCTTTTCTGGCCTGCAGCATGGTCTTATAAAACTGTTTTTGCAAATCAGACGCAAATGGCGTTTCGTCAATGATCGTAAATATTTGCTCCATGTTGAGCCTCGGAATGATTCGCTTCAGCGCCGCATTGCAATCTGAATGAGCCAGTGACGAAATGAAGTTGAAATAATTGATCCTCTGCCCGTTGATCTTTATGCCGGAGAGAGGTAGAGAAAAGGTCCGAAGATCCTGCTCTTTCTGGCTTTCCAGTGTATTTCGCATGATGCTTTCGTCAGCCTGTGGGTAAAGGCTGCTGCCGCAGTCATATACAGGAGCCAAGTGGATCTCATCCGTCATGGTATTATACAGAAATCCCCAGTTGCCATTATGCCGATCCCAGTTGCCGATCAGGGCATCTACGATAAACATATCCCAGAAGTGCTGTTTCAGCAGCGCAGGTGGAAAGGCTGTCTGGTCCTCCATAGCTTGTGTGATATCAGACAGTTCTGTACCATAGCCGCTGTGTCCGGAATTGATCACCGTATTTTTCAGAGATGCGAAGTCCTGCAGCACGATTCCTGGTGAAGTGAAATCCTTGCAGGCAACAACAATTTTTTCCGCACCGTTTTTTCTGTAGATTCCCAAAAGCGTTTCCTGTGCGGCAATACCAACGCTGTTGAAAATATGGCAGCCAATGTATTCTGAAATGCAGCTATTGGCATAACTCAACTCTTTATTTTTAGGAGCGAGTGCCGGGAATTTCAGCATATACTGTTCGCCGTCATAAATGACTGCGATCTTTGCGCCATTTGCTCCTGCATAAAACTTATTGCGGGTAGGTAAGGCTGTAAAATCAAGCACTGCACTCACTCCTTTCCCATACGAAGATATTTTTCTCTCAGATACCATGCCTGTTCCGAGGAGATGACCTGCTCTACTTCATAGGAATTGATCAGCGCATTCAGGTCGCACCACCAGAGATCCCAATGGTTATCCTGCCTGCCGCTATCAATGATGTTCCATGATTTCTCCATTCTCAGGATGGATTCGTGGAGGTCTTCCGGCAGTCCACATTCCAAATAGGACTGATCCAGCGGCTTTCCCGTTTCCGGATCATATTGTGCGTTTCGATCATTCATACCTGCGTCCTCGCTTGTAACACCATTCTATTGTTTTTATTATACCGACTTATCCCTGTTTTAGCAAGTAGTGTTGCCAGACAGCCCAGTAGCTCATGCCGCCTTTTCCAGTTCGGTTCGGATGCGTTCCCGCGCCAGCTCCGCGTAGGTGTCTGTGACTTCGATGCCGGTTGCGGTATAGCCCTCCTGCACAGCCGCCAGCACCGTGGTACCGCTGCCGGCAAAGGGGTCCAGAATATGTCCGCCCGGTTCCGTGATCTTCACGATGTCCCGCATCAGCTGCAGCGGCTTCTCCGTCAGATGGATGCGGCTCTGTGGATTGCCGTATTTGAACACCCCCGGCAGACACGGGACCGGTCGGCTGATAGGCATATCGCCGTTGGAGCCCCAGACGATATACTCTGCCTGCTGGCGGAAGCGCCCCTTCTGGGGGCGGCTGTTGCCCTTATCCCAGACAGCGGTGCCGCGCCAGATCCAGCCCGCCCACTGCAGGGCGTCGGTTGCTGCCGGGAGCTGCCGCCAGTCAATGAACATACAAACCGGCGCGCCGCTCTTACATACCTTTCTTGCCTCATACAGCCACTCTGCCGCCCAGCGGGTCCAGGAGCGCTGGTCCTTGGCGTCCCCATCGAAAGGGGGCGGCGCGTTCTCGCCCATACTGGAATACTTCCGGGCGGTGGATTTGTTTTTCTCCGCCTGGGTGCGCCCACCGGACGCATAGGGCGGATCGGTGATGACCGCGTCAAAGGTGTTGGGGGCAAAGGTCCCCAGCACCTTCAGGGCATCCCCCTGGAGGATGCTCCATTTCTGATTATCGCTCATACTCATGCTTCTCCTTCTTTTTCGTTCGATTTTCGCGGGGCGGAGACAGCTCCGTCTCCACATATTCGCTGATGATTCCCAGTGCTTCCTCGTAGCTGTGGCACGCTCCGCCTATGATGCGGGTCTGCATTTCCTTTGCTTCCGCTGCCATGCCGTTCTGCCGGAGAACTCTGGCGGCAATACCCATCAGATGGAAGATGTTGCCGTCCTGCCCCAGCAGAGGGCAGAGAGGGCGGGGTTTCTCCTGCTGGGCGGAGCGAAATCCACCCAGCCTGTTGGGAACATAGTCGGACAGCCATGTACCGCCGAATGCGCCGTGGGTCTGCAAGCGCCACATCGCCAGTTTCCCCATGTCCACCTGAATGTCCTCGAAGGGGAACAGCAGATTGGTGAGTCCATCGTGCTGAAAAACCTTGACCGTCTCAAAGCGGCTGCCATTCCGCAAGATGCCGTCCTGCGTCAGCAGGTCATTGATGCCATCCAGCCACTCCTGTGCCTCTCCGCCGCAGCCCTGCAGCACCAGTCCCTCCTGATGCTCCATATCCCGCAGATCGTCCGCGGTGATCTTTTCAATCGGCATTTATCGCTCCTTTCTGCCGGGGCGTCTGGCAGGCGGCGTCCGTCCAATGGTTTTCTGATCCGTCAACACGGGGATGCCCAGCTCACCGGCTTTATAGATCTCCTGCCACATCCCATCCGTCCAGACCGGACCGTACACATTCATCTGCTGGCAGGATTCCAGCAGGCGCAGTCCCATCGCCCTGGCTTTTTCATCCTGGGCGGGATCGTCGGGATCTGCGACAGGCGGGAACAGCAGATGCGGACAGATAGGGATATTTCCCTCCACAAACACCTCCTGCGCTTTCTGCCGCGCAAACTCCACATTGTTTGTCACATCGCCCCGCAGCGGAGCACAGATATAGACCAGCTTGGGACCGTCCTGTTCCCGCTCCGGCGTTCTCTCCCGAAACATGGACAGGTACTGCCCAATGGACTGGCGGAGTGCATCGTAGTCCGCGGCAGTGGGGTGATAGGCGTACCACTCCACTTTCCCATAGTCATCCCACAGGTGGGGAATGACGCCGCTGTGGAAGTTCGGGTTGTTCGGCACCTGCTTTTTACCCCAGACATCCTGAAAGCGCAGCAGCGTCCGGTCCACCACACCCTCCGTGCGGTTGAGCACCGTGAGGCGGATGGCGTCATATTGGCTGGAGATATGGGTAGAGAGAAACTCCGCCCGCACACGCAGGTCCTTTCCGAGATCTCCCACGCACACACGCCCGGAAAATTGAGGCCGATCCACGAGATCGCTGTGTTCAAACAGCTTTCGCAGCTCTTGCTCATACACGGTCATCGCTCCATACCTCGTTTCTTTGGCGTTTTTGTTTTCATAGGACGTACTTCTTTTTGCAGAGGTTTCAAAGTCTCACGCCCGGTGCCGCGGATCACGCTGCGGCTCTTGCCGCTCAGGACAAAGGTATCCCTTGTATCGTTGCGGACTTCCTCGCAGGGCAGGATCACGGCAGAACCGGTGATGCGGATATCCCCCTGCACCGTGCCATACACCTTGCAGTTGCCGGACAGGATGGGAGTCCCCATCGTATGGGGATCGTGAATGATCTGCGCGTTTCCGGAAGCCAGCGCTTTTCCGGTCATGGAGGCTCCACGGAGATAGGCGTTGTCCTCGGCGCGGCTGTGGCCGCTCATCACGCTGCCTTTTGAAACATAGGCGCTGCCACAGGCAATGGCGTCGCCTCGCAGACAGGCGTCCCGATCCACATAGGCGTCACCCGCTGCAATGGCGTCATCGAAGATCCATGCGCAGTCTCCCGGCTCCGCGGACAGATTGCTCTCGCTTTCCACGAAACCGCCTATGTCGCCTGCGCGGATCTCGCCGCAGATATCCCGCAGCGCACGGATGCGGTGCAGGAACGGATATTCCTCATGGGCCATGTCTGTGATCTCATATTTCTGATTGCTGATGGTTCTCATCTCCTTCATTCAAATTGCTTTTCTGTTTGGAACGGTTCATGTTCATAGGTACACAATGTGACCTATAGGGCGGACCGGACGGTACAGGGCACGAAAAATAAGTCGAGGGAATTCTCCTCGACTTATTTTTTTGTTAGTTTCGGCAGCCATCGGCTATGCCGTTGACTGCCCCCATACACTTGGATTGAACAGGTTAAGACTATCCGGCTACGCTCCGGCGTGATCAGCTTCACAGATGATAACAGCAACCAACTTCAGATGATCTTTTTCAGGCGTGCTGTGGAGCTGAATACGCTACTTGCTGTACGCCTGCCACAGGAATGCGGCGATTTGCGCTCTCGTGCAGTCATTGGCAGAGCCGAACAGCCTGCCCCAATGCCTGAGAAGCCGCATTGCAGGGCAGAGTTGTCCTCCTCCACAATAGATGAAAAAAAGCTGCTCTGGCACTTACATGCCGGAGCAGCTTTTTGCCGAATTGTTTGTTAATGCAGGGAAAAGGAGTCTTACGCTTGCCTGCCCTCCTCTGTGTGATCATGCGTTCGTGATGCGTGGCTCAAGCCGCAGTGTTTTCCTCGTCGGACTCATCCTCGAAAGCAGCAGCGGGCGTGGCATCGAGCGACTGCGCCGTGGAATTGCTGCCAGTGGAATCGTTTATTGTGAGTTCTTTGCCGATGCTTTCAAATCCTTCGGGGAACGCGCTGACCTCATCAATAGTGGCTGTCACGGAGTATGCTATTCCGGTATTCGATGTAACGCTCTTTCCGATGCCGCCGAGGAAACCGCCGACCGACGCGCCGGTTGCACCATTCTTGTCGACCGTCATATCCAATACCGCGCAGCCGGTGATGGTCACGCTGCCGTTACCATTGTAATCATTGGAAGAAGAATACTCGTTATCGCCCGGAATCTGCGTATAGAGCGCATCCGCGTAGCCGATGAGTCCGCCGATCAGGAACTGCGTCCCGCCGCTGTCATTCTTATCGGTGACATTGACGGTCAGATCCTCCACGTTGCAGTCAGTCAAGGTCACGGTGCCCTTGGCATAGCCGATAAGTCCGCCGATGCACTCCGCAGGCAGCAGGTGGGCGGAGATATAAGCATTCCCTTCCTCGCCAAGCAGGTTCAGATTCATGGTCACATTTTTGACCGTCACGTTTTCCGCCGTGAACCCGTCGCCCACAAAACCCGCCAGAGCGCCGAAAGCCTGATAGTAGTTGCCGCCGGCAATGGGTTGGGCAGTGTAGTCGATTGTCATGCCGTCGATGGTCAGATTTTTCACCGTCACGTTATCTCCGTAACCGTAGATGCTGCCTTCGGCATATTTGTCAATCGTCTCGCCGCGTTTCACATGGTAGATCGTGTGATTGTTTCCATCGAATGTGATACCGCCGACAATGTCTCCATTGAACGTCATATTCACATTACAGAGATCCAAATCAACGCCCAGTGCGTAACTTGCCGCATCATAGGAATAATCCTGCACGACCTTAGTCAGAAAATCGTTGGCATTGTAGAGCAGCTCTGGGTTATTACTATCAGGTTCGGATTTCCATTTGACACCGACCTCGACGATGGCATCCTGCTCCGCGGCCATTTTCGTCAGCGATTCAGACTCAACCAGACTTTTGACAGGACCATATTCGTTCCGCTCTTCCTTATAATAGCCGAAATATTCGGCGCCGGGGATCTCGGTGGGCAGAGTAAAGACCTGATTGTACTCCACAGTTACATCAATATAGGGAATGCCGTGGTCGTTGGCGTTGATATACACATAATTCGTCTCATCGTACTCAGCCGTGAGCAGCTTGCCGCCATTCTCAAGCAGCCAGTCTCTCAACGGCACATTGCCGTCCCAGTCGAATCGGAGGAAATAGGTCATGGTATCCCACTTGGCATAGAGCGTGAGGTCACGGGCGGGCATGGTCGTGCCGCTCCATTCAGTCTGACATGCTTCATCTTCGTACCAGCCGACGAAAGTATAGCCGGTGCGCTTGGCATTCGTCATGTCCACAGAAATTTCCGTGCCGTAGTAGGTGTCTCCGCCGGCAGGGGCACTACCCTCGTCCAGAATTACTCCGTCGCCCAGGTTGAAACTCAGTGTGTACCGGTTACGGGTATAGTAGCGATTCACCACATTCTGCGCGCTGTCGGCTTGGAGGGTGATAGAGGCAGAACCCTTTGACGTGTCCAGTCTAAAGCCCTCGTAAGACTTCTGCACATCCACGGTCTGACCGGTCACGCCGGAACCGCTCACAGTTTCAGAGGGCGTATCCGAATAGGTCATGCCGTCCACGTTTTGCAGATAATAATTTACAGTGTAGTTGACCTCTCCAGCGTTCCACTTGGCATACAGGGTGGTGTTCTCCGCAGGCATGGTGGCTGCGGTGAACTCAGTCGTACAGCCCGCATCCGTGTACCAGCCGCCAAAGGCGTAACCCGCTCGGCTCAGGTCATTGGCGCTCGGGGCGGTGACAGCCGCGCCATAACGATCAGTGTGGAATTTGTTTTCTGCGCTATCCGTCCAGCTTGCATCACTGCCGTTCAGGTCATAGGTCAGCGTATACTCGTTACGGGTGTAATACACCTTGACCACCGTGCTGCCGTCGCCCTTGACGGTCTGCTGCGTAATACTCTGCGGTGCGGTAAATCCGGGGTAGGACTTACTTTCGGCGGCGGTAAGCTGACCCGTAGCGCCGGTCTTGGATTCTTTGTCCGCAAGGGTATAGTCATCGTCCGTCACATTCTGCTGATAATGCTCCACGGTGTAGGAGATACCGCCCTGCGCTGTCCACTTGGCGTAGAGGGTGACATCGTGGTTGGGCATGGTGATCTCAGTAACCGCAGTCGTGCAGTCTGCATCCGTGTACCAACCATCAAAGGTGTAACCCGCTCTCGTCACATAGCTTTGCGTCAGGAGGTTGAGCGCAGCGCCCAGACGATAGGATTTAACACCGGGGTTCGAAACCCATGCTGCGTCCTCGGCGTTCAAGTTATAAGTCAGGCTGTACCGCTTGCGGGCATAGCTGATGGAAACCGTTCCGCCGTCCTCTGCGTTGACGGTGTACTGCACCGTTTCAGGAATGGTATAGATGTCTTTCTCCGGCTCTGTAAGGAACTGCGCCGGAACGATGGGAACTGTGTCGTCCGTTTTTCCGGTGTGAGACACGGTCGTTTGCGACCACTTGCCGTCTGCGCCCTCCTTCCGGAGCACAAGGAAATAGTTGATATCGACCGGCACCCACTTGGCAAAGAGGGTAAGGTCCTTGGCAGGCATGGTCGTTGCGGTAAACTCGTTTTGGTAGTTTTTGTCCGTATACCAACCGCCAAAGGTATAGCCAAGACGGGTGGGGGCATCATTCAGCTTGTCAAGTTGATCGCCATAGCGATAGGGCACAGTGCTTACCTGACCATCGTTTCTTAATGTAAGCGTGTAGGGCGTGCGGCTGTAATAGTAGTTCTGCCCGCCCGTTCCGTCCGGACGGATGTGGATGCCCGCATAGCCGGGATGGCGGTAGCCGATTTTGTCCGGCACAAGGGTCTTAGTCTTATCCGGCGCGATGTACTCGTCGGCGGTGCCACGATAAACCACGCTCTCGGTCGGCGTTTCGGGATAGGTTCCGTCCTCGTTTTGCAGATAGAAATTGAGGGTGTACGGAACGGTCTGGGGCTCAAACATTGCCACCGCTACCAATGCACTCTCCGGCATGGTGGTGCCGTCATACCGATCTGCCTCGGTATAAGAGAAGATGTTGCTCTCGTTTTTCAGCAGATAATACGTCCAGCCCGTAAACTCATAGCCGGTGCGGTCGGGCGTTTTCAGATTGAGCGGCTCGCGGAATTTCCGCTGCTCCCAACCGATGT
>OGUK01001976.1_pt1 | contig 12030 bp, 8 predicted proteins | sample 1553151 | NCBI WGS metagenome assembly OGUK01 (sample SAMEA2580208, study PRJEB22360) | human gut metagenome | biome: human gut; feature: human-associated habitat; material: faeces | place: Denmark | collected 2008/2010
CCCACGTCGGCGGCAGGATCGGATTCTGTCCCTCGTAACCGACCGACACGATGCATTCGGCTTTCGAACCGGCCGCTGAAGCCGTAATTACGGCATCGCCTTTCGAAACGCCGGTCACCACGCCGCTCCGGGAAACCGTCGCCACCTTTTCATCGCTCGACGTCCACTGCACGCCGCCGGCAGGAGCCTCCGCCAGGCGGATTTTCATCTTATCCCCGCTGTCGATCATAAACGCCGCCTTGTCCAGACGGATTCCGCCGCCCGCAGCGCCACTGCATACGCCCGCTCCGAAAACGAACGAAAAGAGCGTCAGCGACCACAAAAAAAACCTTTTCATAAACGATAGAATAACGTTAGAACGCCCGATGCGTCCGACCGGGTACTTTCAAATATAACTAAAAGAAACTTTTCCGGCAATTCCGCCGGCCGCCTTACCGCTCCGTTTTTACGCGAAGAACCCCGGTCGCAACACCCGCAACGGCCTCGGTTCAAAAGCGAAAAGGCCCGAGAAAGCAATATAGGTCTGATTCTTGCAACAGACCGGACGACGATTTCGGAAACCTGAAATACGGTAAGTCGCGCCGTTTGCCGGCTGCCGGCACATATTCCGGCCCGTTTGCGTAGAGCCCGGAAACACACAGATTCAAAGCATTCATTATAAATACATTGAACGATTTATCCACAAAAAAACAGCGTTGAAATTTGCAAGGTTCGTATTTATTCCTACATTTGCGGTATTAATAGATATATTAAATTAAACTATTAACACATGAAACAGACGGAAAAAACGGCGAAAAACGAAACCGAACCGATGGAACAGGCGATCCTGCGGGCGGCCGAACGGCTGTTCCTCGACAAAGGGTTCGCACTGACCTCAACGACCGAGATCGCCCGGGAAGCGGGCTGCAACCAGGCGCTCGTTCATTACTATTTCCGCACGAAAGAGAACCTTTTCGAGAAAATTTTCGAACAGAAAATACGGATGCTGATCTCGAACATATTTTCGATCGACCGGGAAGGCGGAACTTTCGAAGAGAAACTGCGGCGCAAAATCGAAGCGCATTTCGAAATCCTGAAAAAGAATCCGAAAATCCCCTTTCTGGTCATCAACGAGATCACGACGAACCCGGAACGGATCGCTGCGCGACAGCATCGGCGAACTGCCGCTGAGCGTTTACGCTACATTCGAACAAGATCTGCAAAAAGAGATCGCGCAGGGACGAGTCCGCGAAACCAATGCGCTCGACCTGATGTTCAGCGCGCTGTCGCTGAATCTCGCCACGTTCCTGGTCCGACCGGTACTGCAGAACATTCTCGGCCTGACGGACGAAGCGATGGACGGCTTCCTCGAGCACCGCAAAGAGGAGAACGTGAAAATCATCCTGCAAAGCCTCAAGCCGTAAAACATCGGAAAACCTTCACTTCACTCATGCATAAATTCAGTAAAACGATGAAAATAATCCGATCCATCCTGCTGCTGGCCGTCGGTTTCGGAACTTTGCCGGCACAGGCGCAACTGACCATCGACGCCTGCCAGCAGAAAGCGCAGGCCAACTATCCGCTCGTGGCCCAGTACGGACTGATCCGACAATCGGAACAGTACGACCTGGAAAACGCCAACAAAGGCTACCTGCCTCAGTTGTCGCTGTCGGCCAAAGCCTCTTACCAGACCGACGTGACGAAAATCCCGTTCTCGTTGCCGGGCATCGACATCCCGACCCTCAGCAAAGACCAGTATCAGGTCGTAGCCGAGGTGAACCAGGTAATCTGGGACGGCGGGAACATCCGTGCGAAAAAACAGAATGTCAAAGCGTCCGCCGAAGTCGACCTGCAACAGCAGCAGGTCGATATGTACGCGATCCGCGAACGGGTCAATTCGCTGTTCTTCGGCATTCTACTGACCGAGGAACAACTGGAACTGAACCGGCTGTACGACGAGGAGCTCGAACGCAACTACCGCAAAATAAGCAGCTTCATCGAGAACGGGGTCGCCAACCAAGCCGACCTCGACGCGGTGCAGGTCGAACAGCTCTCGAACCGACAGCAGCGCGTCTCGCTAGAAGCGACCAACCGCGCGTACCGGCAGATGCTGGGAGCCTTCATCGGCGAAAACGCCGACAGCGCCGAACTGATCTGCCCGGAAGTCGGAAGCGAGCCGGCGCCTACCGACGTGAACCGTCCGGAGCTGCGCCTGCTCGACGCCCGCAACACGCTGCTGGACGCCCAACTGAAACAGTTGAACGCCCGGAACCGCCCGACCCTCGGTCTGTTCGTACAGGGAGCCTACGGCAAACCGGGACTGAACATGCTGCAAGACAAATTCAAAGCATTCGCGATCGGCGGCGTGCGGTTTTCATGGAATTTCGGCAATTATTACACGCATAAAAGCGACGCGGCCAAGATAGACGTCGCGCGCAACGCGCTCCGCACACAACGCGAAACGTTCCTGTTCAATACGAACCAGCAGGTCGAATCCTCGCAAAGCGAACTCGAAAAATACCGCCGCACGCTCTCCGACGACGACCGGATCGTAGCGCTGCGCGACAATATCAAACGCGCGTCGGAGGCGAAGGTCGCGGAGGGCACGATGAGCGTTACCGACTACATGCAGGAAGTAACCAAAGCCGAAACGGCGCGGCAGAACCGCGCACTGCACCGGATGCAACTGATCATGACGACATACAACCTGAAAAATATAACCAACAACTGATATGAAACGATTTCTGATTCTCGCGCTTTGCGCCGGGGCGACGGCCTGCGGCGGCAATAAAAACGGTTACGACGCCTCCGGGACGTTCGAGGCGACCGAAGTGATCGTATCCTCGGAAGCCAACGGACGAATTACTTCGTTCGGCGTGGAAGAAGGCCGGCGGCTCGCGGCCGGACAAACCGTCGGCACGGTCGACAGCGTCCAGCTCTACCTGAAAAAGCTGCAACTCCAAAAACAGCTCGGGGCGACGCGCAGCCGCACGTCCGACATCGGCAAACAGATCGCCGCCACGCAACAGCAGATCGCCACGCAGCAGCGCGAAAAACGGCGCGTCGAAAACCTGCTGAAAGCCGACGCCGCGAACACCAAACAACTGGACGATATCGACGCGCAGATCGCCGTACTCGAAAAACAGCTCGCAGCGCAGCTCTCGACGCTCGAAAACAGCAACCGCGGCGTCAACGAAGAGAGCTCGGCCATCGAAATCCAGGTGGCTCAGATCGAAGACCAGCTCGCCAAATGCCGCATCGTAAACCCGATCGACGGGACGGTACTGGTCAAATACGCCGAAACGGGCGAAGTGACCGCCCAAGGCAAACCGCTGTTCAAGATCGCCGACGTCGATCGCATGGAACTCCGCGCCTACATCACATCGGGCCAACTGACAGGCCTGAAACTCGGCGACAGGGTGCGCGTGTTCGCCGATTCGGGCGACAAAGGCAGCCGCGAATACGACGGCGAAGTGATCTGGATCTCGGACAAAGCCGAGTTCACGCCGAAAACGATCCAGACCCGCGACGAACGCGCGAACCTGGTCTATCCGGTCAAAATCGCCGTCCACAACGACGGCCTACTGAAAATCGGCATGTACGCCGACGTCAAATTCTCCGAATAATGGCTTCCGCAGTAACCATACGCGACCTCACGAAAAGCTACGGGCGCATCGAAGCGCTGCGCGGAGTGAGCTTCGATGCGCAACGCGGCGAGATCTTCGGAATTATCGGCCCAGACGGGGCCGGCAAGACGACACTGTTCCGCATCCTGACGACGTTGCTGCTGCCCGACAGCGGCCGGGCGACGGTCGACGGACTCGACGTGGCGGCCGACTACAAACAGATCCGGCGGCGGGTCGGTTACATGCCGGGACGGTTCTCGCTGTACCAGGACATGAGCGTCGAAGAGAACCTGCGCTTTTTCGCAACGCTTTTCGGGACGACCATCGAGGCGAACTACGACCTGATCCGCGACATTTACAGTCAGATCGAACCGTTCCGCACGCGGCGGGCCGGAGCGCTTTCGGGCGGTATGAAGCAGAAACTGGCGTTGAGTTGTGCGCTTATCCATAAACCGGATGTGCTTTTCCTCGATGAGCCGACAACAGGGGTAGATCCTGTTTCCCGCAAGGAGTTTTGGGGGATGCTTCGCCGGTTGAAGGAACAGGGCATCACCATCATAGCCTCTACGCCTATTATTGATGAGGCACGCCAATGTGACCGCATTGCCTTTATCAATGAGGGGCAGATACATGGGATAGATACTCCGGAACGTATTCTGAACCAGTTTGCAAGCATTCTTTGTCCGCCGGGACTGGAACATGGCAAGGTGGAACAGAAAGATGAGTATGTCATCGAAGTGGATAAGCTCACCAAACGTTTCGGCAATTTCACGGCAGTGGATCATATCTCTTTCAAAGTCCATCGTGGCGAGATATTCGGCTTCCTGGGTGCCAACGGTGCCGGAAAGACTACGGCAATGCGCATGCTTACCGGATTGAGCCATCCCACAGGAGGTACGGCCCGCGTAGCCGGTTTCGATGTTGCCACACGGACGGAGGATGTGAAAAAGAATATCGGCTATATGAGCCAGAAGTTTTCTCTTTACGAAGACTTGAAAGTGTGGGAGAATATCCGGCTGTTTGCCGGGATTTACGGTATGGCAGAAGATGAAATAGCCCGCAAGACCGATGAACTTTTGGAACGCATCGGGCTGAGTGCCGAGCGTGATACGCTGGTAAAAAGTCTGCCGCTGGGCTGGAAACAGAAACTTGCTTTCTCCGTTTCCATCTTTCACGAACCGAAGATCGTCTTTCTGGATGAGCCGACGGGTGGGGTGGATCCTGCTACCCGTCGCCAGTTCTGGGAGCTTATTTATCAGGCTGCCGACCGGGGGATCACTGTCTTTGTCACCACCCACTTCATGGATGAGGCCGAGTATTGCGACCGTATCTCTATCATGGTGGATGGCGTGATTCGTGCTCTCGATACGCCCGATGAACTGAAACGGCAATTTAAGGTTGCTACGATGGATGATGTTTTTCAGCAGTTGGCACGGGAGGCGGTGCGTACGGCGGATTAGCCGATTCATAACATAATTAGTAAGAACAATGAAACAATTTATAGCTTTTGTCCGAAAGGAATTCTTCCATATCTTCCGCGACAGGCGAACCATGCTGATATTGCTGGGTATGCCTGTGGTGCAGATTATCCTTTTCGGCTTTGCCATAACCACGGAAGTGAAGAATGTCCGTGTCGCTATTCTCGACCCGTCGAACGATGTTGTCACCCGGCGCATTATCGACCGTCTGGATGCGAGTGAATATTTCTCCGTCACCACGAATCTGAATACTCCGGACGAGGTTGAGAAGTCTTTCAGACGGGGAGACATTGACCTGGCAGTCATCTTCAGCGAGCAATTTGCGAATCACGTTTATACCGGAGATGCTTGTGTACAGTTGGTGGCCGACGCTACCGACCCCAATACGGCAACCACACAGACCGGTTATGCCGCCAACATCATATCCTCTGCCGGACGCGAAATGCTTCCGGCGGGAATGCAGGTTTCCACTATTGTTCCCGAAGTGAAGCTGCTCTATAATCCGCAGATGAAGAGCGCCTACAACTTTGTGCCGGGTGTGATGGGACTGATCCTGATGTTGATTTGTGCCATGATGACTTCCATATCCATTGTCCGGGAGAAGGAGACGGGAACGATGGAGATATTGTTGGTTTCTCCGGTGAAGCCGCTATTCATTATTCTTGCCAAGGCAGTTCCTTACTTTGTGCTTTCGTTTGTCAACCTGACAACGATTTTGCTGCTCTCGGTCTATGTGCTCGATGTTCCCGTGGCGGGTAGCTTGTTCTGGCTGATTGTGGTATCACTGCTCTTTATCTTCGTTTCCCTAGCTCTGGGCTTGCTGATATCCTCGGTGACGCGGACGCAGGTTGCTGCCATGCTTGCATCGGGATTGATACTGATGATGCCTACTATGCTGCTCTCCGGTATGATATTCCCTATAGAGAGCATGCCCTTACTGCTTCAAGGCATCTCGGCGGTGCTTCCTGCCCGCTGGTACATTCAGGCTGTGCGGAAGCTGATGATCGAAGGAGTGGACATTTCACTGGTATTGACGGAAGTCAGTATTCTTGCTGTAATGGCGGTTGCGCTGATTACGATTAGTTTCAAGAAGTTTAAGAACCGATTAGAATAGGAGAGTGGTGGTATGATAAAGTTTCTGATAGAAAAAGAATTCAAGCAGTTGCTCCGTAACTCGTTCCTGCCGAAGATGATTCTTATCTTCCCTTGCATGATTATGATACTGATGCCTTGGGCGGCAAACCTGGAGATAAAGAACATCAACCTGAACATTGTGGATAATGACCACAGCGTCCTTTCGCGCCACCTTGTGGATAAGATCGGTGCATCCACCTATTTCCGTACAACAGCCCTTCCTGATACTTACAATGAAGGATTGCGCTCCATCGAAATCGGTTCGGCAGATATTATCTTGGAGATTCCCCGCGATTTTGAGAAGAACTGGGTGACGGGCAACAGCCCCCGCCTGTTGGTTGCCGTCAATGCTGTGAACGGTACAAAGGGAGGATTAGGAGGCTCGTACCTGTCTTCCATCATTAATGACTATACCCGTGAGTTGCAATCGGAATCACCGTCAAAGGCAATGTCTGCCGGGATGGAATTGCCCCGGATTGGCATTTCAACGCAGAATCTGTATAACCCGAACCTGAACTACAAGCTCTTTATGGTTCCGGCATTGATGGTGATGTTGCTGACAATGATTTGCGGTTTTCTTCCGGCGCTCAATGTGGTAGGCGAGAAAGAGGTGGGCACTATCGAGCAGATCAATGTAACGCCTGTCTCCAAACTGACGTTTATTCTTGCCAAGCTGATACCTTATTGGCTGATAGGTTTCATTGTGCTTACGATATGTTTCTTTCTGGCATGGCTGCTCTATGGCATTCTTCCTGTGGGGCATTTCGTGACGATATATCTTTTTGCAGTGGTCTTCCTGTTCGTAGTCTCCGGATTCGGTCTGGTGATTTCCAATCATTCCGCTACGTTGCAGCAGGCCATGTTCGTCATGTGGTTCTTTATGCTGATACTGATGCTGATGAGCGGCTTGTTCACTCCCGTACACAGTATGCCGGAGTGGGCACAACTGATTGCTGCACTCAATCCGCTGAAATACTTTGTAGAGGTGATGCGTACCATTTACCTGCGGGGTGGTGGTATTGTGGAGTTACTTCCACAGTTAGGAGCATTGATGGCCTTTGCAGTATTTTTTAATTTGTGGGCGGTGAGGAGTTATAGAAAGAGTAGTTGAGATTACTCTTTCATAATCCTTTTGATTTCCGCATCCAGCGAAGCTTTCTCCGGGATATTGAGTTTCGGCCTTAACCGATAACGTATCCTGGTGACGCTGGCGGAGGCTATACCTAATATCCGGGCTATCTCTTCGGTGCTTTGATTGAGCAGGATGAGCATGCATAGCAACTCTTCGTTCTTGGTGATATTGGGACACACATCACGCAGGCGGATAAGTGCCGTAGAATAAATGCCGGAGAAGGCGACACGGAATTCAGCTTCTTCTTTGGGTGTCAGCATAGTGGGAGACAGAGTTTCCATAAGCTTGTTGAGTTCGCTTCCTGATTGGTTTGAGGTTTGTATTTCAGCCAGTTGCCGAAGCAGTTCCTGGTTGTGTTCATGAAGTTCATGGCGCGATTCAAGAATTCTTTTCAATTCTTTTTCCTTTTTATCCAGGCGGATGGAGGTGATTTCGAGTTCCTTTTCGTCCAGTTGGTGATGCAATTTCAAAGAACGGTGCCTGTTCCAGAACCAGGTAGCCAGGAGCAGGATAAAGAGGATGAATGCAATTGTGCCGATGGTATATGTACGGATAACACTGTTGCGCAAGGCTATGCCTGCTGTGAGCAGACTATTTTCCTGTTCCACCTTCTCCGTCTCGTAGCGTATATGCGAGGCTATGGATTCACGAATGGATTTCCCATGAATTACAGAGTCGATAATCATATTATAGCGGGGGAGCAGTTCTTTTGCAGCTTTCATCCTGCCGGTACGGTGGTAGCTGTCGAGCAGTAACCGGTTGTTGTGATTTTCGGTTTCCATATCTCCGCGGGCTTTGGATAAGCTGACGGCTTTTTCAAGCAACGGGATGGCTTCTTGGTATTTTTCGGCTCTGTACATGGCATTTCCGTAGCCCATGTAATAATCCAGCAGCATATAGCCGGGCACTTTATCTTTTATTTCTTCATAGTGCATCAGGACTTTCGGCAGGGAGTCCGGGAACTGGGCTTTGGCATCCAGCTTTTCCATCTTTACACGTATTTGTCCGCGCGGATTAGTGGCTCTGATGTAGAAGCTGTCGGCAAGGTTGAGCGCGAGGAAGGCTGAGTCGATGAGGCCCATTCTTTTATAAATCAGGGCTCTCCTTTCGTACAGGCTTGCCGCCATACCCCAGGTCTCGTTATCTTCACGGAACAGGCGGAGTCCTTCATTGTTGTAATGCAAGGCTCTGTCGAAAAAGTTTAGTTCGGTGTAATTGCCGCACAGGTTGATTGCGGCGAGCATCGCCCCACGCGGATTCTGCGATTTATTGCTTTGTTCCATGACTTCCTGACAGAGGCTGATGCCTTTCTGGAACTCATTCTTCCGGATGTAGATGTTTGCCAGGTTGGCCATGGCCTGCGGATAGAGTCCGGTGTCGTCGTATGCTCCGTTTCTCATAGCTTCGGCGGCTCGCAGCAAGGCGGGTTCTGCTCGTGTTTCGGTGGAGTCGACGGCCATATAGGTGATTCCGGCGGCTATGGTGCAAAAGAGTTCACTGGAAGGATCATCATTTTCATTTATGCTCATGGCTTGGTCGAGGAGTTGGCAGGCTTCGGCACGGCGGCCGAGGGTTTGCAACATTTGTGCGTCGCATACCAAAATCTCGCGTTGGCAATGATTGGATAGTATCGGGTGGTTCATTTCCTTGAGCCGGAGGAAGTGTTCGTGTCCTTCGGCTATTCTTCGGGAATGATTGTATGCGAACATTAAGTGCCTGATTGCGTAGGACATCAGACGGCGGGCGTCGTCAGGTGGTAATCCGTTGGGGTGTTGGTCGCTTTTGACTGGTAGCAGGAAGGCGGAGTCGAGTAGGGAAATAGCGTTGTCATATTCTTTGTCCAGCCGGAACTGATTGGCTTTTGCCAGTATGGCTATACTGTCTGCATGAAATTGCGCAGGAGGATGGGCGTTGCCTGGCGGCTTGTTGCAGCTTACTATGCCGGATATGAGAATGATTAGTGGGAATATAAAATACTTATTCATTTTGTTTAGGGTACTTGTATAGGTCTCAAATATAAGTAAAATGGGTGGGTTAATAAAACGATAATTTGAAAATGTTAGAAAACTGATAATAAGGACGTTTATTACCGGGAGTTATCGTATTCTTTTCTAAACTCCCGGTAATTTGATGAATTTCCTGTTATTTGGGACAGGAGATTTTTGGGTTAATGTGCGCTTTCATCATCGATAGTGGGTGTCCAGGCGGGATTGCTTCCAATCCATTGGGATTGTTCACCAACACTTTCGTTGCAGGAATAAACAGTACTGTTTTTAAGATATCCTATCAAATATCCAAGTCTCACAGTTTCTTCAGAAGTAACATTAAAATCTGTCGTTAGATTCCGGTTAAGATGGCATTTTGCTAATTCAGCAAATCCGGCAATTCCTCCAACATCAACAGAAGAGAGACTATGTCCGGTTATGGAGCCTTGATTGCAGCATCCCAGAATCTTTCCGCCAATATCTCCGCCAATTCCACCTACCGATATGGCATAATTCGTATTTGAATGTTCTGTATTAGAAAGTGTAATGGAAGAAGTACTTATACAATGTTTAGTTTCATTTGTGGTAGAGTAGTTTCCTCCCACTATCCCTCCAATCATAACCATTTGACCTTTACAACTTACATTGATTTTCCCTATTGCAGAACAGTTTTTGAAAGTACCAGTTGTATATCCAATGATACCGCCTATGTATAGGTTTCCATAGCCAAGGCTTCCGTTTGATATTTTCATTTCTCCCGACATTGTGCAATTGTGAACTGTAATTTTCTGCGTAGATCCATTTCCAATGACACCACCTACACCAAAATATGAAGTGCTTGTTCCTTCAGGTGATGCAAAGGACCATGTAACATTAGCCGCTATATGGATATTTTCTATCAACATGCTACTTGTAGTTGTCAGGTAACCAAAGAAGCCGAAGTACTTTAAATCATTAGAAAAACTTCCCTTTAATTCGCCGCTTATGGTATGTCCGCCACCATCAAAGTTTCCACTAAAAGGCTTGGCAGATGAAATCCCTATTGGCGTCCATGTATCTGCCGTGACTTTTATATCAGTCGTCAACTTAAAGAACTTATCTGCGTAGGCTTCTCCCGCTTCTACTTGTTCAATTAAATACTTCAAGTGTCCGGCACTCTCTATTAGGTAAGGGTTATCTTTCGTACTACCTTTATTATCACTCTGATCCCAAGTGTTGCCTATTACATTATTATCGAATATAGCAGCAGTCCCATAACCACCTTCTATTCCCCCAAAAGTAAGCTCCGAATTATAAACCTTGCCTGCCTCATAAGGAAAATCTCCATTGAAAGAAACCGTGTAACTATAAACCATCCCGTCGTCGCCTGTCACGGCAAGAGCCAGTTTCTCTTTCAATGTGGATGGAAGAATGGCCATGTAAGCAGTGAATTTTTCGCTACTGGCACCGGATATAGCCGCAGTAAGCTGTTTGGCAGTAGTGATGTTGCTTTCATCGCTTGCTTTCTGGGAAATGGCTATACCGGCATCATCCTGTGTGCTTAGAGTGATGTATTTAGGAACAATGCCATCAGGAAGAGTTACCTCAAACTTCAGAACAGCTATTTTATGCTTAAAGCTTATTTCCGAAATCTCCGTACCGGAGGCAGTAGTCTGTGCAGTCATAAAGTTGTAACCGGATAGATGGGCAAAAGGAGCGTTTGCATCGATAACCTGCCCTATAACATTAAAGTGGCAATCCTCCCATCTTTTCTCGGCTTTTGATGCAGGAAAGAAAGCATGCTGGGCATCCTCAACCGCATTTCCTGTGAAAGTAGCAATCTTGCCATCACCATCAGTAGGTCCTGTCGTAGTAAATACCTCAGTCGTAGTACCATAAAGTTTAAAGGCATCATTTGCCGTCCACTTTAGTATCAGACCATTAGCACCGTCATCTTCGTGGCTTATACGGGTGATAGCTCCGCCTTGGGTAACGGTAACGGATATTTTTTCTTTTCCCTCGACGGAAGTATCCTCTTTTATAACTTCATCCTGAGTACATCCCATTAATATCAACAGGAATACTGCAAAGAAAGGTATCACATTATTTATTTTCATAGTTTTATTTTTCAAAGGTTAGTATATCGTTTATCAAGTCTTCCAATTCGCTTATGCTACTTGAACTGTAGCGTTGGGTAGATCTTCGGGAACTACGTCCACCAGGCATACCTGGGTTACCACCGGGCATATTGCTCAATGCCATTACACCCTCACTTTCCATTTCTATGATCTCTATTTGCGGAGTCACATACTTTGCTTTTCTCTCTTCTTTCATATTTACTTTTTTAAAGTTGATAGTCATCTTGTATTTTGATAGCAAAACTAACGATTCCGCTATTAGAGAAGCCAAATCAGGACTGTACAATTCAATGTACAATTGCATGGATTATTCCACATTTTATCCTACTTTTGCATCCAAATTAATTATATCTGATATCCTAATGAACACGCAGACAACTTATCTCGCCTCTAAGCCGCATTATGAAATCCTGGATGGATTGCGTGGCGTGGCAGCTGTTATGGTCGTAGCCTTCCATCTTCTTGAAGCACATTCGGGTGGCAACCATCTCGCACAAATCATTAACCACGGCTATCTTGCCGTCGACTTCTTCTTTATGCTTTCGGGCTTTGTAATCGGTTATGCCTATGATGACCGTT
>OGUK01001977.1_pt1 | contig 12025 bp, 10 predicted proteins | sample 1553151 | NCBI WGS metagenome assembly OGUK01 (sample SAMEA2580208, study PRJEB22360) | human gut metagenome | biome: human gut; feature: human-associated habitat; material: faeces | place: Denmark | collected 2008/2010
TGTTTGTTACTGCTGGTAAAAGAATAAGAATATTTCTTAGTTTTATTCTTGATCAATATACTCTTTTTCTTTCCAACCTTAACAGAAATCTTCTTGGTCTTAAGAGAAGCCTTAGCCTTTGCTTCTACATCACTTCCGGCGCTGGATAGTGTTGTGATACAAAGAGCCAAAACCATAAGGCCTGCGATTACTTTTCTACTTGCTATTTGCATAATTACCTCCTTCTAAATTGTAAATTGACTAAAATAATATTTTAATTATAGCCCTATCTGTAAGATTATTCTATGATATATTTGGTACTTAAATTGAATTTTCTAGTATCTGTTTTCCTTTATAACAAAAAAAATCCACAGGTAACATTCCTGTGGTTGAAGAACTTCCGTCCTTCGCCTTTTCTTCTTCTGTTACCTCTTTTCAGTACCTTTGTAGACAATATTAACGCATATTTGATAGAAGCACCCGATATTTTTATCGAAAATAGAAAAAAAACCATTAGTAGTGTTTCGAATGTAGTTTTTGGGAGTATGCCGAATGATGGAGGAATTTTAAGTGACTATTCTTTTGAAAACAAAGAAGAAATAGTTAAGAAATATCCTCTTGCAAGAAGCATGTTTAAACCATTTATTGGAGCAAAAGAATTATTACATAATAAAGAAAGGTATTGTCTTTGGTTAAAGGATATTTCACCTAACGAAGTCAAAAAAGTTCCACCCGTTATGGATGCGGTCTTGAAAGTGAAATTGCTTCGTGAAAATAGTAATCGTGAAGCTACTAAAAAACTTGCTGAATATCCGATGCTATTTGGGGAAGTTCGACAACCGGAGGATACATATATCATTATTCCAAGACATTCATCGCAGAATCGCAGATACATACCTTTAGGATTTATGTCGCCGGATGTGATTTGTGGAGATTCAAATCTTCTTATGCCGAATGCTACCTTGTATGATTTTGGAATAATGACAGAGTTGTCATGCAAGCATATGGGTTTAATGTGAAAACAATGACGGAGAGCGAGTGTGTGGCTGAACTTATGAAGATGTGTCAGGCGATGACGGAAGGTAGAAAGCAAAAATGAACGCATCTGTGAATAAAGAATTATTAACAATTCTTTTAGGTGCAGGAGCCATGCTGGATGCAACAGATAATGAGTTATCATGTAAGAAAATCACGAATAAGGTTATAGCAACTAAACGACCAGATTTAATGATTGAATGGGATTTTGAACTTAACGACATTGAGCCTAGTAAAATCAGTCCAAACAGTTCAAAAAAGGCAAATTGGATTTGCCCAAAAGAACATCTGTATAAAGCATCTATAACAAAACGAAATCATGGACGGAAATGTAATCATTGCAATTGCTCATGGTTGGCAGGGATAAATCAACGTGTTCGGGGAAGATATGCATGTCCAAAATGTAAGAAGACTAATTCGAAAAATGTTAATAATTTAGACTGAATTTGCAGAATATTTTTTTATCAAACCCCACTTGCACTCTTTCTACAAGAGTGTTATTATGATTATACAAAGAAAGCACCCATTCCAAAGTGGATGCTCCAAGTTTATAGCAATATTGTCCTTATGGACACTGCCTATCCTGTGGGTCAGACAGGATAGGCATTTTTATTTTTGCTTGTTCCTATTTCTCTTATCGAGAAAGGCAAGCCGGTGTACATAAACTTGGGAGGCTACCACCCTGTCATGGGTACTTTCCGTAAATATATTTTAACACGTGTCAAGTTGAATAACAACTATTAAATAACTTCTTTTATTCCTTGTTACTACATATCTTATTTCCAAAACCATTCTGTTTTTTAATTCAAATACCAAGCTATACTGTTACTATTGACAGTATTCGTTGTAATATAGCAGACAAGGTTGATAAATCAATTTTTGCAGATTAGGAAATGAATGTTTTTGCGAAAATTCCTATACGTCCGATGAGATAAAAAATTTCTGGAACCAGTTATAGAAACTGCAATAATGCACCCATGCAACGCTAATCATATTTCCAAGCCAAAAGCGTTGCATTCCTTCTTAATCTTTCGCGTCCAAATGCAACGTTAAAGCCCTAGCATACCGAAAAGAGTTGTTTAGACACATTGATTTACCACAAAAAAGCTGTAAAACAAGCTAAAATTGCAACCTCTTTTAGACAATTTGGTAAAAAACGTTGTTTTGCAAAAATCCCATCCCCTTACGTCAACAACGAAACAAAAAACCAGTTATCAAAAATCTGCCACATCAAAAAGGACATCATTAATATTAATCCACCAAAGAACAACCAATTACTGCCTTTTTCAATTCCTTTGCAAAACAAAATTAGTCCAACAAGTACAAACAATAATTTCATATCCTATTTCCCCTCATTTTTCAAAGGTCATTATAACATATATTGGTAATCTATGAAAGAAAAAGCCCCCACTGCATTTTTTTAGTATACGCCCCCTCTAGTATACACCCCTCGTCAAAATTGCTTTCCGTTTTTTTCTCTCAGCCAAAACTCCTCCCCTAATACATTACTCTTTACCGATTTCATATTTACGTTATTTAATTACGTTATTTTACACTGCTTTATTTTGTAATACCAAGTATAATATTACTTATGAATTTACCTAAGAAAGGGGTTTGACAATGAATGTATTAGACCGTATCGTGGAATTACGGCTGGAGCGTGGCTGGACCGAGTATCAACTATCCCAGCAGTCCGGCATTACACAATCAACGATTTCAGCCTGGTATCGTAAAAACACATTGCCGTCCATTCCCTCTTTGCAAAAAATATGTAACGCATTTAATATTTCGATGTCTGAATTTTTTATGGAGGAAGACACCACTTCTGTTCATTTGAATGAAACGAGGTTTCGCTTACTCCGCTATGCAGAGCGCTTAAATGGTACACAGTTAAGTTCTATGCTTAAATTTCTGGAATCCCTTTGACTTATATCATAAAAAAGAAAGAGAGGTACTTTTATGCCATTTATTGATTCAAAAATTACCGTATCGCTCACCCCGGAAAAAGAGGAAGCTATCAAAACAAAACTTGGTGAGGCTATCCAAATTTTAAACAAATCGGAAACGTATCTGATGGTTGGATTTGAAGATAATTACGATTTGTACATGGGCGGTTCGAAATTGGACAAGGGAGCATATGTTTCTGTCAGTCTGTTTGGTCAGGCATCTCCGTCTGCCTATTCAGAAATGACAAAAGTTATTTGCGACATTTTAAGTGAAGAGCTTTCCATCCCGGGAAATCAGGTTTATGTCACTTACCACGGTGTGAACGACTGGGGCTGGAACGGCAGCAATTTTTAAATGTATCACCAAGGGAAAAGCAGAGAATTCCATTTTGTGAACTCTCTGCTTTTTTCTTTTAACCGTATTTTTTGGCAAGTAATTTGATGTACTTTTTCTTTCTCGTACGAGGAATTTTAATTTTCGCCGCCGGATAAATTCCAATAAACGCTTTTTTGCCAATGGCTTTCAGTTTTTTCGTTCTAATATCTATGTACCTCAACTGCTTTGTACCGTAGAACGCCATTTTCCCGATTGACTGTATGTTTGTACCAATTAGAGCACGGCGAATTTTTCTGTTTTTATAAAAAGCACGGTCATCAATCGCTGCGACATCAAATCGGATTCCTTTGGTCTCGCGGCATTTGTAAAATAATTTTTCGTACTGCCGCCCCCATTCAAGTCACAACCGGTATCCTGCCATCCCTTTTCCTCATAACATTCTTTTGGATAATATACTTTTACGTCGAAACAATTATAATCTGTGGTTGGAAAACATCCAAACAGTATTCCTCCCTAATTTGTCCCGTCCAATTTGCAAGTGGTATATGAAGCATCTCTCCAACTATTAACATACTGTGTTTTACCAATTAAACCTCCAACTGTATCACCACCAGAAACCTTGCACTGTGATTCTGTTTTTTCCGTAATCTGACCACCCCCACTTTTTTCACTTTTCAAAAATTCTCAGCGCAATACGCCACGCTTTACCAACAAGTCGTTTTGCGCCTCTCTTTTTTACGTTTTTTCGCCCTTTATGCTGTTTTTAACTTCCTTTCAAGCGGGCGCAAGTCGCTTTACGATTGTAATAAAATATATTGACTTTTTCTTCATTACATGCTAGTATATTCACAAACAAGGGTGGGAGCAAAACCGTTCTCCTTGTTATTTCTATTTGATAAAAGGAGGCATGCTATTGGGAAGTAAAGATTTAGCTGAAAAGAATTTATTACAATACAAAGATGTTTTTTCCGACATCGTTAATGTAAACTTATTCGGCGGCAGACATTATATATCTGCAAACGAATTATCACGAGAACCCGGTGAACTGATTACCAAGTCCTCTTCTGACAACAAACTGAAACAACTGCAGATGGATGTACCGATGAAGTGTGACAAAAAATATAACACCCGCTTCTTTGTCTGTCTGGAAAATCAGAGTGATATCAATAACATTATGCCCGTCCGCGACATGGGATATCAACATGCAAAATATATGGAACAGGTTCGGACAATCAAAGAGACAAATCGACAGCAACAGATGTATCCGTCCCCCATTACCAAGGGGATCCATGATACTCAAAAGCTGGATCCGGTTATTACGCTTGTTTTGAATTACAGTCAGAAAGAGTGGAAAAAGCCTAAGCAGTTACAGGATGTGCTTAACATCCCCGACGATATGCGTGAGGAATTTGAGCAGTGGATTTCACCTCATTCAATTGGTATTATCAACTTAGCCAATCAATCCGAGTCCACGATGCAGATGTATCGCTCCGACTTTAAATACATCGTCCGGTATCTGTCATGCAAAAATGACAAAGAAAAATTAGAATCTTTTTTCCGCACAACGGATTTTAAACTTGACCATCCAGAAGCCTTTTTAGACTGGCTGGCCGCTGTCGCAAATGACGACCGTTACATAAAGGCAAAACAGTTAATCGATAAACAAAACGAAAAAGGAGGACATATCAATATGTGTGTACTTTTAGATATGTATGAAGAACGTGGCGAAGCTCGCGGTATTGCTATTGGTGAGGAACGCGGCATTGCCATTGGTGAAAAACGCGGTATTACCATCGGCGAAGAACGTGGCGAGTCCCACGTGAACACCTTAAATCTCCGTTTACTAGACGACAACCGTTTGGAAGACATGCAGCGTGCCATGGTAGATACTGACTATCAAAAAGAACTTATGAAAGAATATGGCATTGGAAAATAAGCAATAAAATAGGATGCCCGAGCAAAAAGCTTGCCCCTGACATCCTTATATAACACAAGATATTTCATTTATGTATCTTACTTTCCAAGCAGTTCTTTGACAAACTGGTTGTAATCCTGCATCGTGGTACAGTTTGGTGCATAATCGCTGAGCAGTCGTTTTTTCAACTGTGCTTCTTTTGTTTTGACGCACTCGCGAATTGCCGTTGGAAACAATTTAGTGCCAAGTTGTGTGGCAACTTCCTCGATTTCCTGACGCACATCTTTTTCCAAATTGGAGCGGCCGGCGTACTTCACAAGCAAAAGGCCGGCAATCTGCAAATTGCGGTTTTGGCGCTTTTGAACAGCATGAATTGTATCGCTGAGTTTTGTTAGTCCCTGCAGTGCAAAGGCATCCGCCGTGACCGGGATAATTACTTCGTCCGCAGCAATCAGACAGTTATACAATACAATATCAAGAGATGGTGCTGTGTCAATTACGATGTAATCATAGCCGTCTAACATTTCAAGCGCATCCTGCAAACGGTACATTCCTTCCACATTTCCATCTAAAAGTTTTCCCGCCTTGGCAAGCAATGGGTCCGAAGCTACAATATCTCCGTTCTCCATGTGTTGCACAGCCTCATCAAGCGGCACCGGGTCCTCATCAACCATGACATCATAAAGAGTTGCCGTATCCTCAATTGCTGCCTGATAGGTACTTGTGCTGTTCCCCTGTGGGTCCGCATCAATTAATAAAGTTTTTCCTTTTTGATTCAAAATCCCTGCTAATGTTGTAGCGGTTGTCGTCTTACCAATACCGCCCTTTTGGTTTGCAATTACATAAACCGTTGCCATAGTTTTCTTCCTTTCCGACATTCTTGTCCCACATCCTTTTAGAATGCAATCTGGCCTTCAATTTTCTGATTCACCACATAATAAACCGCTTGTTCTTCCGGTTTCACGTAAATATCAAGCTGTTCAATTTCCTCTTCTGCAACTCCTTTTGTTAAAACATCATCGTGAATCAATTCCAACAAATGCTTTGTCGAACGTTCACGTCCTTCGTACTGAATCACCATATTTTTCTTTGCACTGGCGAAACCGCCAATTTGTTTATTTGCTCTTTCCACACTGCATCTTCGAGCCATACAATCACCTCCGTATTTTACTGTTCTTCCTCTTTCGCTTTACTGCGTTTTATCATATGATTTACGGCAAACCCAAGTCCCATAAGGATCCAGAACAAAGGTGCCACACATACACTTGAATCATTTGCAAGACCAACTACCATGTAACCACTGGCACCACAAAAAATTGCCATTGCTGTTTTTTGAAGCCATGTCTTTTTCTCTGCATTCATGCAATTCTTCCATGTTGCAATAACAAGCATCACGTACAAAGCAATCAATGCCAGACAGGCAAGCATACCGTCCTGCGTCCAAATCTGAAGATACATATTATGCGGTTTCGTAATAAGCTGCGCATTAAACTCAGAATTCACTTTTCCCACATAATCATTATTCGGAAATTCATATACAAAATTATCCGCACCAACACCAATCAAGGCCGTTGATTTAAGCATTGGAAATGTACGTGACCAAATATAACCACGGCGGGTCGCAAAATCGTAATTATTTTCAAAACCAATCGAATCCACTTTTCTTAGTTTGTCCAATCGTCCCTGCGGATTATAATACAAAAGTTTATTATCTTTTTTCACCAAATCCCACGTTTTTCCATCTGCACCAATTTCAAGACACGGAATCGTTGTTTTATCGACCTCAACAGCAGATGCCGAGAATTTAATCTTTTCATATCCTTTTTCTGCAATCGTCACAACATTATTATTTGTCGCAGTCTCCAGTGTTTTTCCCTTTTTATCCTTCAAAGAAAAGGAACCGATACTGTCAGTCGAAGTAAACTCTCCTACAACCGTCTTTCCGCTGCCGGTCACAATTTCAAACGAATTTTTCTTTGTCTGAATGGACGAAATAGTATTCGTCGTTTTTTCTCCCTCGCTGCCCGTAAACCGGTTTAAAATGCCGGGTTTTGCAACGAGCACGCAGACCACCGCAGCAATACACACAACAACCGCCCCAACCGAAACAAGTAAATGCTTTTTCACATAAGGAAGCAGAAAAATGAGTGCTGCAACAACAGCTCCGGCAACACCAATCAGTCCGGTCAATGACTGTGAGCCATACAGCATAATCAACTGGCAAGCAGTAGATATCAGAGCCAGTACACGAAATGTCATTTTCTTTGCCGTAAAAAGCAAAAGAATCGTAATCGGTAAAACAACCGCCACATAAGAACCAACATAGTTCGGATTGTGAAGTGTAGAATATGCCATACCCTTACCAAATGTCAATTTTATATTAAAACCACTTCTGCCAGCCAGTTCAGTCGTAACCAAAGGCCTTGCCCAGGCACTCTGAATCCAATCCAGACCAAACGTTTGGAATGCACCGAGAATACCAACAACACAAGAGCCGGCAGTCAGTCCGTTAAGAAGCCACTCCACTACCTCTTCTTTCTTCACGTAACCATACACAAACAAAAAACAGATTACATAAATAAGAAGGACAAATACGCCCTCAAACTGCTCATAACCGCCTAAGAACGCATCCTCTGCATGCTCCGCTCCCATCGCCGAAAACAGCGAAAATAAGGCAAACACCGATGCCGGAATCAACGGAATCCACACATTTTTATCAAACAATCTGCCATTTTCACCAGTACAAAGCCAATATGCCAAAATAACCGTAACAATGGCACCCAGTATCATCAAAAAATGCGATTTATAATACAAAAAGAAATCTGTCACCTGACCATTTGCCGATGACCATAATTGTTTACTCAATCCATTATCATAAATATGTGCATTGGTAATCAATGGAAGCACTGCCAGTATAAGCAAAATTGGCACAAAAAACTTTTTCCCATATTCTTTTTGCTGCTTTTGTTGTTTCATTTGCAATCTCCTTTATTCCTCAATAAACCTCTTGATTTTTTTCATCTTTTCTTTTGTCATGCGGTAACCATGCCAATAAGCCATTTCCAGTTTCCGCACATCACTTTCAAAGCTGTTCAGCAAATGGTTCGGCCGTAGAATCATCACTTTTCCTTCCTTCGCTAACGCCTCACACTCTTTCACTACAGCATTGTAGCGGTCCGGTCTCTCCATAATCACTCGTTTAATCTCCGGATATTTATGTCCTAGCATTCTGGCACCCATTTTATCATATTTGCCATAACGTTTCACAAAACCGCGTGGCTGCGTAAGCACAACAATTAATTTGTCACAACCGTCATCTAACGCTTTTTTAAACGGAATCGGGTCAACCAGCCCGCCATCGTAATACTTCTGTCCGTCCAAATCAATCGCTGGGAAAAACATTGGCAATGCACAGGTTGCACGAAGCATTGTAAATTTCTCATCCATATCCATTGCGTTTTTATACTCAATCTGTCCGGTTTTTGCATTTGTCACACCAACCAGACAAGTTCCCTCATATGAACGAAAGGTGTCCCAATCAAATGGAATTAAGTGGTCCGGAATTTCTCCAAAAACAAAATCCAGTCCGAAAATACTTTTATTTTTTTTCCAGTTGCTCCGGCTCATATATCGCTTATCATTACGGTATTTCTGCATAATTTCCAAATTTCTCTGTGGTTGTTTAGAAATATACGAAACCCCATCCGCAATTCCAGCGGAAACACCAATACAGTAAGGCAGTAATATATTCTCCGACAACAGTGCATCCATCACACCGCAGCTAAAAATCGGTCGAAATGTCCCACCTTCAAAAACAATCCCTGTCATATGCATGCTCCTTTCACGCCATTTACTCTATTTTATCACAGATAAAGAGACGCCGCAACCAAAGAGCGGCATGTCTGCGTATAAAATAAAAATAGCAAAAGAAGTTCCATTCGTTTATATCGAACAAACTTCTTTTGCCATCTTTAGCTATTTTATTGTAACAGCCCTGCTTTTCAACAATCCATTTTCAAATCTTACTCAGCGTTATTGTATTTCACACCTGTCATAAGCTTTTTGCCTTTAATAGCAAACAATTCAGATACACTAACAACCTGATATCCTTTGTCTTTGCACTGCTCCAAAATTTCCGGAACTGCCTCTGCTGTCTTATCATGAACGGAATGCATGTTAATGATACCGCCATCTTTTAAGTTATTGATTACATTGTTTACCAAATCATCTTTCGTTGTTTTATCCTGATAATCCTGACTCCAAATCGATACATCGATAAACGGTTTCTCGATTACTGCATACATCGCCTGACTATAAGCAACGTTTGGCGCACGGAACAAGAAGTGTTTGTATCCGGTGATTTCAGAAAGAAGTGCATCTGTCTTAGCAATCTTCTCTTTGATTACCTCTGGTCCTACACTATTCAACCCATTGGAATCATACGAATGATTTGCCACCTCAAATCCAGCCTCTTTCGCTGCAAGAACTTCATTTCTGGAATCCTCATCATGCTCAATATGAGCACCGATGTAGAAGAATGTTGCATGAGCGCCTGCTGCAGTTAAAGCTTTCTGAATCTTCATACCATTATCAACAAATCCTGTATAACCTCCCGGGCCATCATCAAATGACAAAGCAACAACCGGTTTTTCAGGGTCAATGTTTTTGTCAATCCAATTCTGATCAAGACCATCGTATTTGAACTCAGAAGATTCAAATTCCGGTGCTACTGTTGGTTTTGGTGTTGGTTTGCTTGCTCCTGCTGCCGGATAAGTAGCTCCTGCTCTGGCAACAAATACAATGCTTGTAATCTTAACGGATTTCAACGTTTCCGGCCAACCATAACTAGCAGCCGCATCCATCGGCTGGATGTTCAATCCAACGGCAGGACCTGTTACTTTCTCATCAAATGCTACCGATACGGATGTAGCACCCGCTGCCATGTTATAATTAAATGCTACACCATCATCAAAACCTGTCAACTGCTCTGTTGTACCTGCTACAGCAATTTTACCAGCTGTTAATTTGGAAGTGTCTTCACCTTCAAAAGTAAGTTCATAGCCAATTTTTACTTCCTTAAAATAAGCCAAATCAAAGCGTGCATCCAACTGGCTGCTAAAATTAATCGTTGCCGGTGAAGAACTGAATTCGGTATCGCCAACTTTTGTCATATCAATTGTAATGTCTTTTACTGCCTCGCCCTGTTCCGGAGTAGCGGTTGGTGTCGGTACTACAGCTGTTGGTGTTGCTGTCGGTGCCGTACTTGGTTTATTCGTGTTTGGTGCAGTAGTAATTGCCGGTGCTTTTGTAACTGCCGGCTTCTTTGCCTTAACAGTAACTTTGCAGGTCAGTTTTTTCTTTCCAACCTTTGCTAATACGACTGCCTTTCCGGCTTTCTTTCCTTTTACTACGACACTTGTTTTCTTTTTCTTCGAAAGACTAACAACCTTTTTGCCTGACTTAATGGACCAAACTGCTTTCTTTCCATTCTTCAGCTTAATCGTCTTTTTCTGTCCAACCGAAATGCTTACTTTCTTTGTGCTAAGTTTCGGTGCCTTTTTCTTTGCTGCTGCCGGTGAAGATGGCATTGACACGCCAAGAAGCAATGCTGCCGTCATCACATAACTCATTGTTTTACAAAACTGTTTTTTCAACCTTGTGTCCTCCAATCATTTTTTGTTTTTGAAACCGCCCCGTAAACAAACCCTGTTTCGTATACGATCCCTCTCTTTGAGATTATTGTAACACCAAGGTATAACTTTGTAAATATATTCCATACGATATTATAATATTTTACTTATAGCAATTTTTAATAAAAGTATAAGGTTACGCTTATACTTTTATTCATCTTCATACATTCGGAATAATGTTTTTAAGATATTCTGGTACTCTTTCTGCTTTTCTTCGTCCTCCAACTGCTTTAATTCCTGAATCGGCTCACGAATCAAGCGCTGCAAAGAAGCATGAAGCACCTTTTTCAATAATTTCTGCTCTCTGTGATTCAGAGAAATTTTTCGATTTAAATATTCATAACTGTCCGTCTCAATCTGTGAACACCGTTTCTGCAGCGTCTCAATCGTGCCATCCACACGGCTCAATAAAAGCCATTCCATCGTCTCCTGCACCTTTTCCTCAATAACCTGTTCACAGTCTGCCGCCAGTTTTTCCCGCTCATTCTGATTTTTTTCGGTAATTTTCTGCAGCGTATCCATATCAATCAACTGCACCCCCGGAACTTCTTGTAACCGGCTGTCAATATCCCTCGGTGATGCCAAATCCAAAAACTGCATTTGTGTGACACCCGTCTCTTTCCATTTATCGTACAAAACAACCAGATGCGGCGATGACGTTGCTGATACAACCGTTTCACACCGTTTCATCGCATCATAACGCTCATGATAATCCACCACTGTCAAATTTTCATGTACCGCTAACAATTCTTTTGCGTCCAGATAGCTCAGGTAGTTGAATGCCAGATTCAAAGCCGGATCGTTCTCCGTACCGGTGTTGAAGACGTAGATCAGCGTGAAGATATCGTTGGTCTCGTTCTTCTTGTAGAGAACGTCGATGCCGGGCTGCGCCTCGAACTGCGACATGTCTTTCTTGTAATCGACAAATACGGGTTCGATCGGCTGCACCTGCGAGGTCTGTATCTCGGAGAGGAATTCGCTCTGCGAGTCGCGGTTGGTCACGATCGGGGTGATCTTCGGGGCGGCGATCTTCTGCTCGTCGGGGTCTTTGCCCTCGCGTTTGTAGATGATGGCGTAACTTTCGGGACCGAGGTACTTGTTGGCCCAGTCCACGACGTCCTGC
>OGUK01001981.1_pt1 | contig 12007 bp, 13 predicted proteins | sample 1553151 | NCBI WGS metagenome assembly OGUK01 (sample SAMEA2580208, study PRJEB22360) | human gut metagenome | biome: human gut; feature: human-associated habitat; material: faeces | place: Denmark | collected 2008/2010
GGCCAAAGCTGCCCCTTGGTGTTTCCGGAACGAAACTGTCATCCAGAGGAATCTCTGAATCATTGATATAGACTTTGCCGTCCTTAATCTGTACTTTTTCTCCCGGAAGTCCGATGACTCGTTTGATGAAAAGCTTGCTTTCGTCATCCGGGTATTTGAAAATAACAATGTCAAAGCGTTCCGGATCTTTTATTTTTTTTGATATTTCATGTCCGAAGAAATCCAGATTGAGTCCATATGCAAGGCGAAATCCGAAAATACGGTCTCCTGTCATAATGGTTTTTTCCATTGATTCGGAAGGAATTTTGGCATTGATCAGTACTACGCTATTCACAAGCGTTACGATCACTACTACTATGATGATCATTTTTGCGTAATCCCATATTTCTTTCCAGATTCTCATGATAAGCCTCCTCAAGATTTTCCTCTTTGATGATTTTACAGAAAAGCTCCGGTGCCGGCGCCACAAAGGTCTGGTCTGTCTCCGGAATTACTAACCTGTATGCATGGAGAAGCTGATGCCTGACTCCATGGCGGATGTATTGCTTATTAAATTCAGAATCTCCGTATTTGGTGTCTCCAAGCAATGGATATCCTATTCCTGCAAGGTGAGCACGAATCTGGTGAGTACGGCCTGTGATCAGCTCAACTTCCAGAAGAGTTATTTTTCCGTTGCTGCCAAGAGGACGATATTTCGTTTCAATCGGCAGGGAATCTTTGAATTCCTGTCTGCTTACGATTACTTTGTTTGTTTTTTTATCTTTGTGCAGATAACCCCTGATATGATCCGGTTTTTCTATTTTGCCTTTTGTGAGGCAGATATAGTATTTGTGAAGTGTTCTGTCGTGGAATATCCTGGACAGAAACTGCAGACCGGCAAGACTTTTCCCTGCACAGACCATTCCGCTGGTATTACGGTCAAGTCGGTTACATACAGAAGGTCTGAAGGTTTTGAGCTGTTCTTCTGTAAGGTCACCTTTCTTTAAAAGGTAGCCGGTCAGGTATTCTACAAGGGACGGTTCCCCGTCATCTGCCGGCTGTGAAAGCATCCCTGCCGGTTTATTGATGATAATGATATCAGGATCCTCGTAAACAATATCCAGTTCGCAGTATGCTCTTGCTGCCTGACTGCTTCCTGCAAATTTATCGAAAGTTTCATCACTCAGAAACAGTTTGATGGTATCGCCTTTGAGAAGTTTTTCGTTTCCTGTGGCTTTCTTTCCATTTAGAGTGATGTTCTTTTTGCGGAGCATTTTGTAAAAAAAACTTTTAGGTGCTTCTCTGAGAAGCTTGGCCAGATATCTATCAAAGCGCTGGCCCGCTTCATTTTCTTCTATAATAAATTCTTTCATATTTAATTGTTCCTGTATAATTATATCAAACTCCGAAATAACACATTGCTATAGATATATTTTGTAATTGAATTCCGGCGACTACAGACACAATGCCAGAATGGTCTGTCGGATCAGTTCGTTTCTGGAAAGATCCGGATATTTTTCGTCCGGGGTAAATTTGATTCCTTCTTCCAGACTTTCTCTGTGATCGTTCATGGAATCAAGACGTTCCAGGAACGGACGGAGATCTGTAAAAATTTTCACCGTCACTTTATAACCGTTTTTACGGATGATCTTCTGGGAATTGGTTTCCATGAAAGATGCATCGATTTTCGGATCACTGCTGTAAGCCACTACTGTATTTCCACATACTGCTGCTGCATCAATATAGGCACTTTTTTCATAAAAAGTCATGTAAAGTTCATATGCCATATCCAGACTGCCCTGATGCTCATGGATTTTCTGATATAATCCGGCATCCATTGGTCTGCATTTCAAAATCATGATCAGATTCACCATGGATTTACATGCCGGAAGACAGCCAACTACAGTTACAACTGTCCAAACAGTCATTCTTGTCTTAAAATAGAACCAGGATGTAAAAAAGATGAATAAGGGTACTGCAAAAAGAATTGCAGTGATGATCAGGCGGCGTCTCTTTTCACTTCTGAAATATCCGAAGTTCCCTTTGGATACTTTTGAAGATGTTTTCGCTTTACTTTGTTTTTTATTTCTGTTTTTCTTTTCTGTCACTTACGTCCTCCTCCGGAATTTTTCTTATGTATATTTCTGATAGTGTTCTTCTTTGCAGATGCTGAACTGTTTTTGTTATTTTTGCTATTTCTGCTGTTTTTCGCATTCCGACTGCTGCCCTGAGTATGCTGTTGGCCTCCATGATTCTCTCGAAGCGGCCGGATCAAACATTTAGGGCCGTAACCTACCAGGTCCATTCTTCCGGTCATTTTGAGGCCTTCCAGCACCAGTTCTCTGTTTGCAGGATTCTTGTACTGCATCAAAGCTCTCTGTATTGCTTTTTCATGGGGGTTCTTCGGCACATATACCTTCTCACCTGTAAGAGGATGGATTCCCGTATAGTACATACAGGTAGAAAGAGTAGACGGGGTTGGATAGAAATCCTGTACCTGTTCCGGGGTAAAGCCAAGATCCCGGACATATTCCGCAAGTTTTACTGCCTCTTTCATGGTACATCCCGGATGGGAGGACATGAAATACGGGACAGCATACTGCTGCTTTCCTGTTTGCCTGTTTGCCGCATCATATTCCTTAAGAAACTGCTGATAGACGCTGTGACTTGGTTTTCCCATATACTTCAGAACCTGATCAGACACATGTTCCGGTGCCACACGCAACTGCCCACTTACGTGATGTTCCACCAGTTCACGCAAAAAAGTCTTGTCCCTGTCTGCCACCACATAATCAAAGCGTACACCGGAGCGGATGAATACCTTCTTCACTCCCGGGATCTTCCGCAGCTTCCGAAGCAGAGAAACGTAATCCGAATGATCTACAGTCAGGTTTTTGCATGGCGTGGGAAACAGGCACTGCTTATTCTTGCAGACCCCTTTCGTGAGCTGTTTCTGACAAGATGGTTGTCTGAAATCTGCTGTGGGACCACCCACATCGTGAATATAACCCTTGAACTCAGGATCATTTGTCATTCTGGTAGCTTCTTCGATCAGAGACTCATGACTTCTGGTCTGAAGAATTCTTCCCTGATGAAAAGTCAGGGCGCAGAAATTACAGCCGCCAAAGCACCCTCTGTTGCTTGTCAGGCTGAACTTGATTTCTTCCAGTGCCGGAATTCCGCCCAGCTTCTCATACATGGGATGAACTTTCTCCGTATAAGGCAGGGCATATACATCATCCATTTCCTCCTGTGTCAGGGGCAGAGCAGGAGGATTCTGTATAATATATCCCTTTGTCCCATAAGATTCTGCCATTGGTCTGGCGCTGAATGGATCTGTATTCTGATACTGAATGGCAAAGCTGTCTGCATAAACCTTCTTGTTTACTTTTACTTCCTCATAAGAAGGAAGAATAATCGGATCATAAACTCTCGACAGATCCCTGCACTTAAATACAGTTCCTGCAATATAGGTAAGTTCCTCTACCGGCAGTCCACTCGCCAGCGCATCTGCAATCTCTATGATCGAATGCTCACCCATTCCATAGGAAATCATATCTGCCCCGGAATCAAGGAGTACACTGTGTTTTACTTTATTCTCCCAATAATCATAATGTGCCAGTCGTCTCAGGCTGGCTTCAATCCCACCCAGGATAATGGGTGTCTTTTTATAAGTCTGACGGATCAGATTGCTGTACACGATCACCGCGCGGTCAGGACGAAGTCCCATCTGGCCTCCCGGTGAATAGGAATCTTTCTGCCTGTGCTTTTTAGAGACTGTATAGTGATTTACCATAGAGTCCATATTTCCCGCAGACACCAGAAATCCCAGTCGAGGCTCTCCAAATACCTGAATACTCTCCTTCTTTCTCCAGTCAGGCTGAGGAATGATCCCCACTTTATACCCACGACTCTCCAACAGTCTGCTGATGATCGCAGTACCAAAGGAAGGATGGTCCACGTAGGCATCACCTGTAATATAGGCAAAATCTACCTGCTCCCACCCTCTCTGTTTCATTTCTTTCTTTGTTACCGGTAAAAAATCCTGCATTTATATTTTCCTCGTATGTATTATAGTCATGCGGATACGATCATCCGCCACACAGTTCTACATCTGCAGCAAACCTTTCAAATTATCATTTCCGGATAATAATCAGACATGATGATACACTGCCTGTGCCCGGTATCCTTCGGATATAATATCAAGCTGTCTGTGGAACCGCTTCAGCTGCTGAAGATCTTTTGTTTTAAATACTCTCAGGAACTCATCCTGAATCTTCATAATCTCCCGCTTATTTGCAATCTTGTACAGATTTTCAATGTTGATCAGAATATCCTTCACCAGATTAGACTGCATCTGTGACGAATTCTGTGCATCCATAATCTCATTCCGCACAGAAGACATCTCATGGTCAAGAGCATTAATGGCATCTGCTGCCTTGCTCAGACGTTCTGCCACATGCTCCGGCATATCCCCTTTATATTTATATTGCAGGGAATGCTCAATCGTCGCCCAGAAGTTCATAGCCATTGTACGGATCTGTATCTCCGCCTGCAGCTTCTTTGGCCCTTTGATCGTATCCACTGTATAATAAATAATCAGATGATAACTTCTGTAACCACTCTGTTTAATATGCTTCAGATAATTCTTCTCACTCTTTATAACCATATCGCTTCTCTTCTGGATCAGGGAAGCAACCGTCTCTATATCCTCCTCAAACTGGCAGATAATACGAACACCGGCAATATCCTCCAGTTCTTCTTCCATTCTCTCCATAGGAATATGCTTGCGCTGCATTTTCTCAAGAATACTGCTCACGCTCTTAACCCTGCCCTCCACCTGCTCAATCGGGCAGTAAACATCATTCTCTTTACATTCATCAATAATGTGATTGAATTTCACTTCCAGCTCTCTCACAGCCAGTTCATACGGGCACAAAATGCTTCTCCATAACTGTATTTCCATTTTCACTCGCTCCTTGCATTTCATACATTTTGTTATTATAGCATAGATTTTGAAAAATATCTCGCTAATATGAATAGTTTCTGTTTTTTTTAGAAATGCCTAGTTCCGCATTCTGATACAGTATATGCAAAGCACCGGACATATAGAACATTCAAAAAGCACCCCTGCCGCCAAAGCGCAACAGGGATGCTTCCAACATCACTCTTTAAGAGCCTCCAGAACTTTCACCAGATACTTCCAGACTCTCTCTGTAGAAGAAATACTAAGCACCTCTTCAGACGTATGAATATCCTTCATATCAGGTCCCAGAGACACACAGTCAAGTCCTTCCATCTTCTTATAGAAAAGTCCACACTCAAGTCCTGCATGGATTGCCACCACATTCGGTTTCTGTCCATACATTTCCTCATATACTTCCACCATCTTATCACGAAGCGGTGAATCCTTGCGATACTCCCACGCAGGATAAACGCCCTGTCTCTCATACTCTCCGCCAAGGAACTCCGTCAGATAGGCAATCTTGTCAGAAAGGGAATCTCTGGCTGTCTCCACAGAACTTCTGATACTGGAACTTCCCATTACCTCATTCTCAGAAGTCTTCAGAATACCGATATTCGTAGAAGTCTCTACCAGTCCTTTGATCGTTCCGCTCATTTTCTGAACACCATAAGGTACATTTACAAGGAAGAAAATTACTTTTTCTTTACTTGTGGGATGAAGAACCCTTACTTCCTGTTTTCCCTCATCTTCAACAGTTACTGTGATACCCTCATCAGTTCCTGCATACTCTTCTCTCCATGCTCCCTGCACAGAAGCCGCATATTCTCTGACAGCATCTGCATTTTCTTCAAGAACAAGGATTTCTGCTGTAGCCTCCCTTGTAATGGCATTATCTTTCTGTCCGCCCTGCACACTGATCAGTTCAAAATCTGTTTTCTCATCCAGACCATGGAGAAATTTTCCGAGAAGAGAATTTGCGTTTGCACGATTCTTATCAATCTCAGCTCCGGAATGACCGCCCATCAGTCCGCTGATCTTAACTGTCAGCTTCTCTCCCTCTGCATCCAGTCTTGTCACTGGAATATGGCTGACTCCGGAAAGTCCGCCTGCACAGCTGATCCAGAGGCTTCCTTCTGCTTCAGAATCCAGATTGATAAATCTTCTTCCTTTTAATACACTGCAGTCAAATCCAACTGCACCCAGAAGACCGATTTCCTCATCTACAGTAATAAACACCTCAAGCGGCGGATGAGCAATTGTATCACTTTCCAGAAGTGCAAGGCCATAAGCAACAGCAATTCCGTCATCACCACCAAGGGTTGTTCCGTTTGCAGATACATAGTCACCTTCTACAGAAAGATTTAATCCGTCTTTTGTAAAATCATGCTCTACATCCGGACGTTTCTCACATACCATATCCATATGTCCCTGAATGATCACTACAGGAGCATTCTCGTATCCCGCTGTGCCCGGTTTATAAATAACCACATTATTCATCTCATCCTGAACATATTTCAGATCATGATCCTTTGCAAACTGAACCAGATAGTCACTGATCTGCTTTGTATTTCCTGAGCCATGAGGAATTTTGCATATCTCCTCAAAATAATGGAACACTCTTTTGGGTTCACAATTCTCTAAAACTGCCATAATTATATTACCTCCAAAAATCACACATTTGTCTTATAATATACCATTGTTTTCCCGATATACGACAAATTTTCCAGATATATTTTACCCAAATACTATAGCATTTATTTTCATTCTGCGCCATATAAATTTTATAAAGAATGGCAAACAATTGCAAAGAGGTTGTTGTATGTCCAAAAACACCATACTCACCGGTGGTATTTGTTTTCTTCTTGTCTTTCTTCTGCTGCATCCTGCTGAAAGTCTGTCCTGTGCCAGAGCCGGAATGACTCTGTGGCTGAATACATTAATCCCAACGCTTCTCCCATTTATTATTCTCACAGGAATGCTTACACATACCGGTCATATCCGGAAACTTCTCCTGCCATTTGAATCATTCTTTCATATTTTTCCGGGTGTCAGCATCTGGGGTGGTTATGTTTTCGTTCTCGGAATGCTGTGTGGTTATCCTCTGGGAGCCAAACTTGCCTCTGATCTGTATGGATTACATAAAATCAGCAAAAAAGAAGCTCTTTATCTCACCACCTTCTGCAACAATCCAAGCCCTGCCTTTATCATTACCTATCTCTGTAAGTCCTGTCTTAAGGATACAGTACCTGCCGGCATGGTCTTTGCGAGTATTTTTTCAGCAAATCTGATATGTATGCTGTTCTTTCGTTTTTTTGTGTACCAAAATGCCACCATCTCAGATTCCCCAGGATTTTCACCCGAGATTTCTTCTCGAAAAAATATACTTGATTTTTCTATAATGAACGGTTTTGAAACCATTACACGTCTCGGAGGATATATTCTATTGTTCTCCATTCTGGCAGGATGTATCAGATATTATGCGCCTTTTCCACTTCTCTATCAATACCTGCTGCTCGGATTTACAGAGATCACTTCCGGACTTTCTCTTATTTCAGTTTCCGGACTGCCATACATGACTCGTATACTTTTGTCCGCTGCAGCCACCGCATCCGGCGGTCTGTGCATCCTTGCTCAGACAAAAGGTGTTCTCCACCATGACCTCAGCATTCTGCCTTATTTTATTTCCAAGTGTATCTGCACATTCCTTACAGCAAGTATTCTTTACTGTCTGATTTCCTATCTGTGAAAATAAATTCTTTCCGGGAACTGTCATCATTTCATTATACAAAATCAGGGCAGGAAATTTTCCTGCCCCTTGTTTTCTCATCTTCTATATTTATAACTGATTTATTTTTAGTTCTCTCCCAGATCATCTAACAGATCGTCATCATCATCTTTCGCTCCGTCATTATCATGATAAGAGCCTGTAATTGCTGCAGCCTGTGCTGTCTGAGGTGCAAGTTCCTGACGATTGTGGTTTACAACATCAAGACAGCTCTGCAGGGAATCAATAAATGTTTTGTATTTCACACCTGCATCCTCTAATGTTGTATTAAGCACACTGCCAATATTGGCCATCATATCATCTGTATAGGTGATCGCGCTGAGACGAATGCTGTTTGCATCCTGTGTTGCAGAATCCAGAATCTCCTGTGCCTGTTTGTTAGCTGCATTGATCGTATCATTTGCCTGTGCATATGCTTTCTGCATAATCTCATGCTGTGTTACCAGTTCCTGTGCTCTTGCCTGTGCATCTGCGATCAGTGCATCTGCCTTAGTCTGAGCATCCTCAAGGATAGCGTCCTTATTGTTAATGATCTTCTGATAACGTTTAATCTCATCCGGAGTTTTCAGGCGGAGTTCTCTCAGAAGTTCCTCAATTTCTTCTTTATTTACCACAATCTTAGTAGTTGACAGTGGCTGGAATTTACAGCTGTCCACATATTCCTCAATCTCACCGATAATCTGTTCAATTCTGCTGCTCATAGTATATACACTCCTTATTTTCTATTTCTGTTACTGTACGCTCTATGTGAACAATAACTTATTTGTTGTCTGCTGTAAGACGAATCTTCTCAATAACTGCATCCGTTATCTCGGCCGGTGCAAACTTACTCAGGTCGCCTCCAAAATGTGCAACTTCCTTCAATATTGTAGAACTCAGGTATGCATATTCCAGACTTGTAGTCAGAAATACAGTATCTACATCCGGTGCAAGTACACGATTGGTCTGAGCCATCTGGAGCTCATACTCAAAATCTGTAACTGCACGAAGTCCACGTATGATCACCTGAGCGTGATTCTCTCTGGCAAAATTCACAGACAATCCCTCAAATGGTTTTACCTCGACATTAGGAACGTCCTGAGTCGCCTTTTCTAATATATTAACACGTTCCTGCACAGAAAACAACGGACTTTTTGAAGAATTATGTAAAACGCCCACTATCACTTTGTCAAAAGAAACTGCTGCTCTCCGGATCACATCAAGATGTCCATAGGTAGCCGGATCAAAGCTGCCGGGATATACTGCTATTTTCATTTATTTTTACTCTCTCTTTCCTCTGGCACATACACATATGCATAACAACACGAATGCTGCCTGCAGGCAGCAATCTTATGATAATTTCAGGAAGCAATGTATTCATTCTGAAATTATTATAGTTAATTATGCACGTTCTAAAAATACATGCTTATTTGTTTTATACTCTTTCGAACGCAGCTGCCTGTAACCGAGAGATTCCACATAACTGAAATCCGTCTGAAGATCCGCTTCCACAATAATAAGTGTATTCTTATCTGCAACTGTGCTGTCTTTCAGATATTCCAGCACCTGTCTTTCCAGTTCATTATTATATGGGGGATCCATAAAAATAATGTCAAAAACACCTTTTCCCTCAAGGGAACGCAATGCCTGCAACACGTCCATGTTCAGCAGTTTACCATCTTCTGCCAATTTTGTAAATGCAAGATTTTCTCTGATGCATGCAGCAGCTTTTGGATTCTTCTCCACAAACACTGCATAAGAAGCCCCTCTGCTCAGAGCTTCGATTCCGATCCCGCCACTTCCGGAAAAAAGATCCAGGAAACGGCATTCCAAAAGCTCCGGCTGAAGTATATTAAATAATGTTTCTTTGATTCTGTCAGTAGTAGGTCTTGTGTCTATCCCCGGAATTGTTTTCAAATTAAGCCTTCTGGCTTTACCTGCGATCACTCTCATTTCAGATTCAGTCTCCAATCCAGGTCTCCTCTTGCAAGCCCTAAAATAAGAAGTTCTGCTGTGGCAATATTTGTCGCTACAGGAATATTGTACTGGTCGCATCTTCTCACAATGCTTGTGATATCCGGTTCTTTAGGATCGATCATGACCGGATTGTAGAACAGAATGACCATATCAAGATCCTGACGCTCTACCATCTCCATAAACTGCTTGTCTCCACCAATACTGCCGGCAAGGAATTTATGCACATGAAGGCTTGTCGCTTCTTCTATTCTCCGTCCGGTTGTACCTGTGGCATAGACCTCATGTTTGGCAAGTATATTCTTATAAGCGATGCAGAAATCTTCTATCAGTACTTTTTTACTGTTATGTGCGATTATACCTAAGTTCATAGTTTCTCCTCTCCGTTTCTCCTATTTATTTTGCGGATTTTATCTTTTATCCACAATCCTAACTGTAATTATAACAAAGCACTAAATAAAACGCAATTAAAACTTAAAAAATATACATAATTCATAATTTATTAATATTTTTCTTACAGTCATCATGCAAGTTTTCCTGTTTCCATGCTCTTCCTGTCCATGCGAAAACTTCCAGTGTATTATTTCTGCATCTTCATATACTAGCATTGCAACACAAAAACACTTTCAAAAGAAAACAACAACCAAGGAGGAAATTGATATGTCAAACACAAAATCTTCTAACCAGACAGCTGTACCGGAAGCAAAAGGTGCGTTAGACCGTTTCAAATTCGAGGTTGCAAATGAATTAGGCGTACCGCTTACAGACGGGTACAACGGTAACCTGACTTCTAAACAGAATGGTTCTGTCGGAGGTTATATGGTCAAGAAAATAGTATCAGAACAACCGCTGAATTTCAATTCTATATTTTATATCATTCCCAGAGTCATTGTCAACTACAGAACAACATTCCCAGGTATTTGTTACTGTTTACGCACCACTATCCCGAGACATATAACCCCCGAAATAATTGTATTATAGCCTTTATTCTCGGCCGGTCTTATGATAAGATTCTCCGACATTTCCGGAACCGGAACTTGGTGTTCGCTGTCCCAGAGTGATCATATGTAATCGTCTGGACGCAGTGCGTGAGTCTAATGCGATTGGAGTATCAAGGATAGCAGGAATTCATGCAGGATTATGGCATTTTAAAATAGTCCATATTCAGAAAGCCCTCAGATATAGACAAAATCTATAGCTGAGGGCTTTCTTGTGTCTTTGGTTATGTATTTTCCTTATTCCGGAACCGGCAGAGTCACTGTGACAGGCTCATGCTCCAGTGCTGGAATAATTTTCTGCATCAGATCTTCAGTTGTGAATTTGAGACTCGAGGTATTAATACAGGGATGACAGCCGAAGTATGGCTCCTTCATGACATCTTCATCAATAAGAAGCTGTACTTTCTTCTCAGAATCATTCATCAGTCCCAATACACTGACGGATCCAGGGGTGATATCAAGATATTTCTCCATATATTCCGGTTTGGCAAAAGATAATCTGGCGGAATGGATCTGCGCAGAGAGATCTTTTGTCTTAAACGGTTTATCGCCAGGCATCAGAAGAAGATAAAAATCCGTCTCCTGACGATTGCACAGGAACAGATTTTTGCAGATCGTGGTGTTGTCGCCAAGGGCGTGGTCAATTTCTTCGCAGGCATAGTCATAGCAGCCTCATGGTCAATACGCTGATATTGAATACCTAGCTTGTCTAAGAAATCATAGACGCGGAGTTCTTTGTTCAGACGGTTATCTGTATTTTCGGGTCTTCCCTTTTGTAATTTCATTTCATAACTCTCCTTTTTTTCATTTATCAAAGTGTAATCCTTTTGTAAGCGGAATGTCAACAGAAGAGCAAATATCCAGAATATTTTTCTAGTATCCTGTACGTTCTACCACTTCCGCAGAATAGATCACCACCACTCCAGCTCTCCCCACCTTATGATACCAACCGGTCTATCCGCAGCAGGAATATCATGTGATGCTCCATAGTACCCATCAGTACCCGCTATATATCCGCTGAAACAACATCTCATCCAACTGCATCTACTGCCAGCATCCCTGCATCCTGACATGGATTATTCCCCCATCCTATCCACAATGCTGTAGATACTTACATAGAAAGCCTCCATGGGGATAAAACGGTACTCACAGCAATGGAACTGCCGGATATCAAAGAGTTTAACAAAATCGGCTATTCAATAGCCGTAGTAGTTCATATACATAAGTTTATGCACCCTTTCTTATCGACCTCTGCCGCATCTATAAGATACAACCAATCTAAACATAACAAAACATGGGACATATTGGAAAGGAATTCTGTTTTCG
>OGUK01001983.1_pt1 | contig 11994 bp, 8 predicted proteins | sample 1553151 | NCBI WGS metagenome assembly OGUK01 (sample SAMEA2580208, study PRJEB22360) | human gut metagenome | biome: human gut; feature: human-associated habitat; material: faeces | place: Denmark | collected 2008/2010
GCATGTACACCCGCTGGGGCGAGGCGCACGGCTACAAGGTCAAGGTGCTCGACTACCAGGCCGGCGACGAGGTGGGCGTGAAATCCTGTACGCTGGAGTTCGAGGGGGAGTATGCCTACGGGTACCTCAAGAGCGAAAACGGCGTGCACCGCATGGTGCGCCTCTCGCCTTTCAATGCCAATAACAAACGCCAGACGACTTTCGCCTCGGTGTTCGTGTCGCCTGCCGTGGACGATACGATCGAGGTTACGGTCAATCCGTCGGACATCGAGTGGGACACGTTCCGTTCGAGCGGCGCCGGGGGGCAGAATGTCAACAAGGTCGAGACGGCCGTGCGCCTGCGCTACCACGGCAAGGACGCCGATACGGGCGAGCCGGTGGAGTTCCTGATCGAGAATATGGAAACCCGTTCGCAGCTGATGAACCGCGAGAATGCCATGCGCATCCTCCGTTCGAAGCTCTACCAGCGGGAACTGGATAAACGCATGGCCACGCAGCAGGCGCTCGAGGCTTCGAAGAAGAAGATCGAGTGGGGATCGCAGATCCGCTCCTATGTCTTTGACGACCGGCGTGTGAAAGACCATCGCACGGGCGTGCAGACCTCGGCTGTCGAGGCGGTGATGGACGGCGACCTGGATGCCTTCATCAAGGCCTACCTGATGGAATACGGCGCCGAGGCGTAGCTCCTCCGCAGCCGGTTCCGACAACCGGTTCGCGTACGGTCGGTATTCCCCGCAGGCCGATCCGCATTGTATCGGGTGCCCGGTTCTTATTGCCCAGCCCACTTCTGCCGTGCCGCCGGCCTTTATGGCCCGCTGCACCGGCTGCCGGGCGGAGGCAGGGCAGGCGCCGGAGGATTCCCTGCCGGGGGGGCGATATCCGGCGGGCAGGAAGCCCGGGCGTTATAAATTGTTATCTTTGCCGTATGAAGAAATTTGTCATCTCCCTGTTGTCCGTTATCTTCCTTTGCGCTGCGGCCACGGCGCAGGTATTGGTCGGTATGACCGACACGACGGCTTATTTCCCGCAGCTGGAAGGGCGGCGCGTGGCGGTGCTGGCCAACCATACGGCCGTCGCGCGGTTCTGCGCCGGTGCGCCGGGAGCTGCGGCGGACACTGCGGTTCGGCTGCCGGGGGCGGCGTCCGACGGGACGATACACCTGGTCGACCTGCTGCACGGTCGGGGCTTCGACGTGACCGGCATTTTCTCCCCCGAGCACGGGTTTCGCGGTACGGCCGACGCGGGCGAGCATGTCGCCAGTTCGGTGGATGCCGCGACCGGGATCCCGATCCGCTCGCTCTACGACGGGAATACGAAGCGCCCTTCGGACGAAGCCATGCGGTCGTTCGACGTACTGGTGGTCGACATGCAGGACGTGGGGTTGCGGTTCTATACCTACTATATCACGATGCTCCGTATGATGGACGCTTGTGCCGAATCCGGCCGCAGCGTCATCGTGCTCGACCGTCCCAACCCCAACGGGCACCACGTCGACGGCCCCGTGCTGGACATGAAATACAAATCGGGCGTCGGGGCGTTGCCGATCCCCGTGCTGCATGGCCTGACGATGGGCGAAATCGCCCGGATGGCCGTCGGCGAAGGCTGGGCCGCAAGCTGCGACCTGCAAGTCGTGCGTTGCCGCAATTATACGCACGACACTCCGTACGAGTTGCCCGTCGCCCCGTCGCCCAACCTGCCGACGCAACGGGCCGTCTACCTCTATCCTTCGGTGTGCCTCTTCGAAGGTACGGTCGTGAGCCTCGGGCGCGGTACGGATAAACCGTTCGAGGTTTACGGACATCCCGACATGACCGGCTGCCTGTTTTCGTTTACGCCCCGTCCGACTGCGGGAGCCAAACATCCGCCGCTCGAAGGCAGGCTCTGCCACGGCGTCGATTTGAGCCGGATGCCGCTCGGCGAAGCCCGGGCGGAGGGCCTGACCCTGAAATATGTGATCGAAGCCTGCCGCAACCTGGGACTGGGCGATAAGTTTTTTAAGCCGATGTTCGAAAAGCTCATCGGCGTGGGGTATGTCCGTGAAATGATCCTTGCCGGAGCTTCGGAGGCCGAAATCCGTGCCCGCTGGGCGGACGACGTGCGGCGCTTCCGGAAGCTGCGCGGGCGTTACCTGCTTTACGAATAATCTGACAACCGCCCCGGATGATTCCGGGGCGGTTGTCAGATGAAAGCGGGATGGCCGGTGCTTGATTTGGCGTGGAAATAGTGACGCCTGCTTCGTTGCAGCCGCCCCGCCGGATCGCCGCCAGCCCTCCCCTTTACGGGGGAAAGGGTGCGGGTACTCTTTCCCCCGTAGGTCTTGCAACGCCTGTCCGGAAAAATTTCCCATGCCCGAGCACGCCGCCTGCCTTGCAACACGGACATCCATGTGGCGAGGGCGGAAACCGGCAGACAAAATATTTCGGTTTCTATGCTTTCCGGTCTTTGTGATTATTACGGAATTTCCCGCGAGGAGTTTTTCAGGGGTGTCGGGTCGGCCGAATAAAAGCGTCCCAAAAGGGACGCTTTTTCGTTAAACGACCTCCGTGATCCGGTCGTCCTCAGTGACGGGCCGGATGACCCGGCACGGGTTGCCGAAGGCGATGACCCCGGCCGGGATGTCGCGCGTTACGACGCTGCCGGCGCCGATAACCGTACCGTCGCCTATCGTCACGCCCTGCATGACCACGCAGTTACCGCCGATCCAGACGTTGTCGCCGATGGTGACCGGAAGCGAACGCATGACGCCCGCGTTGCGCTGGTCGGGCAGCAGGGCGTGCGTCACGGTGTAGATGCCCACGTTGGGGCCGATGAATACGTGGTTGCCGATGGTCACGGGTGCTTCGTCGAGGATCGTGAGGTTGAAATTCCCCGTGAAGTCGTCCCCGATTGAAATCTGCGAACCGAAATCGCAGTGGAACGGGCTGTGGATGCAGAATGTGCCGCCCGTGCGGCCGAACAGTTGCCGGATGATCGCATTGCGTTCCTCCTCGCGGCTCGGGGGCAGGCTGTTGAACCGGAAGACCAGTTCTTCGCAGCGTTGCAGTGCCTCCCTGATTTGCGGCTTGCGGGCATGGAGCCACAGGCCCGCTTTCATTTTTGCGAGATCGTCCATAATCTTCTATTTTGAGCTGAAATATTCGTAGGCCGCCCTGGATGCCGAGGCGGCGATAGCCGCATTCGCGGCGTCGTTTTCTTCCGATTCGGTGACGAATACCGCGATGCAGTAGCGGCGTCCGTCGGGCAGGAGCACATAGCCGGCATCGTTGTCCGCGATGCGGATGCCTTCGGCCGTGCGGTCGGATGAGCCGGTCTTGTGTCCGATCACGATTTCGGCTGGCAGCCCGGCCTTCAGTTTGTTTGCGCCCGTGGTCGTTCCGCACAACAACCGTTGCAGGAGAGCGTTGTACTCCCCTTTGAGCAGCCTGCCCTGCAGGAACAGGTCGAACAGTGTACAGACGGACGAAGGGCGTGCCTTGTTGACCCGCTGGTTTCCGATGCCGCGGTGCATCTCCTCCTCGCTGGCGGCGATGCGGATGCCGCCGATCCCCAGCGAACGGACGTAGGCCTCTACGGCTTCGGGGCCGCCTGCTTCCCGCAGCAGAATGTCGCAGGCGATGTTGTCGCTCTCCGACACCATGTAGCGGAGCAACTGCCCGAGCGTCAGCGTGCCGCCGCCTGCGGGCAGCGAATCGCGCATCGGGCTGTATGTGCCGGGTAGGAGCAGGTCGGGCGTGATGCTGATCGGCTGCGTGAGCGGTATGCCTTCGCGCTGCATGCGGTCGAGCACGGCCAGTGCCACGGGAAATTTAAAAACGCTCATCATCGGTAACAGGGTGTCGTTGCGCGCAATTGTTTCCCCGCCGGGCGTGCGGACGGCGACCCCGACGAAGGCTTTGTGCCCCGATAGGATTTCGTCCAGCCGGGATTCGAATTGTCGTGTCGCCGTATCGCAAGACGCTGTGAGAACCGACAGGCATAGGAGCAGGAGTTTTTTCATAAGCTGGCAGAGGATAAAAAAGCACACCTTTTCGGGGTGTGTTTTTTTTCGGATTTTTCCGTGTTGCTTATCCTTCGATGATAGCCTCGCTCGGGCAAACGCCGGCGCAGGTACCGCAGTCGATGCACTTATCGGGATCGATGACATAGATATCGCCGGCCGAGATCGCTTCGGTCGGGCACTCGCCGATGCAGGTGCCGCAGGCAACGCAGGAATCAGTGATTTTGTAAGCCATTTTTGTTGAAATTTATTGTTAAAAGTTGTGTTGTGTCAGCAAATATAGAAACTTATTTGATAATATCAAAACCCGTATAGTTGATCAGCGCCCCAGGAATCCGGATGCCGTCGGGGGTCTGGAAATTCTCCAGCAGGGCGGCCACGATACGCGGCAGCGCCAGCGACGAGCCGTTGAGCGTATGTGCCAGCTGTGTTTTCTTGTCGGCATCACGGTAACGGAGCTTCAGGCGGTTGGCCTGGAACGACTCGAAGTTGGAAACCGACGAGACCTCCAGCCAGCGTTTCTGCGCCTCGGAGTAGACCTCGAAATCGTAGGTCAGCGCCGAGGTGAACGACATGTCGCCGCCGCACAGGCGCAGGATGCGGTAGGGCAGCCCCAGCGACCTGACGATCGACTCCACGTGGGCCACCATGCCGTCGAGCGCCTCGTACGACGCTTCGGGCAGGCTCAGCTGCACGATTTCGACCTTGTCGAACTGGTGCAGGCGGTTCAGTCCGCGCACGTCCTTGCCGTACGAGCCGGCTTCGCGGCGGAAGCAGGGGGTATAGGCGGTCATCTTCACCGGGAAGTCCTTTTCGTCGAGGATCACGTCGCGGTAGATGTTCGTCACAGGCACTTCGGCCGTCGGGATCATGTAGAAATTGTCGACCGTGGCGTGGTACATCTGCCCTTCCTTGTCGGGCAGCTGGCCCGTGCCGAAGCCCGAGGCTTCGTTGACCATGATCGGCGGTTCCACTTCGAGGTAGCCGGCCCGGGTGTTGCAGTCGAGGAAATAGTTGATCAGCGCACGCTGCAGACGGGCTCCCTTGCCTTTGTAGACAGGGAATCCTGCGCCCGTGAGTTTCACGCCCAGGTCGAAGTCGATGATGTCGTATTTGCGTGCCAGTTCCCAGTGGGGCAGCGGGTTTTCGGGCAGCTGGGTATAGCTTTCGACCAGCTTCACGACGAGGTTATCCTCGGCGGTCTTGCCTTCGGGCACGATGTCGGCCGGGAAATTGGGCAGCGAGACGATCGCTGCCTGCAACTCCTCCTGCACGTTGTGCGATTCGGCCTGCAGGCGGTTGGATTTTTCCTTGAGGTCGGCGACGAAGCGCTTGCGCTCCTCGGCTTCGTCGCGGCGTCCCTGTCCCATCAGCGCCCCGATCTCTTTGGCGGCTTTGTTCTGCGCTGCCAGCGTATTGTCCAGTTCGGTCTGGATGGCCTTGCGGCGGTCGTCCAGCGTTTCGATCCTGGCGATGACCGGTGCGGCGTCCACTCCCTTCTTGGCGAGCTTGCGGATCGCGGCCTGCTTGTCATCGCGAATTTGCTTTATCGTAAGCATGGTATCCTGTGTTTTTGTGTGTATTCGTGTTTACAAATTGCAAAATTATAAAAAACACGCCAACTTGCACTCCTGTCGCTCCGTTTTTTGCCTGTTTCATAAAAAAACGGAGTTTCACCGCGTGCGGGAGCCCGGGTGACATTTTTCCGGGGTCACAAGTCCGCATTTGTCGCGGATTTTGTTAATTTTGCAAAAAATAATGCGTTGAAATCCGTCGAACTACTCGCTCCCGCCAAAGATTTTCAGTCGGCCGTCGCCGCCGTGGACTACGGTGCCGATGCCGTGTATATCGGCGGGGCGAAGTTCGGAGCCCGTTATGCGGCAGGTAATAGCGCCGGCGAGATCGCCCGTGTGGTGGAATATGCCCATCGCTACGGAGTGCGGGTGCATGCCACGCTCAACACGCTGATCTACGACGACGAGCTGGAGGCCGCCGGGCGGCAGGCCCGCGAACTGATCGCGGCCGGGGTCGATGCGCTGATCGTGCAGGACATGGCGCTGCGGCGCATGAACCTGCCGGTCGAGTTGCATGCTTCGACGCAGATGTGCAATATGACACCTGCCCAGGCGCGTTTCCTGGGCGAGTGTGGGTTCGCCCGGGTGATCCTCGAACGGGCGCTTTCGCTCGGCGAAATACGGGACATCTGCGCTGCGACCGCGGCCGAGGTGGAATGTTTCGTCCACGGGGCGATCTGTGTTGGTTACAGCGGCCGCTGTTTCCTCTCGCGGTCGGTGTCCGACCGCAGCGGCAACCGCGGGGCGTGCAGCCAGCCGTGCCGCCTGACTTACGACCTGACCGACGGCCGGGGACGTACCTATATCGCCGGGAAACACCTGTTGTCGGTGCGCGACCTGAACCTTTCGGCGCATATCGGCGAGTTGCTCGACGCGGGCGTCACTTCGTTCAAAATCGAAGGGCGGCTCAAGGATGTCGGTTATATAAAGAACATTGTGGCCTACTACCGTCGCGAAGTCGACGCTGCGCTGGCCGTAAGGCCGCATCTGCGGCGGGCTTCAGCCGGGGAGAGCATCCCGGATTTCACGCCCGATACGGCCAAGAGCTTCACGCGCGGGGAGTCGGAATATTTCTTCGCGGGCAAGCGGCCGGGCGTGGCGTCGTTCGATACGCCGAAGGCGGTGGGCGAGTATGTGGGCCGTGTGGTGCGGGTTGAAAAGAACAGGTTCCGTCTCGATCGGGGCGGTTTGCTCGCCGCGGGCGACGGCATCTGTTTCCTCACCGACCGGGGGTTCGCGGGCACCAATGTCAACGCCGCCGACGGCGACTGTGTGACGCCCAACCGCATGGAAGGTATTGTGCCCGGGACGGAGGTCTATCGCAATTACGACCACCGTTTCAACCAGCTCCTCGCCCGCAGCCGTACGCGCCGCGTGATCCCCGCCTCGGTGCTGGTCGAAGCGACGGCAGGGGGTGTCAGGTTCAGCTATACCGACTGTGAGGGGGTGACGGCTTCGGCCGCACGCAGCGTCGCCCTGGAAAGGGCTAAAAATGCCGCGGCCAATACCGCGGCATTGCGGACGCAGGCGGTGAAGGGCGGCGATACGGTTTTTGCCGTGCGCGGGGCCGAAGTGCGGGGCGGCGACTGGTTCGTCCCGGTGTCGCTGGCCGCGGAGTTGCGCCGCGAGGGGCTCGATGCATTGTCGAAGGCCCGGTCGGAGCGCGGCATCGGACACCGGATATTGCCCGAAGGCAGGGCGGAATATCCTGCGGAATGCCTTTCGGCGGAGGAAAATGTCACCAACCGCCTCGCTGAGGCGTTTTACCGCGACCACGGGGTCGGGCGGATCGAACGGGGGCTGGATCTCGCGGCTTCGACGGCGGGGCGCCGCGTGATGCGTTCGGCCTACTGCATCCGCCGCGAGATCGGCGAGTGCCTGAAGGAGCATCCCCGCCTGCGGGGCGAACTGTGGCTCGAACGCGGCGGTTCGCGCTATCGGCTGGAGTTCGACTGCGACCGGTGCGAGATGAGCCTGGTGGACTGTACCAAGACGAAATTATGAAACCTAAACGATAACTCCATGATGAAAAAAACTTTTTTGATCCTTGCGGCAGCGCTTTCGGGCGTGTTGGCTGCCGGCGCCCAGACCGGGCGTGAATGGCAGGATCCTGCCGTCAATGAAATCAACCGCCTGCCGATGCGCTCGTCGTTCGCCGCGGGCGAGTGCCTGTCGCTCGACGGCGTATGGAAATTCCACTGGGTACGCAACGCTTCGGAGCGTCCGTCCGGCATCGGGGCCGTCGACTACGACGATGCGGCGTGGGGCAGCATGCCCGTGCCGGGGATGTGGGAGCTGAACGGTTACGGCGACCCCGTCTATGTGAATATCGGCTATGCCTGGCGCGGCAATTTCAGGAACGATCCGCCCTATGTGCCCGATGCCGAGAACCATGTGGGTTCCTACCGGCGCACGTTCGACATCCCGGCATCGTGGGGCGGCAAGGACATCTTCCTTTCGATCGGTTCCGCCACGTCGAACGTCTATGTCTGGGTCAACGGACGTTTCGTCGGTTACAGCGAGGACAGCAAGCTGGCCGCGCAGTTCGACATCACGAAGTTCGTGAAGCCGGGCGAAAACCTCATTGCCCTGCAGATGTTCCGCTGGTCGGACGGCACCTACCTCGAAGACCAGGACTTCTGGCGCTTCGCGGGCATTGCCCGCGGCGTGGAGCTGACTGCCCGCGACAAGGCGCACCTCGAAGACGTGCGTATCACGCCCGTGCTGGATTCGGAATATAAGGACGCCACGCTGCGCGTCGAGGTGGAAACCACGCCCCGTGTGAAGTCGGTCGGTCTGACGCTGCGCGATGCGGCGGGCGGTGTCGTGGCGGAACATCGATTGCAGCCTGCCGGCGGCAAGGGCGGGTATGTCTTCGAGGTCGCCGACCCGGCCAAATGGTCGGCCGAGACCCCGAACCTCTATACGCTCGAGATCGCCGTGTCGGACGGCAGGGGCGTGACCGAGACCGTGACGCAGCCCGTGGGCTTCCGTTCCGTGGAGATCAGGGACGCACAGTTGCTCGTGAACGGGCAGCCCGTGCTGATCAAGGGCGCCGACCGCCACGAGATGGATCCCGTCGGCGGCTATGTGGTAAGCCGCGAACGGATGATCGAGGACATCCGCATCATGAAAGAGATGAATATCAACGCCGTACGCACGAGCCACTATCCCAACGACCCGCAGTGGTACGAGCTGTGCGACCGCTACGGCATCTATGTCGTGGACGAGGCCAACGTCGAGTCGCACGGCATGGGCTACGACGAAAACACGCTGGCCAAGGCGCCGGCTTATGCGCAGGCACACATGGAACGCAACCGGCGCATGGTGCTGCGCGACAAGAACCATCCTTCGGTCATCATCTGGTCGATGGGCAACGAGGCGGGCATGGGCCCCAACTTCGAGGCCTGCTACCGTTGGATCAAGGAGTACGACCCTTCGCGTCCGGTGCATTACGAACGTGCCGTGTACGATCGGGACGGGGCCTTCACCGACATTATCTGCCCCATGTACTGGGGCTATGAGCAATGCGAGAAATATGCTCGCAACAACCCCTCCAAACCGCTCATCCAGTGTGAATATGCCCATGCCATGGGGAATTCTCTGGGCGGCCTCGACCACTATTGGGAACTGGTACGCAAATATCCCTCCTATCAGGGCGGTTTCATCTGGGACTTCGTCGACCAGGGGCTTGTCCGCTACGAGCCCGACGGCCGTGTGTCGTTCCTCTACGGCGGCGATTTCAACGACTACGATGCGACGGACAACTCGTTCAACTGCAACGGTATCATCGCCCCCGACCGCACGTGGCACCCCCATGCCTACGAGGTGCAGCGCCAGTACCAGAGCATCTGGACTACGCCCGTTGACCTTGCGCGGGGCAGGGTCGAGGTCTATAACGAATATTTCTTCATCGGGCTGGATGCCTACGAAATGGAGTGGCAGCTGCTTGCCGACGGCCGTGTGGTGAAGGCCGGCCGCATCGGCGACCTCGATGTCGCCCCGCAGCAGCGCCGTGCGTATACGCTGGGATTCACTGCGGCCGATTTCTGCCTGCAGGCGAAGGAAATCCTGGTGAACGTGGCCTATAAACTCAAAGAGAAGCAGCCGCTGCTCGACATCGGCCATACGGTGGCCAAACAGCAGTTCGTCGTACGCGAGTACGACTGTAAGGCCGGTTTCGGCCTCGCGGCCTCGGCGCGTCACGTAGAGGTGACCCGCTGGGAACGCGGTGTGCGCGTCGAAGGGGATACGTGGCAGATGTTCTTCTCGCGCGACGGGTTCTTGGCTGCCTATACGGTCGACGGCCGTGAGCTGATGGCCGAAGGGGCCGAACTGCGCCCGCAGTTCTGGCGTGCCCCGACCGAGAACGACCTTGGGGCGAAGTTGCACCAGCGGCAGGCTGTATGGAAGAACCCCGAACTGCGGCTTACGAAGTTCGACGCTGCGGTCGAGGACGGGGTGGCCGTCGTGGAGGCCCTCTATGAACTGCCCGCCGTGAAAGCTACGCTGGCGCTGACCTACCGCATCAACGGTGCGGGCGAAATGGAGGTCACCGAGCGGATGAACGCCGACAAGACGGCCGAGGTACCCAACCTGTTCCGCTTCGGTATGACGCTCACGATGCCGGCGCGTTACGACCGTGTGGTTTATTACGGCCGCGGTGCGCACGAGAACTATGCCGACCGCCTTTCGTCGGCCGACCTGGGGCTTTACGAGCAGCGTGTCGCCGACCAGTACCACGATGAATATGTGCGTCCGCAGGAGTCCGGCACCAAGGGCGGCCTGCGCTGGTGGACGGTGGCCGACAGCGCCGGTACGGGGCTGACGATCCTTGCCGATGCGCCGTTCTCGGCCTCGGCGCTGCCGTACGCCACGGCAGACCTCGACGTATCGAATTTTCCGCCGCAGCAGCATTCCGGGACGCTCGTGGCACGCGATGCCACGTTCGTGAACTTTGACCTGCTGCAATCGGGCCTGGGCTGTATCGACAGCTGGGGCGCATTGCCCGAAAAGCAGTTCCGGGTGCCCTACGGCGATTATACGTTCCGCTTCATGCTGAAGCCGACGGTAAAGTAACCATAAGCATGCAAGGACAGTTGACACCCTCGTTCGGGGATTACGAACTGATCGACACGGGGGATTTCGAGAAGCTCGAACGCTTCGGGCAATACGTTGCCCGCCGTCCCGAACCGCAGGCCATCTGGCGGCGCTCGCTCCCCGAGGGGGAGTGGCGCCGCATGGCCGGCGCGGCCGTGCGCCGTGCAGTCCAGCACTACCAGTCCGCGTTCGCCGACGGCCGCCCGCATCCGCGTCGGCTCGCCCACGAGCGCCATGTCGATCGGCCCCAGTGCGGGCAGCAGCGCCCGCGTGCCGTGTTCGCCCATGCACTCCTCCTCGGCCGAGATTCCCAGCACGAGGTTGAAGGGCAGCGGACGCGTGCGGAACGTGAGAAAAGTCTCCAACAGACATACCACCGAAGCCCCTGCGTCGTTGCTTCCCAGTCCGTAAAGCTTTCCGTCCTCGACGGTGGGCGCATAGGGGTCCCGCGTGTACGATGCCGCCGGGCGCACCGTGTCGTGGTGCGAATTCAGGAGCAGCGTCGGCCGTGCGGGGTCGAACCCCTCGGCCCGTGCCCAGACATTGTTCGCAAGCCGTTCGGGCGCCGCTCCGCGTTGGGCGAGGAATGCGTGGAGCAGGTCTGCCGTGCGCGCCTCGTCGCGCGAGCGGGAGGGCGTCGCGATGAGCTGTTTTAAGAGTTCTACGGCCTCTGTGATGTGTGCGTCCAAATTTTGAATTTTAATAGAATTAGCTACATTCGTGTTGCAATCGACTGCGGTTCGGAACGACGCCATCTTCCTCCTTGAGGGAGGGCCGGGGTGGGGTCGGATTTGAATACGACGCCGAAGGCGGCGAGTACGGCGGCTGACAGCATCCGGGGCATGGATCAGGCAATTACGACATCGAACTATTCTAATTGTGAATTATGAATTCCGGATCACCGTCCCGATTCCGTTCGACAGGTTTTCGGAGCTTCGGATCGTCACGCTCCGCACCCCTTTTTCGACGGCTTTCAGGGCGTTTTCGATCTTGGGGATCATCCCTTTGCTCACGACGCCGTCGGCCTTGAGCGGCGGATAGGTTGCGGCCGTGATCTCACGGATCAGCGACGTGTCGTCGTCCGGGTTGCGCAGAACCCCGGCTTTCTCGAAGCAGAAAACCAGGTCTGTCGGGGCGATTTCCGCCGCGCCCAGCGCTACGGCCGAAGCCACGCTGTCGGCGTTGCAGTTCAGCAGGGTCCCTTTTCCGTCGTGCATGATGGCCGAGAAGACGGGCGCCATGCCGTCTTCGAGCAGCCTGCGCAGCAGCGCGGAGTCCACCCGTTCGATGTCGCCCACGAACCCGTAGTCGACCGGCTGGGGG
>OGUK01002003.1_pt1 | contig 11853 bp, 10 predicted proteins | sample 1553151 | NCBI WGS metagenome assembly OGUK01 (sample SAMEA2580208, study PRJEB22360) | human gut metagenome | biome: human gut; feature: human-associated habitat; material: faeces | place: Denmark | collected 2008/2010
TCATTTCGAGGGAACGCAGTATAAGTATAACATTCCCCGGGTTGAACCTGTCGTGCTGGGAGAATATGATTACCGCAAGAGTAACGGGGTGTGGAATTACGGGGATATAGACAATATATCGAGTAACCAGATTTTCTCGGAAAAATTGACCTGTCGATTAACGCTTGAACAGGTGGAGGAGATTAAACCTTATTTGTTTAAAGGATTGGACCCGAATTTCACTTGCGACGTGAAACCGGGAGATATTATTATTGCCGGGGAGAATTTCGGGTGTGGTCAACTCGTGAAACACGCGGCGACGGGATTGGTGGCCGTGGGGGTGAAATTGGTGATCGCGAAGTCGGTGAACCGGGATTTTTATCGTATGGCTATTAACCATGGGTTACGAATTCTTGTTGATTGGGCTGTGGTGGATGCTTACACGTCAGGGGAACAACTGACGATAGATGATGAAAATCATCTGTTATATTTGAACGAGAGGGCGTACAAGCTCCCTTATGTTGACGCGGAGTTTCAGAAGATCCTCGAAAAAGGAGGGTTAGTAAATGCTTTTTCTTGAACGCGAGAGTGGGAAGAAGAAGCTATTGATATTTATGTGTGTGTTGTTTTTTTCTGTGTCGGGGTGCCGAGACAGGGAAGAGGGCAACCTTTAAAAGGTTGCCCTTATTTATTTTGTAAATCTAAAATAACGGGATGTGGTAGATTAATCCGATGGATAAAGTTGAGGTGGAGTAGTTTTCGGCTCCCAACGCTTTGGCTTTACCCGTGAATCGATAAGAACGCCCGATGTACGATGCGAAGAAGTGCAGGTTTTCCATTGTTGGATAGTATTCGATTCCACCGAAATACCCGTAAGCTGTCCGGTATTTCCCTTTTTCTATTTGATCGGCATATTTGTAAACAGAGGCATTCTCGTACATTCCTTTCACGAAAATATTCCACTTGGGTTGGAACCGGTAGTTTAATTTGGTGACCCAGGATTCGTAGCGGGCGTTTTTGATACAATCGGCATCCCCTTGAAGACGGTAGAGGCTTGAAATAATGCCCCGGTTGTCGAGTTCTTCATCGGAAAGGTAGAAATCGAGGTACATGTTGAACTTTCCTAAATCCAGTTCGTTACCGATGGCATAAAAGTGATTGTTATACCCTTTTGCCAGACTAAGTAAGGAGTATGACCAGCGGGTTTTTAACTTGTCGTTGAAGAAGTTGCCGTTCCAGTTGGCCGTGTAAGCGAGAGGAGCATGGCTTTCTTCCACGTCTCCCGGGAGTTGCCCGTAAATATCATCCATGGAAGCTGTCCGGCTGTTCACGACTTGTAAGGCTATTTCTTGGGTAGGGGTGATTTGATAGGAGAACGTGATTCCGGTCATGAAATCGAAGAGCATATAATCGATCATATCACTGTATTGGTAGATTTCAATCGGGTCCAAATCGTACTCGAAACCACCGTATGCTGCCGCCTGTTTCCCGATGGAGGTGGTGAGCTTGTCGGTCAAACGTACGGAGATCATGGCATAATCGATGGAGGAGGGGAGGTTATCCAGCGCGTGAGGTGTGTTGCTGCTGTTCAAGCGTTGACGCCAGCGGTAAGAAAGCCAGTCATTGATGTCCCCGCGGGCTTCCAAGCGGAGTTGGTTCATTTTGAAAGCGGCCTGCTTGAATGTCCCATCGGTAAATGTACCGTTGAACGTGGCTTGCATGTGTAGTTTCAAATTGAAAAGATTATTCTTTTTTTCAATGTTGGCCACTCTTTCGAAAAGGGAGCGTTTGGTTGTCGTGTCGTTCAGATGGGATAACAGGCCTTGGGCTGACAACCCGTGTAGTGATAGTGCTAATAGCGTGATTAGTGATAGTTTCTTTTTCATCATTGTTATTGAATTAAAAAAAACTAAAAGCTGGAGATCGTTCGAAAACAGCCTTCCAGCTTTTAGTGTTATTTGCTGATTGTATCTTATTTCAAGGTACCTTCTTCTGCTTGTTTGATCATGTTCGCGCTTGCCGTGATGTACACTTCTACACGACGGTTTTTAGCACGTCCTTCTGCCGTGCTGTTGTCGGCTACCGGTTGATCGAATGCGAGTCCTTCCGTGGTGATTCTGTTACGAGCAATCCCGTTTCCGACCAAGAAGTTGGCAACAGCTTCCGCGCGTTCTTTGGAGATTCTTTCATTCACGGCGCGGGTTCCGGTGTTGTCCGTGTGACCGTAGATCGTGATGTCCGTTTCCGGAGAGTTCTTTAATGACGTGGCAAATTTTGTCAAGGCATCTCTGGAAGATGCGCTTAATTGACTGGAGTTCGTGGCAAATAATATACCGTTGTCAAAAGTCACTTTAATGGCTTGCAGGTCGTTGGCATCTGTAACAGTTTCTACTTGAGCTCCTTCGATGGCTTCCAGTTCTTTTTTCTGTTTGTCCATCTTTTTGCCGATCAAAGCTCCGGTTCCGGCTCCAACCGCACCACCTACGGCGGCTCCGATGGCGGCTCCCTTGCCTTTACCGATCAATGCTCCGATGCCGGCTCCAAGCGCGGCTCCACCGCCAGCTCCGATAGCGGCGCCTTTTCCCGTGTTACTCCTAGAGGCACATCCTGAGAAAATAATGCTTCCGCTTAACACTAAAATAGTGAGTAGATTAGTTCTTTTCATAGTAATAGTTTTGTTTATAAATTTAGACCGTAAATTCTTGCTTTATTTGTAGGGCAAAAATAACATTCGTTAAAACAAGTTCAAAATAAAATAGGTTAAATCAAGAGAGGGAATACTTAAAGATATTCCCTCTCTTGATTTGTCTAATTTATTGATAGTTAGAACATCGGTAATTGGTAAATAAATCCTACTTCCAATCTTTGCGTGTTGTATCCTTTTTGGGCGGCACGGTCCGTGAATTTGTAAGAACGTCCCACGAATGTACAGAAGAAATGCAAGTTGCTGTCTTCTAAAGGGTAGTACTCGATACCTGCCAAGTAACCGTAAGAGGTACGATAGTTACCTTTTTCGATATCACCACGTGTTTTTGACACGGAGGCCGTTTCATACATTCCCTTCACGAAAGCATTCCATTTCGGTTGGAAACGGTAGTTTACTTTTGTCACCACGGACAGGTATTTTGCATCAAGAGCGTTATGGCCGTCTTCATTCCCTACAATCCCGGTAATGATACCTTTCCGGTCGATTTGTTCATCAGAATACATGAAGTCTACAAACATATTTACTTTTTTAGAGAACGTGAAATCGTTACCTAAAGCATAATAATACATTTGCTTATCTTTTGTTTCGGACATCACGGATGCTGACCAACGAGTTTTATAGATTCCATCGAACAAGTTACCATTCCAGTTTAACGTGTACAAGAGTGGGGCACGGCTTTTTTCAAATCCGGGACCGTATGTTTCATCCTGAGAACCGTTACGGCTATCCAAAATTTGGAATTGGAGTTGATGGTTGTCACAAATCTGGTAAGCGATGTTCAAACCGGTCATGAAGTTACTCATGTTCTCGATCATATCGCTATATTCGTAGATTTCGATCGGATTCAAGTCAAATTCGATACCACCATATGCGGCGCATTGTTTTCCGGCAAAGAATGAAAACTGGTCATTTAATTTTACCCCAATACCTGCGATGTCAATGGAAGTAGGCATATTGTCTATATTGTTACCACCGTTGTTCCCACGGTTCAGACGTTGTCTCCAGCGATAGGACAACCAAGGGGTGATGTTACCTTTTGCTTCAATACGGAATTGACGCATCTTGAATGCAGCCTCGCTTAGTCCGCTTTGGTCATAGTTGAAACTGGCATCAAAAGAACCTTGCATGTTCAAATAGAAGTTGAACCAGTCCATTTTTTTCTCTATTTGGGTTACTCGTTCGAAAAGAGTCTTTTCGTTCGTGGCATTTTGTGCGAAAGCACCAGCTGCGCAACCCATAACAAGTATTAATAAAGCTAATTTTTTCATGTTCTGCGTTTTGATAAAAATATAATTTCCTAATTTCTAGTTATTATAACTAGAATTACAAATAGAATAAAGCACTGAGTCCTTTAAAACAGGACTTGGTGCTTTTATGAATTAATATTCGTTGAAATATTGTTGGATCTGTTTCCAATCGTTAGTCTTAGTCAAAGCTAACATCAAAAGGATTCTTGATTTTTGTGGGTTCAATTCTTGAGAAGCGATGAATTTGTATTGATTGTCATCTACTTCTGCGTCAAGCGTGGTAGGCCCTGTCGGTACACGGGTGGAACGAACAATAAGGATTCCTTTGTTACGTGCGTTGATTAATTCCGGGAACACGTTTTTGTGAATGTTTCCGTTACCTAATCCGGCGTGAATAATTCCTTTATAACCACTATTAGCCATCATTTTAACAACGTCACCTTCCATGTTTGAATAGCTGTACACGATACCCACTTTCGGAAGAGTGTTCAGGTTCGTTACATCAAATATGGATTGACTGGTGTGTTTTTTTTACGGAGATTGATTGTAGAATACTTTGCCGTTGTAGACATAGCCAAGGGCTCCTGAATTCGGTGCTTGGAAAGTTTGAACATCAATCGTGTTCATTTTTAAAACACTGTGAGCCCCGAGAATAATACCATTCATGGAAACTAAAACTCCTTTACCCATGGATTCTTTTGCTCCTGCAACAACCACTGCATTGTATAAGTTTAACGGGCCGTCAGCGCTAAGAGCGGTAGAGGGACGCATTGCACCTACAAGTACAACCGGTTTGTTACTTTTTACAACAAGATTCAAGAAATAAGCGGTTTCTTCCATCGTGTCGGTTCCGTGGGTGATCACGATTCCATCAATGTCTTTTCTTGCCAGTAATTTGTTGATTGTTTTGGCAAGTGTCAACCACACGTCATCCGTCATATCCTGTGAACCGATCTTAACGATTTGTTCTCCGGTTACATTGGCTATTTTCTGAATTTCCGGTACAGCAGATAAAAGTGTACCGATGGCTACCTGTCCGGCCGTGTAATTGGTTCCGGTTGAAGAAGCTCCGGTTCCGGCGATCGTACCTCCTGTTGCCAGAATATGGATGTTAGGCAACTTTTGTGCGAACGTGGTCGCAACAGAGAATAGCACTAAGGCTACCAGCAAACTTAAATTCTTAAACATTTTCATAACCTGTAATTTAAAATTTACTTATAATTAGAGTATTTAAAAAATCTGTATAAAGAGCAGTCCAAGTCCGACGGCCACGATGGTCGCGACAAGTCCGGGCATCATGAACGAGTGGTTCAACACGTATTTGCCGATTCGTGTTGTTCCCGTTCGGTCGAAGTTAATGGCCGCTACCACGGTGGGGTAGTTTGGGATAAAGAAATACCCGTTGACGGCCGGGAACATGGCGATCAGCATATAAGGCGATATTCCTAGGGCTATACCGAGAGGCATGAGCGCCCGAACGGTTGCTGCTTGGCTGTATAAGAGGATAGACATCACGAACAGGGCTATACCAAACAACCAGGGCATTTGTCTCACGACTTCTTCGATAGAAGATTTTAATTCTGCCATATTGCCTTGCAAGAAAGTATCTCCCATCCAAGCAATTCCGAAGATGGCTACTACCGCTTGCATTCCGGCCCCGAAGACGGAACCTTGTGCGGCTTTTAACCCGTCTGTACGAGTTACTAATAATATGATAGCTGCCGCGGATAACATTAATATTTCAATGATAGATGGCATATCTAATAATACTTGTTCGCCATTGATCATGAATGAAGGACGCATGGTATCAAACGAACCGAATAGTACGATGAATACCGTGGCGATAATGAAAACAAAAACAGACAGACTTGCTCTTCTCTGGTTGGCAACGTCTTTCAGTTCGTATTTCTTGTCATTGAACACGCCTTCTTTCAAACGTTTTTGATATTCCGGGTCATCAACAAGTTCTTTCCCGACTTTCATGGAGAAAAAGGCTCCGACGAGTACACCGATTAGCGTGGCGGGAATCGTGATCTTCAGAATGTCAAACAAACTAATGTCAAAACCAGCTAACAAGCCCAGTAATGCTACCGTGGCGGCAGAAATTGGACTGGCGGTAATGGCTTGTTGGGAAGCGATCACGGCAATTCCTAGGGGACGTTCCGGGCGAATTTTGGTTTCCGTGGCAACTTCAGCGATTACCGGAAGTACGGAATAGGCAACGTGGCCGGTACCGGCGATAAACGTGAATGCGTAAGTTACTAACGGGCTTAGAATTGTGACGTGTGCCGGGTTCTTTCTTAATAAGCGTTCGGCCACCTTAACCATAAGGTCCAATCCTCCGGCAGCCTGCATGCATGCAGCCGCAGAAATAACCGCCACGATCATAAGCATTACATCAATAGGCGGGGCCGTGGGTTGCAGTCCGAACACGAATGTCAGAATTCCCAATCCAATACCTCCCATGACACCCAGTCCGATACCACCTAGACGCGCTCCGATGATGATTGCTGTTAAAACGAAAGCTAGTTGTAAAATCATCTCATCTATTTATTTAAAGTTTTATTTTTCAATCATTATCAAGTCTTACACGATATATCCTACGGTTCTCCCGAAATGAATGTTTCACTTTTCGCAAAATAAATGAAACTTGTTGTTATTACGCTAAAATCTGTATAAATGTGGATATCCGTTTAGGTCTTCGTTGTTCGGCTTTTATATAGTAGTACAATATTTGAGCCAAAAGTGTTATTTTTGTACTAAAATTTAACAAGCATGCAAGATTTGTACCTGTTTAATCCGGATAATGAAATTTCAATAGCCAATGGAACAAATGGTTATACACCCAAAGCAAATATTTCCATCATGGCTGGTGATCTGGCATTTTTATCTGCATATTTAGCGAAAAATGATGATTACGTGTTGGTTGCGAGAATGCCGGACTTGAATTTTATGAAAGGTAGAAGAGAAGTTTTTGGGTTGGATTGCCAACCGATTATCTGGGAAAAAGCTCAATTACTTTCTTTTAGCGAGTTAAAGCCTTGGGGATGGAGTCCCCGGGTTCACAATTTGTTGAAAGATTTGAAAAGTCGTTGTAACGAGCAGTTCAGGGAGAGTGTCATGTCAACGTGGAGTGATGAACGGAGGGATTTATATAGCAGGCGAATGGCTGCTACTTGTTTGACAGAGATGGTACAGGCTATTCCCTGTCTAGGGAAAGATATTATTCCTAGTGAGTGTAACACATTGGCAGAAATTAGGTTATTGTCAGAAAAGGAAAATATCGTGGTGAAAGCTCCTTGGTCCTCTTCCGGTAAAGGTGTTCTTTTTATCCCGAAAGGACAGATTACGTGTAAGGAAGAGGAAGTTTTATCCGGTATCTTGCGTAAACAAGGGTACGTGATGGTGGAAAAAAGGTTGAACCGGGTACTGGATTTTGCCATGGAGTTTGAAATGGATCGTTTATTTCACCTGAATTTTCTTGGGTATTCTGTTTTTCAAACAAGTCGACGGGGGGAATACGAGGGGAATAGGGTGGCATCGCGTGCTCGTTTGGAAGGGATGATCTCAAGATACACGGGCATGGGTCTCCTGCATGAGATACGGGAACAGTTGGAGAAGGTGTTGACCTCGGTGTTTCACGGGAAGTACGTGGGATGTTTGGGCGTGGATATGATGATATACGAAGATGAGTCGGGAGGATTTGGCGTACAGCCTTGTGTCGAGATAAATCTGCGTTATAACATGGGAATCGTTTCAATCGCTTTGCAGCGTTATTTACGAGAGAGTGTAGAGGGTGTTTTTAATATTCACTTTTCTCCCAAGCCGGGAGAAATCATGCAATCGGTAGAGAAGAATAGAGACATGTATCCCTTGCTGATGGAGGCGGGACAAATCGTGTCCGGATATATAAATTTAACACCGGTATCTCGCGAGTCACGCTTTGTCGCTGAATTATATGTAGGTGATAAATAAAAAGTTTGTAAACTTTATGAACTTTTATAGGGAAAATAAAGAAAATTTTATTCTCTTTGTTGCTGACAAAAAGGGTCAGGCACTAAATTTATAGATAAGCATATGCATACGAAAATGAAAGGTGAAGGTATCAAGGGGCTTTTTATTGAGCAAATTGTTCCGGTCATGGAAAGGCATGGCTATCATTTCATGAAGGCTAAGAATGTATTTGTTTATGAAGATCGTGAATGGAAGAACGAGTGTATTCTTCGATTCACGAATTGGGAGAATGATCAGTTGTCTTTGCGCACGGAGTACTTTGTAACTTGTAAGAAAGTCAGCCAATTATATAAGGAGGCTATATCGGAAAAGGATTGTATGCCTATTTGTGGCGTGCTGGATGTCGGGTGGGCTTACAAGTACTTGGGAATACCTTTGGATGATAAGCCGTGGTTTCAGATGAAAATAGCAAAGCTTCATTCACTCGTGCAAAAGTGGATCGTGGAGTTTGAGAGCGTGGGGCTTTTTTTTTTTAAGGAAATGAACGATTATGAGAAGGTTGAGAAAGCCCTGGATATTTTTAATGTTTCCGGTTGGGCTCCTTTGGCCGTGTGGACTGGGGAACGTATTTTGCATGGCATCTGTTTATATTATTTGAATACTTATGACAAACGGGGAACTCTCGGTTTGTTTGATTTGTATCGGGAGAAAATAGATGAAATGGAATATTCCCCGATTCGGGAACAGTTTGAGCGTTTAGAACGGTATATGAAATGTTTGCCTGACAGGCAGCCAATACCCAGAAAAAATGAAGATAGAGAGAGCAAATCTAAATGATGTCAACTTCACCCCCAATGGGCTGCGAGGAGGACGAACGATTGGGATTTAAGGTGATGCGTGATGTTGCGATTGAAGTTATGAGTTAAAATTGTTGTAGATGATTCAAGAGTAAGGATATTTGAAATTCCGGCATTATAGATGACGATTCAATTGATGTGTTAACGAGAGGAAAATATATCTTAATACTTTCGATATTATAGCTGATTTTTCGTATATTTGTATGTTTTGTATTTGGACTAAATACTCGCTGTAAATGAGTGGTTTAGTGAATATGAGGAATAAGGAAAAACAATTAAATATATCATATGAGTGAAGAATTAGAGCAGAACATGAGTGAAGAAATAGAGCAAACGAATAACGAGTATTCGGCTGATAGTATTCAAGTGTTGGAGGGGTTAGAGGCCGTTCGTATGCGTCCGTCCATGTATATTGGAGATGTTAATACGAAAGGGTTGCATCATTTGGTGTACGAGGTGGTCGATAACTCGATTGACGAGGCGTTGGCTGGCTATTGTAAAAATATTGATGTAACGATTAACGAGGATAACTCGATCAGCGTGTCTGACGATGGACGTGGAATTCCGACGGGAATGAACCAGAAAGAGAATCGCTCGGCTCTGGAAGTCGTGATGACAATTCTGCATGCCGGTGGTAAATTTGATAAAGGTTCTTACAAGGTTTCTGGAGGACTTCACGGGGTGGGTGTATCTTGTGTGAACGCACTTTCCACAAAATTGGTCGCAACCATTTATCGTGAAGGTAAAATTTGGCGCCAAGAGTACAGTAAAGGATTCCCGTTAGCAGATGTGCAAGTGATTGGCGAGACGGATCGGACGGGTACGACGATCTATTTCAAGCCGGATGATTCTATATTTTACGTAACAGAATATAAATATGATATTTTAGCTGCCCGTTTGCGGGAGTTGGCTTACCTGAACCGGGGTATTCGTTTGTCGTTAACCGATAAACGAACAATTGATTCGGACACAAACGAGTTCAAGTCTGAAGTTTTCTACTCGGAAAAGGGATTGAGTGAATTCGTGGAATACTTGGATGAAACCCGGGAAAAATTGATTGACGAAACCATTCATATCACGACCGAGAAGAATGGAATTCCGATTGAAGTGGCCATGCATTACAACACGGAGTTCAAGGAAAATGTTTACTCTTACGTGAATAATATCAACACGATCGAGGGGGGAACACACCTTGCCGGATTCCGTCGGGGAGTGATGCAAACCTTGAAGACGTATGCCGATAATTCCGGGATGTTAAGCAAGTTGAAGTTTGATATTAGCGGGGAGGATTTCCGTGAAGGTCTGACAGCTATTATTTCCGTGAAGGTGGCAGAACCCCAATTCGAAGGACAGACCAAGACTAAGTTAGGTAATACTGAGGTCGGGTCGGCCGTGGCTCAAGCAGTGAGTGTTGCATTGGCAAATTATCTGGAGGAACATCCGAAAGATGCCCGTGCTATCGTGGACAAGGTAATCCTTGCCGCACAAGCTCGTCATGCGGCCCGTAAAGCCCGTGAACTTGTGCAACGGAAGACGGTGCTTTCCGGTTCCGGTTTGCCCGGTAAATTGGCGGATTGTTCGGACAATAACCCGGAGAACTGCGAGATATTTCTTGTCGAGGGAGACTCGGCAGGGGGTACGGCTAAACAAGGGCGTGACCGTAAATTCCAGGCAATCCTTCCATTGAGAGGTAAAATCCTCAACGTGGAGAAAGCGTTGGCTCATCGTGTGTGGGAAAGTGAGGAAATCAAAATGATCTTCCAAGCTTTGGGTATCACGATTGGTACGGCGGAAGACAGTAAAGCGGTTAATTTGGAAAAAATACGTTACCACAAGATCGTGATCATGGCCGATGCCGACGTCGACGGGGCGCACATTGCCACGTTGATTATGACATTATTCTTCCGTTACATGAGATCGGTGATTGAAAACGGTTATCTGTATATCGCAACTCCGCCTCTTTACTCCGTGAAGAAAGGAAAGGAGCAACGCTATTGCTGGACGGAAGAACAGCGTTTGCAATTGATTCAGGAAATGGGAGCGGGTAAAGAGAGCAGTTTGCATATCCAGCGTTACAAAGGTCTTGGTGAAATGACAGCAGAACAGTTGTGGGACACGACGATGTCTCCTGATGGCAGAACGTTGCGTCAGGTGACGATCGAGAATGCTGCCGAGGCAGACCGTATTTTCTCCATGCTTATGGGTGACGATGTTCCGCCTCGTAGACAGTTTATCGAGCAGAATGCTACATATGCTAACATTGATGCTTAAGCATCAATGTTGTTCCAAATTGCAGGTTAATGGGGTACAGGTTTGTGCGATTAATCTGCAATTTGTTTTATGAAAGGGATAACTTGCAACCTGTAACTTTTTTAATCTATGAAAATTTGTGTGTTTTGTGCATCATCGGAGAGTGTTGATAACGTGTATTTTGAGGCTGCGGCTGATTTGGGGAAAGAGATCGTGATGCGAGGATGGGAGTTGCTATACGGCGGAACAAATTGCGGGTTAATGCGTGAGGTGTCGGATGCCGTGAAGAACAGTGGAGGTAAGGTGACCGGAATCATTCCACAATGCATCGTGGACCGGGGTGTCTCGGCGGAGGGTATTTCTGAATTAATCGTGACTCCCGATATGAAAGAACGAAAGAGCATGATGCGTGAAAAAGCGGATGCTTTTATCGCTTTACCTGGAGGATGGGGAACGCTGGAGGAAATCACGGAAGTGATTACCTTGAAACAGCTTGGAATACATAATAAACCAATTATTTTTCTTAATACGAATGATTTTTACGAGTATTTTTTCCTTTTTATCAGTAATATTCGTAAGGAAGGATTCGTGTCAAAGGCTTATGACGGGCTGTATACTGTTGTAAATACGGTGGAAGAGGCGATGGAGTATATTAAGAATTATCAGGCTAAAGATTTTTCAAGTAAATATTAAAAAAAACTTGTTTTTTTAATATTTATATTCTATATTTACAAAGCTAATATAGCGTATGAGTTGACTATTGTAGTGATACAAAAGTTTGGTTAGTTTAGTTTAGAATGTAAAGGGTGGCTTTTGTCACCCTTTATTTATTGGGATAAAATAGGTGATCTGTTAATAA
>OGUK01002027.1_pt1 | contig 11738 bp, 9 predicted proteins | sample 1553151 | NCBI WGS metagenome assembly OGUK01 (sample SAMEA2580208, study PRJEB22360) | human gut metagenome | biome: human gut; feature: human-associated habitat; material: faeces | place: Denmark | collected 2008/2010
ACGGCGGCTTCGATGAGCGTAACGGCTGTTTCAGAGCCGGAATTTACGTTCGACATGGTAGAGAGCGAGGTCATCTTACTAACGTAGATAAGCTTTGCCTGCTCGCCTTTGTTCACGCTTTCAGTAAAGCCCTCGGGCACTACTATGAAGCTTTTCAGCCCCAGTCGGTTTATCTCTTTAGCGTAATCGTCGCTTTCGAGTTTGATTATTTTTACATCATTTTTCATATCGGCGGTAGGCGTTTTTAGGAACTTTATCACCGAGCGCGAAAAGTCGGTATCGTCAAGGTCGCAGATGGTTATTTTCGAGCTTTCCTCCTGCGCCTCGTCCATAGCGCCGTTTACCATGCCGCTCAATCCTACCATGACTATCAGCACGAACACGAGCATTATGATGGTTTGCGGCGAGAGCATTTCGCGCAGCTCTTTTTTAAACAAACTTGCGAATTTCATCGGCTGCTCACCACCCTTTCAAATACTTCCTCAAGGTTTTCCGCACCGTATTTTTCAAGCAGCTCGGCTGGCGTGCCGACCTCGAGCAGGTTGCCTTTTGCGATAATTCCGACCCTATCGGAAACGTACTCTATCTCGAGCATATTGTGCGAGGAGAGCAGAAAGCTCATGCCCTGCTCCGCCAGCGAGCGTATCATGCGGCGAATATCGAGCGCGTTTATGATGTCAAGACCCGAAGTCGGCTCATCGAGAATAATAATCTCCGGATTTTTAATAAGTACATCAGCCAATCCCAACCGCTGTCTCATACCACGAGAGTATTTCCCTGTCTTTTTGGCTAACTGATCTTCAAGGCCTACCCGCTTCATCAGTTCCATAGCCTTGGTTTTTGCCTCTTTATCAGAAATACCATTTAATCGCGCTGTATAGATCAAATTCTCCGGTCCTGTCATATCATCATAGAATCCTACATCTTCTGGCAAATACCCAATTTTCCTTTTTACTTCAATGGGGTGTGTAGTAGAATTGATTCCACAAATTTCAACTGTTCCCGAAGTAGGCTCTGTCAATCCCAACATCATTAAGATAGTAGTTGATTTTCCAGCACCATTCGGTCCCAGTAATCCGAAGATTTCTCCTTTCCGGATATTCAGGCGAATATGATCTACAGCAGTGAAATTACCGTATTGTTTGGTCAAATCGGTAAGTACGATCACTTGTTCGCCCATAATTTACCTCCTTCCATATTTACGGAACAGATAGTAAACCACGCCGATGGTGGCAATAATGATAAGAACGCCTACCCATCCCCATATCATCGGAGTTTTTACTGCAACTCTGAACTGCGCATCTGCATTTGCTTCAGGAGTTTTTGCCATGATGGTAGTCACATAGTCGCCTGGCAATGCTTTTTTAGAAGCTTTCAAAGTAGCCATAACCGTTGATGTCTCTCCGGCTTTTAGTGCATCGATTTTTGAAGGTTCGAAAGTTACTTCCCAGTCAGCAGGTTTATTAGCAGACAGCTGAATATCTTTCAGTAATGAAGAACCTGTATTTCTGACTTCCAGTTCTATTTTCTTTATATCACCTGCTGTGACATCTGTACTCAATAACCCACGGGGAGTAGTCAGTTCCATTTGATAAGAGCCGGTAACAACCACTTCCAGTTCCAATTCGGCAGAAGTGGTACCTGTAGCGGCGCGTACCGGAATTTTGTAACTGCCGGCTTCTACATTGGCAGGAGGAGTAATATCTATACTTACATTTTGGGTACTGTTGGCTTCCACTTGTGCAGAAGTGGCTTGCTTATAGTTAGGTTTAAAAACTACATTCCAACCTCTGGGTGCATTAGCCATCAAAGCATATAGCTGCTGGTCGGCAGTCTGATTCTTTAAAGTGGCGCTGAAAGTGAAGGTTGATTTGGAATTTCCCTGCATGTTGGGTTGGTCGGTAGTAAATTCAGTCTGGTATGTTCCTTTTTGAGCAACCACCACATCCAATGGAAGTTTGGCGTTTCCGGCATATACCACAAAGTGATAATTACCTTTATTCACTTTTAATGGGACTTCGACTTTTAAATTGAAAGTCTTTTTCTCTTTGGGAAGTACCGATAGTTGGCTAAGGCTCCAGCCACCGGATTTCATTTCGTGTTTCCAACTGGCGGACAATCCGCTGACAGAAAGATTCGCATTCGTCAACTGGTCTGTGTTGTTGATAAGATCGATACTGTAGTCAATTGACGCTCCGGGAGATACGGAGATTTTTGTGTAAGGTGTGTACAGAATCACGCTCTTAGGTATTGAATCATTGGCGTGCGTGTAACTCATAGGGATCATCCCCAATAGAATAGCTAATAATAAAAAATAATTTGTTCTCATAGTCATACAAAAGTTCTTATGGTTGTTTAATATGAATATTGTCAAATTTGTGTGTGCAAAAATAAACGATGTATCTATTAGTAGTTTTAAAAGAATCCTAAAGAATCTAATTTCAGGAAGAAATTATAGTGACACTATCCCTATAGGATGGTGACGGTATCCTTTATGTATAGTGACGCTATGTTAACCGGATAGCGTCACTATATTTTTTCGATTTTTTTTCGGAAATTCTCAAAATTCCCAAATCTTTTCAGATTCTCCTCTCATCTTTGCATTATCAAATTAATAATAATAGTAAAAACCAATATTAAAAAACAACGATTATGAAAAAGTTAGTATTCTTATTAGTGTGTCTTTTCACTTTGCAAACAGTAGCTCGTGCAGATGACGACAAACCAATCCAGGTAACTCAAATGCCACAACCGGCACAGCAGTTTATCAAACAGCATTTTGCCGACAGCAAAGTAGCATTAGCCAAAATGGAAAGTGATTTCTTCTATAAAAGTTATGAAGTGATTTTCACGAATGGCGATAAAGTAGAGTTTGACAACAAAGGCAACTGGGAAGAAGTGAACTGCAAATATAGTTCTGTACCTACAGCAATTATTCCGGCAGCTATTCAGAAATACGTAACGACCAATTACCCTGATGCTAAAATTCTAAAAATTGAGAGAGATAAGAAAGATTATGAAGTAAAACTGTCCAACCGTACGGAACTGAAGTTTGACCTGAAATTTAATTTGATTGATATTGATTTCTAAACCTATTTAAATTGAACAAAGATGAAACTAAAGATTTATACACTTTTACTGGCACTAAGCGTCACATGGAGTCTGCAAAGTTGTGACAACGATGACGATGGTTCAATAGCTGTTCCTGCCGAACTTCAAAGTGCATTTTCATCCAAATTCCCTAATGCTGCAAATGTGAAGTGGGAAACTAAGTCTGGATATTATGTAGCAGATTTCTATGACGGATATGAAGCATCTGCATGGTTCACCCAAGATGGTAAATGGCAAATGACAGAAACGGACATTCCTTACAATGCATTACCACAAGCAGTAAAAATGTCTTTTGAGAACAGCGAATATGCCTCATGGAAGCGGGATGATATAGACAAACTGGAACGGACAGGCGTTGAAACTGTTTTCGTAATTGAAGTCGAAAAGCAGAATCAGGAGGTCGATTTGTATTATTCTGCTGATGGAACTCTGATTAAAAGCATTGTAGACACTGATGATGATAACAGCGAACATCTTCCTGTACAATTGACTGAAGCTATGAAAAACTTCATCAATGAAAAGTATCCGAATGCAAGAATCATGGAAGTAGACGTTGAAGATAATAGAAATGATTGGGATTTTGGATATACAGAGGTAGATATCATTCATAATGGAATCCCAAAAGATGTATTGTTCAACCAGACTGGAAATTGGTATTCTACTTCATGGGAAGTACGTCAGGATGAATTGCCTGAAGCGGTAAACAGTACTCTCAATAATCAATATAGAGAATATCGTTTTGACGAAGCGGAGTATATTGAAAAAGCAGATGGTACCATATATTATCGAATTGAACTTGAGAAGGGGAATGTAGATAAAGTAGTAAACATAGGCGAGAACGGTACTGTCCTTTCATAGGTCAAAGTGCATAATTCTGAAACATAATTCTCACAAACAACAAACGATGACATAATTCCTGGTGGATATGTCATCGTTTATTATTTTTTACTGCTCCTGTACACGTTTTCTTTTCACTGCCGATTTAGCAGTTTTATCAGTGATACTGTCCGTTTGTTGCGGTTTCACCTTTTCAGCTTCTTCCCGTTTCCGCTTATTGCGTAACCGCCATTTATTCCAGAAATATAGATCACTCCATTTATTGAAATCCTTTTTATACATGATACCTACACCTTGTGTAGTCAAGTTTGTTTTTGTGTAATAACGGTCATTTGTCTCATTATAAGCCTTCAAACGAATATCTCCCGAACGGGTAATCAGCCATTCTGCTTCAAAGTCTCCTACAAAGTTAGTATTAGCCATCGGATTATCCCGATAACCGAAGTTTCCATTTATCAATAAACGGTTATTCAATAATTGTCCCGACAAAATACCTTCTACTTCCATATCTGTCCAACCCTTATCACCCGTACTCAAATTCGTACCGATATTCCAGTTATTCGTTTCAAAGACTTGTGAAAGTGCATTATTCAACTGGCCGGAGAGAGTAGATGAGAGCACCGATGACATCACATTCGAATTCTGATTATTATTACGGGCATCTTCCGTATAGAACTTGCCAATACCCAACAAATAAAGAATCTGCATATTCATTTGCTCTTCCGTACTGATATAATTACGCACCAATGTTTGTATTTCATCTCTTTCATTCGGAAGTTCTATACCCAGTTTGATAGTCGGTCGTACCAGCATACCACTTAGATTCATGATACAATTTACACGTACATTGGGTTGTTGAATAATAGCCGAAGCATCCGGTATCAAGTCATTCAAAGAAGCGGAATTCACTGTATATGAAGCTTGTATATCCATGTTAGCATCCAAAGGTGCACCATTGAACGTTATTGTACTTCCATCCTTGATAATAAAGTCTTTACGGATCACCTCCTGCAAACTAAATTTATATACTCCTTGATTGATCCGGTAATTACCAAACATTTTCACATCGCCCTTATTATAAAATTCCGTCCGGATATTTCCCGTACCTTTTCCGCTGATATAATCTCCGGCAATAGGGTCCATAATGATTCGCATGGTGGCATCGGGAGTTGCATCCACGAGAATATTCAAACGGATATCTGTTTTCTGCTCTTCCTCCTCCTGACGTTTTTGCTGTATTTGTTCGTAATATGAGATTACTTGAACAGAATCCTGGATAGTACGACGAGGTGTTTTATCCACGAATTTGATAAACTGATTGCTAGTAGCCGATGCTACACTACCATTAATATAGGTAAAGGTAGTATTTCGATTTGTAGTCATGCCCACATTTACATCGAGCCCCTGTATGGCGTTTCCAGAGAGCAATACATTCCCGGTACCATATACCGTACCATAGAAAGGCATATCTGTCGATTCTTTTGTGTTCATCACAAGCATATTATTTGCCTGTATCTCGAAACGATAGTTTAGGTTCTTAAAATGCTGGAAATGCAAATATCCATTCATTCTCCCCGAATGCCCTTCCATATCAGAGATATGTATATTATTGAATGTCAATCCGGTAGGAGCCAAATGAATAGTATCTTTTACCGCAAAATGTGTGTTTAAAATATCAAAATTCATGGATGCATCTGTCATAACCGCACCATCCAGGTTCAATCCTTTAAATTTTCCATAGAAATGTACTTTTCCTGTTCCCCGCCCTTTAATATCATTGGCAATAGACTTCATATAATGTTCGAGGAATTTCAGATTCAATTCATTTGCTTCAATATTTAAATCAAGTCCGCTCTCGGGTTTTAATGGATAAATAATACCCGTGACACGCGACGGAGAAGGAGATATATCCTGAATGGATGCATCCAACCGGATACCTCTGTTTTCATTATCCCACTCACCATATATATCCAGTTCACCCAAACGACCGTGATTGAGTGAGAAATTCTTTATAAATAAACGGGTATTCATGATAGGCTTTTTAAACACTCCGCTTGCATAAGCCGTTCCTGTTGCATCGCCCTCAAAATTTACATCGTCGGATATACTTGCAATATCAAATACATATCCCATATTTATATCCTTTAGATCAACCTTTACAGTATCTTTAGGATTCTCGGAAAGCCGGCCGTTAATACGTACATACCTATCCTGATGACTAAAATAGAAATTATTCACATCCACTCGTCCGGAATCGACCACCACCTGCGAAGGATGTATCTTCCAGAGAGTATCATTTAAAATAACATCAGTAGGCTTCACATCCACCATCGCTTTCAACAATGACTTTTCTCCACTTGTACGTAGAAATTTGGCAACAGCTGCTAATTTCCCGCTATATGTTGCTGCAGCATTATTTCCCCAATCCAAAGTCGTACTGACATTGTCATCTTTAGCTTGTGCATCCAGAGATAGATTGACTGCTCCTTTCTTTTTCAAATTAGTCAGACGAACCCGTGCATGAATATGATCTGCCGGATTCTCGCACAGAATCATACCTGACTCAATATAGTTGTTCTTATATTGCAGACGGGGAAAATATCCCTCTACACGCAAGCGTTGTAAAGCATCATTAAAATATCCCTTCAACGTAGAATGGGTATACACCGTCAATGGTATATCAAATATCGTAGATAAAATGTCCGTATTATATACATGTATATCAAACAAAAAGTTATTATGGGTTTCAATCGGTTTCTTGGGAGGTAATATCAAAGACGGCACATATTTCCGCATAATATTCAGAATACTGGCAGGCAATGTGTGATATTGGAATTTTCCCTCTATGCTTGCTTTCAGGAATTCGGAAGTCAATCTAAGCTGATTTTCTCCATTTTGTTTGGTTGCCCGGATATTCATATTCTGCATGAAATATGCTTTATCCGGAGCTGCAAACTCCAAACTGTCCACATTGATTTCTCCAATCATCTCATCCACTGATCCACCTGTAAAATTGGCTTTCAGTTTTAAAGAGAACTCTGCATCAGGATATTTGGTCGTAAGATTCAAATCATGTGGGCGTACTTTATTGACTACTGCAAGAAAATTAAAAGTAGGAACTTTGGATGCAACATTTACGTCTCCATTCAGATAAATAGAGCCATTAGGATCATCCAACGCAATCTTTCCATTAAATCCGCCTTGTTTGTATTCTCCGTCCAGTGTGATATTTTCATATCTATATCTGCTATAATCTATCGAAGCAATCAGTCCTTTCAATTCTACGGCAGGCAAGTGGTCAGCAATATGCCGGCCATGTACATCCAGATTGAAAGTAATTTCTCCCAATTCCTCATTATCCAATAATTTACCTAGTTGAAAATCCTCTGTTTTGACAGCTCCGGAATACGCAAATAATCCTTTTGTCTTATCAGAACTCAATTTTAAGTCGGTCTTTACATTTCCAAGACTCGTTTGTAATTGTCCATAAGTAACTAAGTCCGTGAAGTATCCCGAAATTTCTCCCTGGAAACTCACGTTGCCCAAACGTTCGAGAAGAGGAGGAACTCCATTATAATTAGGATTCAAATTACGCACTAAAAAACCGACTCCGCGCGTATTGGCCGAAAGTTCGGAAAGAGTTCCATATACATACGCATCTTGTGGATGCGATAAGTCCTGAAGCGATACATCTCCTCGCAGACGGAACTGACGGTCATCGGTTGTAATCTCCAGATGCGAACAAGTCAACTGATCCACAGTTCCCTTCACCTCCATATCCAACGTCACCGGTTCCTTGAAATGCGAGAGGATAGGGACAAAAGGAGAAATATCTTTTAAAGTAACTTGCGATGGCAAAGTACGGAAAGAGAAATGCACCTGTTCTGTAAAACGGTCAAAAGCTTTCAAACTATCATACTCCAAATGAATGGTATCGAGCTTGAGAGAGGTTTCGGGCAATTCTATTGTAAAATTATCAATGTTTGTCTGCTTGTTATTGGCAACCAGTTTCAAACTCATTTTTTTCAAAGAGAAGCCGGATGCTTTTTCATCAAGGCTCAATCGCTTGATCCCTAAATTCAAAGAGTCCTTACTTAATGCCTTCAGCGATATATTAGCGATGATATTTTGAAGCTGAATATGCTTAGCATTAAATTTCCCCGGTGTTTCTTCTTCCGACAACACATGATAAGACATCCTTCCACGACGAATCAGGATGGAATTAATACGCAAATCAAGGGAGTTTTCTTTCTTCACGGTATCTTTGGAAGCAAAAGCATCCAAAACAAACTTAAAATTAGGAGGGGAATCCGGAGTCTCTTTCCGGAGATTGATATTAAATCCGAAAAGCTGGACACTGCTAATGGATATCTTTCCTTTAAAAAAGGGCATAATATCGAACTTGGCAGACAAGCGTGTGACTTTGAGCATTTCCTGACCACTCTGATCGTCAAGCAATACATCATCAATAATAATACGGTTCAATAGACCGATATTAATTCTACCAATCATTACCTTTGTATTTAAAACTTCGGAAAGTTCTTCAGCTACAAATACACTCATTGCTTGCTGAATGTTTGGTATATTCAGCAAAACAATAGTCCCGATATATACTCCCAGTACAATACCTACTACCCAGCGTACAGTCTTTTTCAGCGTTCTGATATGCGATAACTTTTATTTTGCGAACAAAAATATAAAATAGTTCGTTACGAATCGTAGTTTTATGATTACTTTTGCACCGTTTAATAGTTTAAATACTTATGAGTGCAATAATTTTAGGAATTGAATCCTCCTGTGACGATACGTCGGCAGCCGTAATCAAGGATGGTTATTTGCTGTCAAATGTGGTATCAAGTCAAGCCGTACATGAAGCATACGGTGGAGTAGTACCCGAGTTGGCTTCACGGGCACACCAACAAAACATCGTACCGGTAGTACATGAAGCATTAAAACGTGCCGGCGTCACCAAAGAAGAGTTGAGCGCGGTAGCTTTCACTCGCGGACCGGGATTGATGGGGTCTTTGCTTGTTGGAGTCTCCTTTGCAAAAGGATTCGCTCGTTCTTTAAACATCCCAATGATTGATGTTAATCATTTGACCGGACATGTTTTAGCTCATTTTATTAAAGCGGAAGGAGAAGAAGAGAGACAACCTGTTTACCCATTTCTCTGTTTGCTGGTATCCGGAGGAAATTCACAAATCATACTGGTCAAAGCCTATAATGATATGGAGATTCTTGGACAGACTATTGACGATGCCGCAGGTGAAGCTATTGATAAATGCTCTAAAGTGATGGGACTTGGTTATCCCGGCGGACCGATCATTGATAAACTGGCTCGTCAGGGAAATCCGAAAGCTTTTACATTCAGCAAACCGCATATTCCTGGTTTAGATTACAGCTTCAGCGGATTGAAAACTTCCTTTTTATATTCATTACGCGACTGGTTAAAGGAAGATCCTGATTTCATAGAACACCATAAAGTAGATCTTGCAGCATCATTGGAGGCTACTGTAGTGGATATTCTGATGGATAAATTACGAAAAGCCGCCAAAGAATATAAGATTAATGAAATAGCTGTGGCCGGAGGAGTTTCTGCAAATAATGGATTGCGTAATGCTTTCCGGGAACATGCCGAGAAATATGGCTGGAACATTTTTATCCCTAAATTCAGTTATACGACTGATAATGCAGCCATGATCGCCATTACCGGATATTTCAAATATCTGGATAAGGACTTTTGTTCTATTGATCTTCCGGCTTATTCTCGTGTGACGTTATAATTGGGTATACCTTATTATATATAATAGGATAAAAACTAAGAAGTATGTTTGCCGAAATAATAACCATTGGCGACGAACTGTTGATAGGACAGGTTGTCGACACTAATTCAGCCTGGATGGGGCAGGAATTAAATAAAATAGGCATTGAGGTTCTTCGTATTGTTTCAATCCGTGACCGGGAAAAGGAAATCTTGGAAGCGATTGATAATGCGATGGAAAGGGTGAATATTGTTTTAGTAACCGGAGGACTCGGACCTACCAAAGACGATATCACCAAACAAACTTTATGCAAATACTTTCATACAGAACTGGTTTTCAGTGAAGAAGTATTCGAAAATGTAAAACGGGTACTGGCAGGGAAAATACCAATGAATGCACTCAACAAAAGCCAGGCAATGGTTCCGAAAGATTGTACAGTGATAAATAATCCTGTAGGAAGTGCTTCTGTCAGCTGGTTCGAAAGAGATGGAAAGGTACTTGTTTCCATGCCGGGCGTTCCGCAAGAGATGACTGCCGTAATGACAGAAAGTGTATTACCTAAGCTGCACGAGAGGTTTCAAACGGATGTGATTATGCATCAAACATTTCTTGTACAACACTATCCGGAATCCGTATTGGCAGAAAAACTGGAACCGTGGGAGAGTGCTCTGCCAGAATGTATCAAATTGGCATATTTGCCTAAGCTGGGGATTATTCGTCTTAGACTGACAGGACGCGGACAAAACAGGGAAGAAGTAAAAGTTCTTCTTGAACGTGAAAAGGTAAAATTAGAGAAAATACTTGGTGAAGACATTTTCGGTGAAGAAGATACGCCATTGGAAGTTATAGTCGGTGAACTTTTAAAAAAGAAGAAATTGACCGTTTCCACCGCAGAAAGTTGTACCGGAGGCAGTATTGCCGCACGTTTGACCTCCATTGCCGGTAGTTCTGAATATTTTAACGGAAGCGTAGTAGCCTATTCTAATGAAGTAAAAATGGGACTTTTACACGTTTCCTCCGAAACATTGGAGCAACATGGGGCTGTCAGCGAAGAAACTGTGATTGAAATGGTAAAAGGTGCGATGAAAACACTAAAAACCGATTGCGCCGTTGCTACTTCAGGGATAGCAGGTCCTGGAGGGGGTACTCCCGAGAAGCCGGTGGGAACTGTTTGGATAGCCGCTGGTTATAAAAACGAAATTCGTACTTACAAACAGGAAACGAACCGCGGAAGAAGCATGAATATCGAAAGAGCAGGCAATAATGCACTATTAATGCTTCGTGATTTACTCAAATAAAGAAAAATAGGTGCCTGGAAGTGAATTATTTTAGGAAATTCTTGTTTTATACGGATAAAAGTGCTTACTTTGCGTCCTGTTTGAAAGAAGTATAGATATAAAACTATAAAAATAAGATAGAAATGTCGAAGATTTGTCAAATTACCGGAAAGAAAGCCATGATTGGCAACAATGTTTCACACTCAAAGAGAAGAACTAAAAGAACCTTTGATTTGAACTTGTTTAACAAAAAGTTCTATTATGTAGAACAAGATTGTTGGATCAGCCTTAGCATTTGTGCTAACGGGTTGCGTATTATCAACAAAAAAGGACTGGATGCTGCGCTGACTGAAGCTGTGGCTAAAGGTTATTGTGATTGGAAAAGCATTAAAGTAATCGGCTAAACGTAGAGGAGAAAACTTACAATGGCAAAGAAAGCAAAAGGTAACAGAGTACAAGTGATTCTGGAATGTACAGAACACAAAGACAGTGGAATGCCGGGAACATCTCGTTATATCACAACTAAGAACAGAAAGAATACTACAGAAAGACTTGAGTTGAAAAAATACAACCCGATTCTGAAGAGAGTAACAGTACACAAGGAAATTAAATAATAAAGTAGTATAACCCATGGCAAAGAAAACAGTAGCAAGTTTGCACGAAGGTTCTAAAGAAGGTCGTGCTTATACCAAGGTTATCAAAATGGTAAAATCTCCGAAAACTGGAGCATACGTTTTTGATGAACAAATGG
>OGUK01002028.1_pt1 | contig 11737 bp, 10 predicted proteins | sample 1553151 | NCBI WGS metagenome assembly OGUK01 (sample SAMEA2580208, study PRJEB22360) | human gut metagenome | biome: human gut; feature: human-associated habitat; material: faeces | place: Denmark | collected 2008/2010
GATTCCCCGCGGGCCGCCCCGCCGTGTGCGGGGGGGGGGCGCCAGCCGTTTCCGGGGTTTCCTCCACCGGTTCCGCTACCGGGATGTCGTCCTTGGGCGGGTCAATGATGGCCTTGATGTCCTTCTTCTCCGTCTCAAAGAATTCCTTCACGATGGGGGCGGCGGCGGCGCCCCCGCCCAGCCGTTCGTGGGCGCGGCCTTCATACAGAACCACATAGGCGAAGCGGGGATTGTCACAGGGCATAAAGCCGGCGAACCACGCCAGGCGCTTGTCTTCCCGTTCCGGTCCCCACTGGGCCGTGCCGGATTTGCCGGCGATGCTGGAATAGGACAGGCGGGCGCGGCCGCCCGTGCCGCCTTCAATCACCTCCCTCATGCCCTTGCGCACGCTGGACAGGGCACGTTCATAGGCCGGCAGGGGGCGCTGGACCTCCTGCGGCTTGGGAGCGTAAATGACATTGGCGTTGCCGTCCTGAATCTGCTTGATGAGCTGGAGCCTGGGCAGGTAGCCGTTCGCCACGCCGGACATCATGTGCGCCACCTGGAGAGGCGTGACCAGCAGCGTTCCCTGGCCGATGGAAAGGTTGGCGGCGTCTCCGGACATGAAATCCCGCTTGTAGTTGCGGATCATGTAGTCGCTGGTGGGCACCAGGCCGGGATCGTCCGGAATGGGCAGCCCGGTGCGCTCGCCAAGTCCGAAGGCGCGGGCCGTATCCATCAGGGCTTCCGCTCCCAGCTTGAGCCCCATCTGGTACATGAACGGGTTGTTGGACATCGCCAGGGCGCGGATGCAGTTGATGTCCCCCAGGGGCGTCTTGCTCCAGTTGTTGAAAACGTGGTTGCCGATCGTGATGGATGCCGGGCAGTAGATCTGCGTATTTTCCGTGATCTTGTTGTTTTTCAGGGCGCTGGCCACCGTCAGCACCTTGAAGGTGGAGGCGGGGGGGTAGCGCCCCTGGAAGGCGCGCGCGCCCAGCGGTCCGGCGGGGTCGTTGCGCAGGGCATCGTAATCCTTCTGGGATATGTTCGGAATGAACATGTTCGGGTCATAGGACGGCGTGGAGGCCATTACCAGCACTTCACCCGTTACGCAGTCCAGCACCACCATGGCGCCGCGCCTCTTGCCGCGGGAAAGGATGCGTTCCGCATCCCGCTGCCATTTCAGGTTCAGGGTGGTGACGATGGCGCCGCCGGGCTTGGGGCGTATCTGAAGTTCATCCAGAATCTTGTTGCCGTCCTCGTCAAACATCAGGCGCCATACGCCGGGCGTCCCGGTCAGGTCCTTGTTGAATTCCTTTTCCAGTCCCGCGCGGCCTTCCACCTGTTCCCACAGCGGGTCCATATGGTTGATGGGGCCGGTAGGCAGTTTTCCCTTGGAACCCACATAGCCGATGATATGTCCGGCGATTTCCTTTTCCGGATAGGAACGGATGTAGATGGGCAGCAACTGGAGGCCGCGCACCCCCTTCACCTTGTCCTTCAGTTTTTCCGCTTCCTCCGCGCGGATGACGTTGGTGAGGGGAAGAGGCAGCCAGCGGCGGTGCTCATAGTGCTTCCAGAGCTGGTCATCGGAAAAGGACCACGCCTTTCCGGCAATTTTCTTGGCCTGTTCCAGGCAGTTGCGCCCGAAGTCCACCACGCGGGAACGATCGGGATTTTCAAAAATTTCAAAACGCAGGGCCAGTTGGTAGGCCACGGAGGTCACGGCCAGAGGCTCTCCGTTGCGGTCCAGAATGGGGCCGCGCGGAGCCGGAATCAGCAGGGCCATGGTTCTGGCGGAAGGCCGCGTGCTGGTGTGCGCTTCCCGCGCCGCATCCATCCTTCCCCCCTTGAGGGAGGGAATCAGGGACAGGGAATCCAGGCCGTTCTGCTCCTTCTCCGTTTCCTTGGGCATTTCCGGGGCGTCAGCCACGCCTTCCCGTTCACCGGACGCCGTGCCGGATTCCCTCTTCTTATCCCCCAGGTCAACCGTTTCCACGGCGTCATCCTCTCCGCGCTGCTGCGCCGCAGCCTGGCGCACGGGCGTTCCCCCGCGGGAAGACGAATGGCGTGACGAGGACTGGCCCCAGGCCGTATCCGCCGTCCAGGCGGCCAACCCGGCCAGCAATACCAGGGAACGTATCAGAACCTTCATTTTCATCAGCTTGCAGGAGTGTGACAGATGCACCGTAAGGAATCAACGATTATTCACGCTCGCGCTTATTCCTGAACTACTACGGTTGTTCCCATGCCGCATTTGTCAAACAAAATGCGGCATGCCTCCACAGGCACCCGGATGCACCCGTGGGAATTGGCGTCCCGGAACACCGTGCCCACATGCAGCCCTATCCCGCCATGAATGCGCATCCACAGCGGCATCTTGGCGCCGATGAATTTGCCGCCGGACGGCACGCGGGAAGAAGAGGTGGCGTCCGAATTCACGCACAGGCCGCTTGCATCAAACACGCTGCCATAGGACCGGGAGCGGTAGTCCGCATCCTTCTGAATGATGGAGAATTTGCCGCGGGGCGTCTCATGGGTGGATCTGCCGGTGCACACGGGAAAGTTCATGGCCGGCTGGCCGTTGACCCACAGCACGCCGCGCTGGTCCTTCAAATGAATCACGATTTTGCTGTTCCGCGTCTGCGCCTGCCGGATGCGCTCGTCATGGTACCAGATGTCGCGCGTGAAGCGGTACTGGGGGTCCGCTACAAAAGCGTCATAGGAAGAAGAGTACCTGCCGTCCTTCATCAACGGCTTGCCATGCGGAGTCTTGGGCGTGGAGGAACAGGCAGCCAGCAGCAGTGAGACACACAGGAAAAGGAGAAAGGCGAGAGGGGAGCGCGGCATGCGGCCTGCTTTACCCTCTTCCCCCGTGGAAATCAAGCACGATTCCCCTCTGTTCCGGCATGTTTGGAGGAATCCTGATAAAGACGCCCTTTTCCGTCCGTACCTGTTCCCGTTCTTCCTCCCCGCCGCCATGACCGCCTCCTCTTCCGTTCCCGCCCGTTCCCCCCGGCTGCACTCCCTGGATGCCCTGCGCGGGCTGGACATGCTCATCATCCTGGGGCTGGACGCCCTGGTCCTGCTCCTGGCCTCCAGAAATCCGGAAAACGCCTTCCTCCGGGAAGCCGCGCGCCAGATGTCGCATGCCCATTGGGCAGGATTGCACCTGTATGACCTGGTGTTCCCCGTCTTCGTGTTCATCTCTGGCGTTTCCATGTTCTTCTCCCTGGCGAAATACACCGGCGGAAACTCCTCTGCGGCCCCCGGGCTTCTCCACCTTTGGAAACGGGCCTTCGTTCTGGCCTTCCTGGGCCTCCTGGTCAACGGAACGCTTACCTGGACGGAGGATATGCGTTATGCCTCCGTTCTGGGCCTGATCGGCTTTTCCTGCGCCATCGCAGGCACGTGCATCCTGCTGTGCCGCCGCACGGGAGCGATTGCCGCTGCGGCGGGAGGCCTTCTGGGCCTCATCGCCCTGCTTCAATTCACCTGCGGCAGCTTCACGCCGGACGGCTCCGTCAACTCCTGGGTGGACATGCACTGGCTTCCCGGCCGTCTGCACGGAGGCGTCTTTGATCCGGAAGGCCCCCTCTGCATCGCCTCCGCTTCCGCCCTGTGCATGGGCGGATGGCTGGCGGGAAAATTTTTGAAGGAAAGTCGCCTGCCTTCCGTCCGCCTCTGCATGGCGATGATGGGAGCGGGAATCCTCCTCTTTTCCGCCGCCCGAATGCTGGACGGCGCCTATCCCATCATTAAAAGCATGTGGACCGGCACCTTCGTTCTGGCCGCTGCCGGAATCTCCCTGATGCTCCTGTCCCTGTTCCATCTGGCCGTCGACGCATGGAACGGCGGAAAATGGGCCAAATGGGCCTTTCCCCTCCGCGTCATCGGCGTCAACGCCCTGGCCGCCTACCTCATCCACGCCCTGCTCAACGTGCATGAACTCAACCAGCGCATCTTCAGCGGCGCGGCGGACTTCTTCCCGCCTTTCCAGCCCGTATTGCTCGCCGTTTCCCTTCTCCTGCTGCAATGGCTGGTTCTGCTCTTTTTTTACAGGCGCCGCATATCCTTCGCCAAAAGCCCGGCCAAGTGACGGCGTGGATGAAATTCCCGGCCATGAGGCCGGCTCTCTCCGGAAAACACCCCGTCATGAATATTCCCATCCGGAGAGAACCGGACAGCCGCTAAAAACGGTGGCCATGACCGGATAAACAAAAACGCCCCTCCCGTGCAGGAGAGGCGCTTCCGAAAACCAGTCCGGACAACAATGCCCGGCTCAACGCATCCGGCGGCGGCGCAGCAGGGCCAGCAGAAGACCGGCGGCGGAAAGGCCTGCCGCAGCAGGTTCCGGAACTGGAGCCGCTCCGGTGATGTAATGAATCTTCACGTTGGCCCAGGCTCCCCCATTGGTGGTGATCCAATACTTGCCCACATTTTCTTCCGTAGCTTCCAGCGGACCGTCCGCACGGGTCAGGATATTCCCGTCAGCGTCCCTGACCACGTAGTCAACCGTATCAAACCCGGAGCCTCCCGAGGAAGAGGAACTGTTCTGCCCCAGCAGTTCACGCACCGCAGTCCCGACGGTTCCGGTGGTCGTGTACGGATCAATGGCGGCCTGGATGGTTCCCCCGCTCGCATTGATCCAGAGGCTGGTCGTCGCAAGACGTCCGTTTAATCCGAAATCCCAAACATACCCCGTGGACAGCCCGCCTCCCAGCGCTCCTGAATTGATGCTGGAATCAATAGTCAAGTTGCCCCAGAGCTGCGTATTGCCTGAGTTCAGGGAAAAAGATTTGTCCATGTCCACGTTCCCTAAAACCAAGGCCCCTCCCGTATTGTTGCTGAGAGTACCCGTGCCTTTCAGAACAAACTGGTCGACATTCCTGTAATTCAGGCTCCCCGCGCCGGCGGTGGAGATGGAGGCGTCACTGTTGATGATGATGCTGTTTCCCGCGCCGAGAGTAGTAGGAGGCACGCCGGCCTCCGTCCAGTTGTCCGCGTCCGTCCAGGAGGATCCGTCCCCGTTTCCCGTCCACTGATAGGTGGCCGCTGCGCCCAGGCCGGACAAGGCAACCAGGACGCAGGAAGCAGTGAATAAGGTTTTCTTCATAAAATCAAAAGTTAAATATGGATATGAATGGATCCGCACCTATCGCCGGACTGCTGCACAAATCCGCTCCCGGGAGCGTTCTGCGGTCAGAAGCCAAGACTTGGAACCCTGGTTTTTCTAATATCGGATTGCTAATCCGTTACGGAATAGTTCCAATGCCGCATGGTGCGCCGCAAGCCCCTCGGCATCCGGACGCCAACCTGTGCAGCAATGATTTCTCTTTCCTGAAATTCAGTATATTCCGACGGAATATATGTATTTCCACACCCGCAAAGGCTCGCGGCTCTCAACGTACCGACAACGCAACGGAGGAAGCCTTTTCTCCGGAGAAACAGACTCCCATTATAAAACGACCGGGCAACATAAGCACCTTTCCCTTAAAATCAGAGCTTGACGCCGGATTAGCAATCCGTTTTCCACATGGAAAAAGAAGCAAAATAAGGCGGAAACATCATTTTTTGCTCGTCTCCGGCAAATGCTTTGCCATCATGGCGCAACGGCTTTTTTTCCGAAAAGCAGGGAAGCGACCCTCCCTGCCCTCCTGCTAGTCCATCTGCCACCTTCCTTAACCTAATGATGATTCCCATGAAAGCATTCACGTTCCCGGCTCTTGTCCTGGCGGCCCTGAGCATCTGGACTGCCGCCGCCCAAACCCGGATATCCACCATTCCCCCGCTGCCGGGAAAAAACGCACGTTCCCTTCAGGTACCTCCCTACCAGTCCTTCTGCTGGTTCGCGGCGGACCGCGGCCGCTGGCCCGGAGACGGCAACCGGGTGCTGCCCTGGTTCGGCCGGACGGCTCCCGGCAACCTGCTGGACAGCAAGCCGAACCCCAGCACCGCCAAACCGGGGGACCACGCCATGTTTGCGCTGTTCCACCTCAAGGACGGCAATTTCATGGCCGTGCTGCCCGTCGCCACCCCTGACTCCCTCACGTGGCTGAAGCTTGACGGAGACGGCAAATTCCTTGTGGAATCCGGCACGCTGGGAACTTCCACCGCCAAACCGCAGCCCGTCCTGGCCGTCACCGCCGTGGACAAGGATATTTACCGCGCCTGCTCCGCCGCCTGGAACAAAGCCCTTTCCCTCCCCTTCATCAAGGGCAGAACCTTTCCCCGGGAAAAGAAGGTTTATCCGGAACCCTTCAAGTACCTCGGATGGTGCAGTTGGGAGCAGTATAAAAAGAACATCTCCTCCAAGCTGCTTGAAGAAACGGCCAGCCAACTGGAGGCCTCCCCCATCCCCGTCCGGTGGATGCTGGTGGACGACGGGTTCCAGACCCAGGAAGGGCTTAAGTTGATCAGCTTCCAGACCCGCCAGGACAAATTCCCGCAGGGCTGGCAGCCCCTGATGAAGCACAAAAGCTCCAAGTTGAAATGGATGGGCCTGTGGAACTGCTATTACGGCCTCTGGAACGGCATCCACCCCAAGCACCGGCTGGACGCCCAGACGGCCCCCGCGGGCTGGTCAGCACTACCAAGGGGAAAATCCTCCCCGGTGACGGCCCCGGAGGAGCCGGGGCGTTTTACAACCCTTTTCTCCAATCCGTCAAGGACGCCGGGTTCGACTTCGTGAAGATCGACGTGCAGGCGGAATACCTGAAGCATGCGGACGGCCTGGACAACCCGGTCCGCCACAACACCAAGTGTTCGGAAGCCTTGGAACAGGCATGCCGGAAGACGGGCCTCAGCCTGATGAATTGCATGGCGCAGGGCACCGTCAACATCCAGAATACCCGCTACAGCGCTATCACCCGGTGCAGCATTGACTACAAGCTGGGGGATGAAGCCATGGGCAAGTCCCACATCCTCCAGTCCTACGCCAATACGCTCTGGCTGGGGCAGACCGCGTGGCCGGACCATGACATGTTCCATTCCACGGACCCCACCAGCGCGCGCCTCATGGCCGTTTCCAAGGCCGTATCCGGGGGCCCCGTCTACCTTTCAGACCCGGCTGACAAGCTCAATCCGGAAAACATCATGCCCCTGGTCTGGTCCGACGGCCTTCTGCTGCGGCCGCTGGCCCCTGCCGTCCCCCTGCCGGATTCCGTCTTTCTGGATGCGCTGAACGAGAACCGCCTGTACCGGGTGATCGCCCCGCTGCCCGGCCAAAGCGCCGCCGTGGTGCTGTACAACCTCAAACACCCCTCCCCGGCGGAACCGGTGCAGGGGAAAATTTCCCTGGGGGATTATAAAAACGCGGCGGCCCTGCTGAACGGCAACGCGGCGGAAGCCTATGCCTCCATTCCGGCGGAGGGAATCGCCGCCTATTCCGCAGAGGGAGGCCGCGCGCTGACCCCGGCACAGCCGGACCTGGACGTGAAGCTAACGGGCTTCAAGGACCGCCTGTTCATCATGGCGCCCATCGTCCGGGGCTGGGCCGTCATCGGCAGGGGGGACAAATTCCTCTCTCCCTGCGCCCTGGCCGCCGCTCCGGAATACGGGGCGGACAGCCTCCGCTTCCGCGTGAAGGAATCCGGCCCGGTCGTCGTCTGGCGCGGGAAAAGCCCCGTGAAGGCAGGGAACGTTCCCGTCAAGAACCTGGGCAACGGTTTTTATGAATTGCAATTCCCCGTTTCCGACCGCCCGCTGGACGTTACCGTGACAGCCGAATGAGCGCTGCCGTCCCTTCCCAACCCTCTTTCCTTCCCCCCATGCATCTGCTGCGCCCGTTCCTGGCTTTCGCCCTGCTGTTCCCGTTCTGCTGGCACATCCCGTCCTCCGCCGCCGCTCCGGCGGGACTTCCCGCACCGGAACCCGCGGAGGCCAAACAGGCGATTGAACAATTCCTGGGCCTCACCGCCATCTGGATGCTGGAAATGGAATGGACCCACGCCTATGCCAATAAAACGCCCAAGGCGGAGGACTTCCGGAACGCCATGCTGGCGGCGGGCCTTCAGCAATGCCCCGCTGATTTTCAGGAAGCATGGCTGCGGCAGACGGACAAGCCGGGGCGCAATTACGCGGCGCCCGTCCTGCGTAAGTACGGCGTCAGCCTGAAGGACCTCCGGGAACGGCTCCAGGGCAAACTGTTCAAGATCAATTCCCGGGTGCATCCGCCCATTCCCCTTTACGACGAGGATGAACAAATCCCCCGCATGGATCCGCGCACCTGTGGCGACCCCAAGGCCATCCTGGAAGCCCTGGCCGCCCTGCGCGCCCAAGTCATGGGCCTTACCCCGGACCAACTGGCCCAGGCCAGGCAATCCATTGAACGGGTCATGCTGGAATTCACGCTGGCCTACATGGAAACCGCCATCTGCATGAACACCGCGGGCATCCGGGAAAGCCAGGTCAGGGAACTGTTCGCCCCCATCAGGACGGACGGATGCCCGGAGGACTTCCGCCGCGCCTGGCAGCACGACCTGCCTTTCTTCCTCAAGGGCCGCTTCACGGGACCGGAACTGACCCTCTCCACCGTCTGCAAGAAATACGGCGCCAGCGAGCAGGAGGCATTCCTCAAGGTCCGCAAAAAGATGAAGGAATGGGATATCCAGCCGCCTACCCCGCAGACGCAGCCCGCCTTCCGCCGGGACATGCAGGAAATCCGGGAAAACATGCTGGGCGGCCGCTGACAGGAAAGCCCCACCCTTGCCGCCGTGTATTTCACGGGCGGTATTCTCCGGTCAGCCCAGCAATCCGGCGTCCATTCCCTCGTTATATTCCCAAATGCCCTGCTCCACCATGAAGGAACTCCAACTGTTGAGCAATTGCTCAAAATAGGCGGCATTTACATTGAAATGGTAAAACGTGTGGTCCGCCACGTCCAGAAGCTCAAATCTGGAGCGGTTTTTCTTTTTCCGCCACAGCTCCGCCAGCCGCTCGCTATTGCGCCACGGCAGCAGCCTGTCTCTTCCGCCATGGCTCGCGAACAGGGGAGGCAGCCCTTTCTGCACGCGCCGCAGGGGATTGACGGCATCCCGCTGGTCAGGGGGCATCATGCCTCCCAGTTTAAAGGCGGACTGCGCCGCCAGATCGCACACGCCGCGGAACAGGGCCACGGCGGCAGGACCGGGCGGAAGGGGAGCCTTCCTGCGGAACAGGGACCAGCGCGCGGGATGGTCGGGGAGGGCCACATGCAGGGCCATCAGTCCTCCCGCATCGCTCCCCGCTACGGTAATGCGGGCCGGGTCCAGACCCAGCAGGGCGGCGTTTTCATACGCCCAGGCCCAGGCTTCCCGGCCCTCTTCCAGAATATCCATCGGCTCCACCTCATAAGCGCCGCGCGTACGGAACATGGGAATAATCCCCACAATTCCCTGCTGGGCAAGGTGAAGCGCCCATGGCACAAAATCCCCCAGGCTCTTTCCCACCCACATGCCGCCGTGAAAAAACAGCACGGAGGGCGCGGAAGCGCCCTCTCGATGGCCAGGAGGAAAAAAGACGTAGGCCATCAGCTCCTCACCGTCTGAAAACCGCCTCCACACAAAGCCGGGCTGTTCCCGCAACAGTTTCCTGTACCGGGCTTCCGCCAGATGATCGGCTTCCGTGAACAATTCCATAAGAACGGCTTCATGATGCAATTGTGTTGCACTCCGCGCAAGTTTGATGTCTAAATAATCGTGTAATGACTTTCCGCTCCATTCTCACCATGGCCTGCTGCGCCGCAGCTCTTCTCGCCCCCGCCTCCGCCGCCCCCCGGCCCGGAGACGCCAAACTGAGGGATGATCTGGACGTAGCCTACAACACATGGCGCCTGCACCTGCTGCGCGGCAACTATGACGGCTGGAGAGCCACCACCTCCGCCTACCGCCAGGTGAAAGTGCGCAACCTGGCCGTCTCTGAAAAACGCCCCTTTCCCGCCTCCCTGTTCCGGCAGCCCATGGCTCCGCCCGCGCTCGCCCCGCTGATGTACGTGGGCTCCGTGGTGGACGGTCCCACGGCCGCGGCCACCTACTACGGCAAGGTGGACCTGGGGCTGGGCCAGGAACCGACGGACTCCAACGCCCTGGTCCTGCTGTTCACCCACGAAAACGGCAAATGGAAATACGACCAGGCGCGCTTCTTCAACCTCACCCGCCTGCCCGCCGTCAAGGAATGCCTCAAGCGCGGCGACGCCACCGTCCTGATGGAGCAGGACGGCTTCCAGACCCCGTCCAGCCCCTTGGAAAAATTCCCGCCGTGCCGCCTGTCTGCCCGCCGCCCAAATACATCGCAAAAATTCTGGTGGACTGCCCCGGCCGCACCGTCAAGGCGAACGTAAACAACATTTCCCCGCATGAATTCGACAACACGCGCCTGGCGGAAATCATTTCCGGCGGGCTGAGGGACGGAACCAACTCCCTCACGCTGAACTTTTCCGACAGCCCTAACGGCAAAAAGGGCGCCGTTCTCGTGGAGGTTTACATCATGCCGGAAATCCCGGGACAACTGCCCGCCAGGGCCTTTTCCTACTTCGTCCCCCCCCAGGCGCACCCCAAAAGCGGCCCCGTTCTGATCAACGTCACTCCGGAGCTGCTGAAGACCATGGACCCGAAGAACACTCCGCCGCAGGCATCCGCCGGCAAATAAAATCGTCATTCTTCAACGTTTCCGCCGCGGGTCCGGTCATACCGCCATATGACAACTCAACCTCAAGTCAGCAGCTCCGCGGTATCCGGCAACTCATGGTGGATGGGTATCCTTGGCGTCATCGAGCTATTTCTTGGCTTCATCGCCCTGGCCTCTCCCTGGATTGTCGGGGCCAGCTTCATCTGGGTGATCGGCATCATGCTGATGATCCTGGCCGTCGTCCGGCTGGTCCAGGTCTTCACCGTCCCGTCCTCCCGCTGGTGGAACCTGGTGACGGCCATCCTGTACGGCATCGCCGGCTGGTTCCTGTTCCGGGACCCCAATATTTCCCTGGCCATCACCACGCTCATCATCGGGTGGGGCCTGGTCATCGCCGCCGTCTTCCAGGGGGCCATCTGGCTCCAGACCCGTTCCCTGCCCGCCAGCGGCTGGCGGCTCTTCAACGTGATCATCACGCTGATCCTGGGCCTCATGGTCATCTTCGGCTGGCCTGAATCCACGGCCTGGTTCATCGGCACCCTGATCGCAGTGGAACTGATCTTCTCCGGATGGACGCTGCTCCTGTACGCCTTCAGCGGCAACTCCGCCCGCCGTTAATCCCGACGACAGCAATGACCCTCACCCAGGAAGAAACCGAACGGTACGCAAGGCATCTTTCCCTTCCGGAACTGGGCGAACAGGGCCAGCAAAAACTCAAACGGGCGCACGTCGCCCTGACGGGCCTCGGGGGGCTTGGCTCCCCCGCGGCCCTTTATCTTGCCGCCGCGGGCGTGGGGCGGCTGACCCTGATCGACCCGGACGAGGTCTGCCTTTCCAACCTCCAGCGGCAGATCCTGCATGCCACGGATGCGGCGGGAACGGCCAAGACCGCCAGCGCCGCCAGGCGCCTGTACGCCCTGAACCCTTCCGTCCACATCAACACGGTCCACAGGCGGCTCACCCCAGACAACGCCGTTTCCCTGCTGGAAGGGTGCGACCTGGTCCTGGACGCCTCGGACAACTACGCGGCGCGCTTCGCCATGGCGGACGCCGCTTGCGCCCTGCGCCTGCCGCTGGTGCACGGAGCCGTGAAAGGCTTCATCGGCCAGGTGGCCGTCTTCGCCCCCCACCAGGGCACCGCCTGCTACCGCTG